>Ga0265328_10000419_pt1 | contig 19899 bp, 18 predicted proteins | sample 41624metaG_FD_202086 | JGI IMG/M metagenome (GOLD analysis project Ga0265328, IMG submission 202086) | Rhizosphere microbial communities from Carex aquatilis grown in University of Washington, Seatle, WA, United States - 4-16-24 metaG | ecosystem: Host-associated > Plants > Roots > Rhizosphere...
AAAAATCGATGCTATGCTTGCCCATGGACGGCGCCCTTTGCTGATGGGTTGTTCGACAACGACCATCATGGCACAGCTCTCATAGAGCCGGATGCCGGTGCGGCGCCGTCCACACCATCACCGTAACTCCGTAACATTGCCGGAGGCGCGCTTCACGGCCATTCATCGCTAATACATTTTCTTACCTTTATATCTGTAAGCTTGCCGTTTTCATCAAATGAAAACCAATATATTACAGACGTCCACAGGTAAGGTAAATATAATTCAAGAGGTGGCGCTGAAATTAAACAATTTTGTCTTATATACTTTTCTGATTTATCGATAAATCCCAAATTGTTAAACACTATGTAGTTATGCTGTATCAGAAATTTATGCACATCTTCGATATCTGTTTCAACTGGCGTCAATTGTAATAATACATATCGCTGCAAGTTGGCGGGTATAAACAAAGGATATGCCCATATCATCGTGATAATGGAGAGAAGTCCGATAAGTCCATAGATTTGAGTTCTCGTCATCGGACAGTCTCTCCATTATATGATGGCATCGCTATTACGGCGCCTGGAAGTTGCTAGGCGGAAGAGGGGTGCTCCATCCATGAATATTACCGCTAGGCGGGCTTGGCATTTGAAAGCCCCCAGGCTCACCTAAGCCTCTTGCAAAGCTATTTGAGTTGTACTGTGACTGTCCCGGAAGTCCTGTATATGTAACTTTGCTGTTGATATTATAGTTGTTACCGAGCGCAAATAACATATCTATTGCCTCCTTCTCGCTTGCGTATTGCGAAGGAAGCGCCAGAGTTTGAACGTTATTTCTCGCTTGAGAGACATCTCTAGAACGATTTACCCCGATTGCCATTGTATATGTTAAGTCCGGACTGGCGCTTAATTCACGGTGACACGCCAATCATTCCCTTTTATCAGTGATCGCCACCTGTCGCAACTTTAGATTTTCTGCCTGTAGATTTTCCGCCTCTGCTGCCGGGAATAAAGTGAAATACGGCTCAAGCGCTCCGCGTCGGTGGCGATGTTGCCGAGAAAACGCCGCTTCGTTTCGTCGCTCATCGGCGTCGTCGCGCAAGGCGGCCGTTGGCGTCGACGGGTTAGGAGAATTTCAGACCAGATCAATCCATCCGTCCACCGATTTGAGATCAAGCAACTCTTTAATGTCTGAGATGACGATTCTGCCGTCGATCGTGCCCATCGCCACAATCTCACCCCTAGAATCCAACGAGATGATGATTGACGCCATTCCGTTCATTCTAATTTTCCCTTCATTTACCGGTTCACCCGATACGGCGTCCAAGATTTGTAGCGTGCTATCGAGGAACGCTGCTGCAACGAAACCGCCTCTAGTGGCCTGAGTCATTGGAACTGAGGGTAAAGTCGCTTCAGTTTAATGCGGGCGTCGTCGGTCGTGAATTCCCAGTCGGCCTTGACGTGGCGTTTGTTGCGATTTTCTTGCCAGGCTGCGACCTCCTTCATGAGCGTCGGCTTGTCGGGAATGCGGCGGTCGAGACATTGCGACGCAAGCACGGCGAGTTCGGACTCGGCCATGTCGAGCCAACTGCCGTGCTTTGGCGTGTAATGCCATTCGAACCTCTCGCTCAGCCGTCGCGCTTCGGCGGGAGGGAAGGTCGCATAAAGCGACGCCGGCGTATGCGTCGAGAGACTGTCCTGCACCAGCACGATCTTGGTCGCGTCGGGGAAATGCGTGTCGGACAAATCCTCGAGCACGTGAGCGTAATCGACGGCGGCATGACGGTCGGTGACTTTCACACACCGCCATCCTTCCAGCGGCGCGAACATCATGAACAGATTGGCGACGCCGTTGCGTTGGTATTCGTAATCGTGACGCGCCTTGCGCCCGGGCGCGGCGGGAATGGGCGCACGCGTCTCGACGATCATTTGCTTGGAGGTCTCGTCGAGACACACCACCGGGCGTTGCGGATCATGCGGCCTCTGATAGACTTCCAGCACGTCTTCCATATTGGCGACGAAACCCGGGTTGGCTTGCGGCGCGATCACCCATTGCTGTTTCAGATGCGGCTTGAGAATGTTTTTTTAACGTGCGTCCGATCGTGTTGTCGCTGGCTTTCTCGACGATGTTCAATTCGACGACCTTTTCCTCGAGCAGGCTCAGCGTCCATCTGGCGTAGCCCGTCGGAGCTTGCGAGCACGCCAGCGCGATCAGCTTTGCTTCCGCCGCGCCGTCGAAAATCCGGCGCGGCGCGGAGTTCGAATTGTATTTGCGGGTCAGCACCGCCTCGAACCCTTCCTCCACCAATTGCCGGCGTGTCCGCTCGATGTCGGCGACGCTGGTGTCCAGGGCCTCGGCGATCTTGCCGTCGCTCCAGCCTTCGCCGCCCTCGGAGACATCCGCCTTCAAAAGGATGCGCGCCTTCGTCGACAATTGCGCCGAACGCTTGCCCGCGCGGACGTAGTCCGAGAGCTGCTCGCGCTCCTCCGCGCTCAGCCGCACGACGTATTTCTTGACGGCAATCTCTTTCCCGGCCACGAATCTTCTCCATCGCTGTTGTGGAGCGACAGAGATTCAGAGCTTGCCATCAAAATCAATGACGGAGGCCACTAGCTGAAAACGGACGGGAGCCTTTCATTCGAAATCGCGGCCCGATCGCGCTGGCGAAGGAAACCGCGAATTTGAAAAGGACGAGCCCCGCTTCGAAACATCGCGAGCATAGTCGAGCCGGGCGCGTGCGTCATCGTGACGGAGCTCTGGATCGTGACGGAGCTCTGGCGAAACGGACGCCGACGCGAAAAATGCGCGGGCCTCGAATTAATGCAGCGGGGCGTCGCGCTTGCGCTTCAAGTCACGAAAGTACGCGACCTGAAAAAATCGAGGAGATTCAACGAAGGGTTGTCAAGCCTGCGGCAAGTTATCCACAGGAATGTTTCTCGCCTGCGACGGCGCGCCCAAGCCGGAATTCGACGCCCGCCGTGAGGAACCGCGACGTTCTGCACAATTCTTGCGGCGCCGGGGAATTACCCCAAAAAAACAAAAGCGCCTTCATGTTCGCCGCGCGGAACATGAAGGCGCTCTTTTCGGCCAAATCGTAGACTTCACGCGGTGATGCGCTCGTCGGCGTCGGCGGGTTCGCGCAGCACGTAGCCGCGGCCCCAGACGGTTTCGATGTAGTTGCGGCCCTCGGAAGCGTTGGCGAGTTTCTTGCGCAATTTGCAGATGAACACGTCGATGATCTTCAGTTCCGGTTCGTCCATGCCGCCGTAAAGGTGGTTGAGGAACATTTCCTTGGTCAGCGTCGTGCCCTTGCGCAGCGAGAGCAGCTCGAGCATCTGATATTCCTTGCCGGTCAGATGCACCCTGGCGCCGCCGACTTCCACCGTCTTCTGGTCGAGATTGACGACGAGGTCGCCGGTCGCGATGACCGACTGGGCATGGCCCTTGGAGCGGCGGACGATCGCATGGATGCGGGCGACCAGTTCGTCCTTGTGGAAGGGCTTGGTCAGATAGTCGTCGGCGCCGAAGCCGAGGCCCTTGACCTTGTCTTCGATGCCGGCGAGGCCGGACAGGATCAGTATCGGCGTCTTGACCTTGGCGACGCGCAGCGTGCGCAGCACCTCGTAGCCCGACATGTCCGGCAGATTGAGATCGAGCAGGATGATGTCGTAATCGTAAAGCTTGCCGAGATCGATGCCCTCTTCGCCGAGGTCCGTCGTGTAGACGTTGAAGTTCTCCGACTTCAGCATGAGCTCGATGCTTTGAGCGGTCGCGCTATCGTCTTCGATCAGTAATACGCGCATGTCAGTTCCCCACCGAGCCTCATTGAATTTCTCACGCGAGCATATGCCGTCGGAACACTGCGGCGCGTCGCCCGTCGCCCCGCGCGTCGCCGCCATCGCCTATTAAGGAACGCTAAGCGCGATTGGTTAAAAAACCCTCTCCATCGCCGCGGTTGCGCACGAAAAGCTTTACGACGCGGACGAAGAAGCGACGTGAGCGGCGCCCGTGATTTCGCCGAAGACGCGGGCGAAACAGGCTCTTCCGCCGAGAGTTCTCGCCCCGGCGAATCACTAACGTTCACTGTTTATAACCGCTGAATCCGGGAAGGTGAATCCGCCTCGTCGCCCCGATCGGCGTAAGATTGCGCCGCGGAGCGAAAAAATGGCGCCAAAGCTCAATGACCGTCGCCGGGTAGCAACCAGACGTCGATGTCTTCCTCCAGCAATTTTTTTGCTTCCTCCAATTCCACAGCGCCGCGGATGGGCCGGGACTTCGCCTCGCCGTCGCGCATGCGGCGCGCCTCAACGGGGAAGCGCTCGCCGACGTCCTCGGTCGCGGCGAGGATCGCGGCGCGCAGGCCGCGCATCTTGGCGCGCATCCTTGCGGCGACCGCGTCGTCGCTCGGGTCGAGCTTTGCGTCGCCGTCCGGCTCGGCGCCCGTCGGCGGCGGAGTTTGCCCGGCGCGCGGACCGCCCGAGCGGGCGACGAAGGGCGCCATCACGGCTTTGGCCACGCTCGCCGAGCGGCAGATCGGGCACTGGATCGCGGCGTCCGCCGCCTGCGCGTCGAAGGCGGCGCTGTCGCGGAACCAGGCGTCGAATTCATGCGCCGCCTCGCAGACGAGGGCGTAGCGGATCACGGCGCCGCGCCTTGGGCGTGCAGCAGCGAGTCGAGCCGGCCCTCGCGCTCGAGGTCGTAGAGATCGTCGCAACCGCCGATGTGGCGGCCGTCGATGAAGATTTGCGGCACTGTGCCGCGTCCGCCGGCGCGCTCGGTCATTTCGGCGCGGCGGGCGCGGTCGCCGTCCACCGGAATTTCCTGGAAGACCGCGCCTTTTTGGCCGAGCAACCGCTTGGCGGCGAGGCAATAGGGGCATGTCGCTGTGGTGTAGATGACGATGTCGGCCATGTGTGTTCCTCTGCCGGGACGCTTCTTAACGACGCTTCACGCGACTGTCACTGTGCGCGCGAACACGAGGAGGTCGACCCGCGCCGCGCCGGCCCTCAGCAAGGCGCGGGCCGCGGCGTTGGCCGTCGCGCCGGTCGTCAGCACGTCGTCGACGAGAACGACCCGCGCCCCGGCGAGGCTGGCCTTGCGCGCCGGATCGACGCGAAAGGCCCCGGCGAGATTGGCGGCGCGCTGGGCCCGCGACAGACCGACCTGCGGCGGCGTCGCCTTGACCCGCTCCAGCGCCAGAGTGTCCAGCGGCACGGCGCTGCAGCGCGAGATCGCCCGCGCCAGAACCGCGGATTGGTTGAAGCGCCGCTCGGCGAGGCGCGTTTTGTGCAGCGGCGTCGGCGCCAGGAGATCGGCGTCGCTCAAGAGTTCCGCGCCGGCCCGCGCCATCCAGCGCCCCATCGGCGCCGCCAGATCGAGGCGGTCGTAATATTTCAGCCGGTTGACCAGTGCGCGGGCCGTCTCGCCCTCGTAGCGCGCCACGGCCCTCGCCCTGGCGAAGACCGGCGGACGCGCCGCGGCTTCCAGCGAGATCATGCCGGGCGCCTCGCAATCGCGCTCGAAAGGCTCGCCGAGGCGCTCGCAAAACGGCCGCTCGATGAAGGACATGCCGCTCCAGCAGGCGGCGCAGAGCCCGCCATGCGCGGCGACCGCGACGCGGCAATTGAGGCAGCCGGGCGGATAGAGCAAATCGGCGGCGAGGCCGCCGAGGCGGGAGATCAGGGCTCGTAAACGCGGCGCCGGCATGGGCGCAGCATAGCGCGCCTTGGCGCGCGCGAAAACGCGCTTTCGCGCCTGATTGACGCGCGCCGGCGCGCCGCGCAGGATGCGCGCCGAGGGAAGGGGGTTCGAATGCAGGCCAATCTCGCCGTCTCGCGCATCGGCGCCGTTTCGCGCATCGCCTTCGACCGCCCCGAAAAGAAGAACGCGCTCTGCGCCGCCATGTATCTAGCGGCGATCGCCGCGCTGCAGGCCGCCGCCGCCGACGAGGGCCAGCGCGTCGTGCTGTTTTCCGGGGCGGGCGGCGTCTTCACCGCCGGCAACGACCTCGCCGATTTTCTCGGCTTCGATCCTTCCGCCGGCGACGAATTTCCGGCGCTGCGCTTCGTCGAGACCCTGGCGGCCTTTCCAAAACCCGTCGTCGCGGCGGTGGCGGGCGACGCGGTCGGCGTCGGAACGACGATGCTGTTTTTGTGCGACCTCGTCTACGCCAGCCCGAGCGCCCGCTTCAAAATGCCCTTCGTCGACCTCGGCCTGCCGCCCGAAGCCGGCGTCAGCCTGCTGGCGCCGCGGCGCTTCGGTCCCGCCAAGGCGGCGGAATTTTTGATGCTGGGCGAAGGTTTCGGCGCCGAGGAGGCGGCGCGGCTCGGTCTCGTCAACCGCGTCGTCGCGGAAGAAGAGCTGGACGCCGTCGCGCTGGCGGCGGCGCAAAAGCTCGCGCAAAAGCCGGCGCGGGCGCTGCTGGAGACGCGGCGCCTGCTGCGCGGCGATCCGGCCGAGGTGTTGGACCGCATCGCGCTGGAGGCGCGGCTTTTCGCCGAGGCGCTGAGCGGCGCGGAGGCGCAGGCGCGCTTTGCCGCCTTCCTGCAAAAGGGCCGCAGTTAGGCGCGGCGCCGGCCCGGCTCCTTGACGAGGCGGGTCGCGCGCGACAGCACGACGCGCATCTTGTGCGAGGCGCGGTGGCAGACCGGCGTGACGCCGTCGAAACTGCGCGGCGGGCCGTCGCGAAACTGCCGCCGCACCGCCGCGACGCTGGCCAGCGCGATCAGATCGAGTTCGGCGAGGCAGACGTCGAAGCGCTCGCGCGAATATTCGCTCAGCTCGTGATACATGGCGTCGGAGAGCAGCCGCTCGCGCAGCTCGGTCGCGTCGGCGGAACGCCAGCCGAGGACGTCGCCCGCCACCTCGGGCATCTGCGGCAATTGCTCGAGCCGCATCGCCAGTTCGAAGAAGGCGTTGAGATAGTCGCGCGTCGAGCCGTTGGAGGACTCGGGATCCTCCGGCCTGCGGCGCATTCTCGGCTCTATCGGCTCGTGTTCCATCGCCATGACGCCTCGCTCCGAATGCGGCTTCCGCGAAATTGGCGGAGCCCGCCGCGAAAACACGCTGCAAAAGTGACCGGCGGGATTTTTCGCCGTTCGAAGGTTTGCTCCTCGAACGGCGCGTGCGCCGGCGTTTGGCGAAGATGGCGGCAAAGGTCTAAGACTTGTTTGATTTTTACATTCGACTTTTCGCGATCCGCGACAAAAAGCCCGGGAGAGGCTTCGCTTGGCTCACGTGATGGAAGGGCGGCTGGTTCGCCTATGCGAACATGACCGAGACGAAAGACCAGGCGACCGGCGCCTGGAACGGCCCGGAGAAGGAGAGCCAGCCGGCGACGACCTCGGCACGCTGACCCCGCATGAGGCCTGCGGGTCGAACGCAAGGGCGACGGACTGCGCGAAGTAGGGCGGGGGCATGGTGGCGTCGTGGGGGAAAACGGCGCCAAAATGCGACCCGGCGGGGTTGTCATGCCCTTGCCGGCGTGACTTGATGGCCGCCCCGCGGCGCCCGAGGGAAGGCCTGTCGAGCCCGCCGCATCCGAGATTGACTGAGACCGCTCGCCGATGATCCTTTCCGCCTTTCAAGGCAGTCTGTTTTCGAACGATTTCGTTTGCGAATCGATCACCCGCCTTCCCGATTGGTCCGGATTCGAGGACGAGGCCGCGCGGGCCCTCGCGCGCGACCTGAAAAAACTGTTCGAGAATTTCCCGACCGGCGCCGCGCCGAACGAAAGCCAAACCGAGGACGATTTGATTTGGCCCGTCCTCGCGCGCCTCGGCTGGACGCAAATCCTTCGCCAGCAAAATCTCACGCTTCGCGGTCGGGATGACGTGCCCGACGGCCTGTTGTTCGAGAGCGAAGCGGCGAAGGCCAAGGCCAACGGCTTTCCGGAGGAATGGAAGCGCTACGAATTCGGCCTCGCCATCGTCGAATCCAAGCGCTGGGCGCGACCGCTCGATCGTCAGTCCGGCAAGCGCGGCGAGGAGACCGCGCCTTCGACGCAAATGCTGCGCTATCTTCGGCGCGTCGACGACGTGACGGGCGGAAAGCTGCGTTGGGGCATTTTGACCAATGGCGGGCGCTGGCGCCTCTATCATCAAGGCGCGCGTTCGGTTTCGGAACAATTCTTCGAAATCGACCTTCCCGCCGTGCTCGGCGCCGCCGGCCAGGAGGGCGGACGGTTCGCCCTCGACGACGAAAACCGGCTTCACTGGCTGAAGGTCTTCGCGCTGATGTTTCGGCGCGAGGCCTTCGTCGAGACGCCCAAGGAACGGCGGACGTTTCACCGGCGCGCCCTCGACGAAGGGCGGTTCTACGAAGAGCGCGTCGCCGGCAATCTATCCAACCTGGTTTTCGGCTTCGTCTTCCCGACGCTGGCGGAAGCCATCGCCGCCGCCGCGCCGGCCGCGCCCTTGCCCGAGGTGCGCGACGCCGCGCTCGTGCTGCTCTATCGGCTGCTCTTCATCCTTTACGCCGAGGATCGCGGACTCTTGCCGGTGAGCGACCATCGCTACGACGCATACGGGCTTCGGCGTCGCGTTCGCGGCGACGTCGGTCGCCGCATGGATTTAGCCGACACCTTCTCGGAAACCGCCGCCCGCTACTGGTCCGTTCTGGAGGATCTGTGTCGGGCGATCGATACAGGGGACAAGTCCATTGGGCTGCCGCCCTACAACGGCGGCTTGTTCGATCCGAGGAAGACGCCGCTCTTGACGGAGGTGCGCCTCGGCGATTCCGTCATGGCCCGAATCATCGATACCCTGTCCTTCGAAAAAACGCCCGAGGGCCGCAAATACATCAACTACCGCGATTTGAGCGTTCAGCAGCTCGGCTCGATCTACGAGCGGCTGCTCGAACACGAGGTGACGCGCGTCGACGGCGCCGTCGCCGTTCGCCCCAATGTCTTCGCGCGCAAGGGCTCCGGCAGCTATTACACGCCCGACGATCTCGTCAATCTCATCGTCAAGGAAACCGTCGATCCGCTGGTTTCCGCGCGCATGGAAGCGTTCAAGGAGAAAGCGAAGGAACTGGCCACCGGCGCCGCGCCGCTCGACCTCCGCCTCGCATTGCTGGCGAGTTGCGATCCGGCCGAAAAGCTCCTCGAGGCGAAAGTCTGCGACCCGGCGATGGGGTCCGGCCACTTCCTCGTCAGTCTCGTCGACTACCTCGCGGACCGCGTGATTTCCGCGATGGCGGACGCGGAAGCCGAAGTCGATTACGGCGACTACGTGTCGCCCTTGATCGCGCGAACCTTCGCGATTCGAACGACCATCATGGGCAACGCCAACGAGCGCGGTTGGACCATCGATCACAGCCAGCTCGACGACCGCCACATCATCCGCCGCATGGTTTTGAAGCGCTGCATTTATGGCGTCGACAAAAACCCCATGGCTGTGGAATTGGCGAAAGTCGCGCTGTGGCTGCACACATTTACCGTCGGCGCGCCTTTGTCTTTTCTCGACCATCATTTGCGCTGTGGCGACAGTCTGTTTGGCTCTTGGGTGCGGCAAGGCGTCGATCGCGCCACCGCGCTCGGCGCATCGCTGTTCCTGCATGAATCCATGTCGAAGGCGTTGCTCGCCGCGAAGAAAATGCAAAACATCGAGTTTTTGACCGACGCGGAGATCGCCGAAGCGCATCTCTCGAAGGACTTGTTCGACGAAATGCGCGAGATGACCGCGCCGCTCGACGCGCTGCTCGCCATCATCCATGCTTTCGATTGGCTCGGCCTTGCTTCGCGCGAGGACGTGGCCGCAATTCAGGAATTCATGACCGGCCAATTCGGGGACCCGGTCAAACTCGCGATGGGCGCCGAAGACCCGATGGAAAAGCGCGAGGAGCGCGGTCAAGCGACGCCGTCGACGCCGATGAAGGGACAAAAGCCCGCGCAGGAAATCTTCGCGCGCTTCGTGGAAATTCATGCGCGGGCGAGACGGCTCGTCGAGGAGGAGCGCTTTCTGAATTGGCAGGTCGCCTTTCCGGGCGTTTGGACGAATTGGGAAGACGAGGGTTTGAACGGCGGCTTCGACGCGGTGATCGGCAATCCGCCGTGGGACCGCATGAAGCTGCAACAGGTCGAATGGTTCGCGGCCCGCAGGAGGGAAATCGCGCTGGCGCAGCGCGCGAGCGACCGCACCCACATGATCCGCGCGTTGGAGACGGCGGGCGATCCGCTGGCGATCGACTTCGCCACGGCGAGCGCGCGGGCGGACGCCGCCCTACGCATGGCGCGCCAGTGCGGCGACTATCCGCTGTTGTCGGGCGGCGACGTGAATCTCTATTCGCTCTTCGTCGAACGCGCCATGAAGCTGGTCAAGCCGACCGGCGTCGTGGGGCTGCTCACGCCGTCGGGCATAGCCTCCGACAAGACGGCCGCGCCTTTTTTCAAGGGCGTCGCCACGGGCGGACGCTTGAAGGCGCTCTATGATTTCGAAAATCGCCGCACGCGATACGATCTGCCGCCGTTTTTTCCCGACGTCGACTCGCGGTTCAAATTTGTCGCCTTCGTCGCAAGTCCGACTCCCTTGAAGGGCGCCGCGCAATGCGCTTTCTTTCTTCAGCATGTTTCCGAGCTTCAAGACCCCGAACGCTGCTTTCCTCTCTCGGCGGCGGATTTCGCCCGCGTCAATCCGAACACGGGAACCGCGCCGATCTTTCGTTCGCGTCGCGACGCGAGACTTACGACGGCGATTTACGACCGGCTGCCGGTGTTGGTGGATCGTTCGGGCGGCGGCGAACGGAAAGCCTGGCCTGTTCGATACCTACGCATGTTCGACATGACCAACGATTCGAAGCTTTTCCTCACGCGCGCGGAGTTGGAGGAGAGAGACGGGGCCTATCCGGTTGGCGGCAACCGCTTCAAAAGCGCGGCGGGCGAATTCGTGCCGCTTTACGAAGGCAAGATGGTGCAAGCCTACGACCATCGCGCCGCGAGCGTCGTCGTAAATCTCGAAAACCAGCATCGTCCCGCGCAACCCGCCGCGGCGACGCTCGCACAACACAAAAACCCCGATTGGCTTCCGTCGCCGCAGTTTTGGATGGACAGCGCGCATTCGCCCGCAATGCGCTTTCCCTATTTGCTTGCGTTCAAGGACGTGACCGCGCCGACGAACATGCGCTCGATGATCGCGGCGCTCATTCCGGGCTCGGGCGTCGGCAACACCTTGCCCATCGTTCTCGGGAATCAAGATGGCGCTGCATTACCCGGCCCCATTGCATCCCTGTTCCTCGCGAATTTCAATTCGACGATTTTCGATTTCGTCGCGCGCCAAAAAATTCAAGGCCAACACCTCAACTGGTACATCGTCGAACAACTCCCCGTCGTCCCGCTCGCCCATTACGAAACCGTCCGTTTCGGCAAGAAGACCGCAGGCGACATCATCCGCGCGGCCGTGTTGGAGCTCACCTATACGGCGCACGACATGGCGCCCTTCGCCCGCGACATGGGCCATGTCGCCAAATCCGGCAAGGCGAAGCCGCCTTTCGTCTGGGACGACGCGCGCCGCCTGAAACTTCGCGCCAAGCTCGACGCCGTCTATTTTCATCTCTACGGCGTGACCGACCGCGACGACGTGCGCTACGTCTATTCGACCTTCCCCATCGTGGAGCGCGCCGAAATGGGCGCCTTCGACCGCTACCGCTCGCGCGATCTGTGCCTCGCTTATATGAGCGCGCTCGCCGCCGACGACCCGGACGCGGAAATCGAGCTTTAGCGCCGAGGGGGAAAAATGCGCAGATTTCACCGCGCGGTCCCCTCTGCCCGCGGGGCTACCGCATGCACACATCTCGGAGAGCGCGCGAAATCGGGGCGTTGCGGGGAACCGCGGCAGCCCATCCGACCCGGCTTCGCCGGGCCACCTTCTCCCACAAGTGGGAGAAGGGACGCGCTGTGCTTTTGCGGTTTCTGTAACTCATAGATATTAAAATCGAATCTTGTGATGCGCCCTCCTTCTCCCACTTGTGGGAGAAGGTGGCCCTCGCGTTAGCGAGGGTCGGATGGGCCGCTGCGGTTTCCAACCACGAAACTTGTATTACTCCCACAGCCCCGTAAGGACGGGGAGAGGGAATTCGCCAAGCTGTCGCCGCAATTCGGCTGCCGGCCCGCGACCTCCCGCCTCGTTTCCGCACCGCCGCATTTCATGTTAGGCGACCGGCGCGGCCTCTCTTCACGGAATCCCCATGCCCCTCGATCTGCGTCCCGTTGCTCGCGCCTTGCTCTCCGTTTCCGACAAGACGGGGCTCGTGGATTTCGCCCGCGCGCTGGCCTCGCGGGGGATCGAGCTCGTTTCGACCGGCGGCACGCGCAAGGCGCTGGCCGAGGCGGGGTTGCCGGTCAAGGACGTCTCCGACCTCACGCAATTTCCCGAGATGATGGACGGGCGCGTCAAGACGCTGCATCCCAAGGTGCATGGCGGGCTTCTGGCGATCCGCGAAAATCCCGAGCATGAGGCGGCGATGCTGGCGCACGACATCCAGCCGATCGATCTGCTCGTCGTCAATCTCTATCCCTTCGAGGCGACGCTGGCCAAGGGCGCGCCTTACGAGGACTGCGTCGAGAACATCGACATCGGCGGGCCGGCGATGATCCGCGCCGCCGCCAAGAACCACGCGGACGTGGCCGTCGTCGTCGAACCGGCCGATTACGCCGTGCTGGTGGAAGAGCTCGCGGCGCATGACGGCGCGACGACCTTGGGGCTGCGCCGGCGCCTCGCGCAAAAAGCTTTTGCACGCACGGCGGCTTACGACGCCGAAATCTCCAACTGGTTCGCCCAGGAGCAGGATCAGGCGACCCCGCCTTGGCGCGCGCTCGGCGGGCGCCTCGCGCAAGAGATGCGCTATGGCGAGAACCCGCATCAGACGGCGGGCTTCTATCTCGCCGGCGCAAGGCGCCCCGGCGTCGCGACGGCGCGCCAGCTGCAGGGCAAGCAGCTCTCCTACAACAACATCAACGACACCGACGCCGCCTTCGAATGCGTCGCGGAGTTCGATTCCGTCCGCGCTGCCGCCGTGGTCATCGTCAAACACGCCAACCCCTGCGGCGTCGCCGAGGGCGCGAGCTTGGAGGAAGCCTACGCCAAGGCGCTGCGCTGCGATCCGGTCTCGGCCTTCGGCGGCATCGTCGCGCTGAACCGCCGCCTCGACGCGGCCGCCGCGCGAAAAATCGTCGAGATTTTCACCGAGGTCATCATCGCGCCGGAGGCCGACGACGAGGCCGTCGCGCTGATCGCCGCCAAGAAGAATCTGCGCCTGCTGCTGACAGGCGCCCTGCCGGACCCGCGCGCGCCCGGGCTGACGCTGCGCACCGTCGCCGGCGGATTTTTGGCGCAGGGACGCGATAATTTCGTCGTCGACGACATGAAGCTCGAGGTCGTGACCAAGCGCGCGCCGAGCGCCGCGGAACTCGCGGACATGAAATTCGCCTTCCGCGTCGCCAAACACGTCAAATCCAACGCCATCGTCTATGTGAAGGACGGGGCGACGGTCGGGATCGGCGCGGGCCAGATGTCGCGGGTCGATTCTTCGCGCATCGCCGCGCAAAAGGCGTTGGAGGCGGCGCAGGCGGCCGGCGCTTCGGAAAGCTTCGCCAAAGGCTCGGCCGTGGCCTCGGACGCCTTCTTTCCCTTCCCGGACGGGCTGCTCGCGGCGGCGGCGGCCGGCGCGACCGCGGTCATCCAGCCCGGCGGCTCGATGAACGACAGGGAGGTGATCGCCGCCGCCGACGCGGCGGGCCTCGCCATGGTCTTCACCGGGGTGCGGCATTTTCGCCACTGAGCCGCGCAGAGCGCCGCAGGCCCGGCCGCGCGGCGGCCTTTTCAGGAGAGTGCGCCAGGACTCCTTAAGCTTGCCATTTTTTTCTGGTTGCAGTGCGAAGGCGTCGAATGCATTAATGTCCCTTCCGACTGCGTCATACCGGAGCAACCCATGGCCGCCGCGACCTGCGAGCAATTGTTCGATAGAGCTTTTCCGCTCGCCGACCGGACCATGATGACGGTGGCGCAAGCCCCCGAGAGCCAGGAAGAGCTGATCGAGCTCCTGGATCGCGCCGTTTCACGCAGCCTGCGGACCAGGGCCAAGCTGCGCCTGATTCAGGCGCCGCTGGAGCGCTTCCCGCAGCTCGATTCGAAGTTTTGGCACATTCCGGTCGAGGACAGCGGCAATCCGCAGGTCGTGCGCTTCGTCTTCGACCTGCCGATGGGACCAGTGGACTACGCCGCGTAGGACGAGTCTGGTCAGCGCTTGTGGCGCTGCTTCACCGTCTCGATCTCGTCCAGCATCTCCTGAAGCGCGCGGAGCGCCTCGCGGTCCTCGCGGGAATAATCGGTCTCCCGCGGAAGATGCTTGATCAGCACGCGCAGCGCGTCGCAAATGCGCCCGAGCTGCTTGCCGTAGCCGGCGACGTCGGTCAGCACCTCCGCCTCGACGTCCGGCTGGCTCGATTGGCCCAAAGTGATGTTGACGAGCCCATATTGGCCGCCGAACGGGCTGAAGGTCCAGGGATTTATCGCTTGCGTCACGTCTCCGGAGAGGGGCAGTTTGAACAGCGGCATGGGGGACTCCTTGGTTCTACTACGTCATGAAGTGCAATTCGTTCATGCGCTTCGTCATCGCGAGCGAAGCGAAGCAATCCAGGGGCCCTGTCAGCCACCTTCCAATTCCCTTTGGCGGCGGCGTAAGAGATTCAGGTCGCGCCCGTCACCACTGGATTGCTTCGCTTCGCTCGCAATGACGGCTTTTCGCTGACCGCGTTCCTTGACGCAGCAGTAATAAAGCGGTGCGGGCGCCATCTCGCGCTTCGTCAGCTTCCCGCCTTCTTCTTCGTCTCCAACGGCGCGTTCAATATCCAGCGATGGCCGAACGGGTCGCGCAGCGTCGCGAAGCGCGTCCGCCAGAAGGAATTGGTCGGCTGCGTCTCGATCTTGGCGCCGAGCGAGGCCGCCTTGGCGCAGATTTCGTCGACTTCCTTGGCCGTGTCATATTCCAGGCTGACCGACATCGTCACCTGTTCGCCGGGCATCGGCACGCGCGTCTGGCCGAACTCCAGGAAGGCGTCGGCCAGCATCACCGAGCCGCCGTTGATCGCGAGTTCGCAATGGGCGATGCGCATGCCGTCGATGGAGGGCATCAAGGCCCGCTGCTTGGCCCCGAAGGCGGCCGTGTAGAAGGCGATCGCCGCCGCCGCCGGCGACACGGTCAAATAGGGCGTTACTCTCGGTCTCGTCATGCTTCGCTTTCTTGGCTTTCTCGGCTGTCTTGGCTTCCCTCGGGCGGGTCGACGGCGTCGCCCCAAATTTTCTTGCGAATGGCGCGATATCCCGGCTTATCGCGCTTTTCGATGTTTGTCTCCTTAATCCCATTCGTCACACACAGGCGCAAACGCGTTCCCCATTTGAATATTTTGGGCGGCGCGACGATCCGCGCGGCTACGCTCGAGCCTGTCGATCGCGTCGCCGCGAGATAGCTGAATTTTTCGTCCTCGAAAGGCGCATCCGCGCCTTTCAACCGTTTGTGATCGCGCGAGCGCGGCAGGCGCACGGCGAAATGGCACCAATCCCCCTCGATCAGCGGGCAAGGGGCCGCGTGCGGGCAAGGCGCGGCGATGCTTGCGCCGGCGGCGATGAGAAGGTCCCGCGCGCGCATCAGCCGCGCATAGTCGCGCGGCGTCCCAGGCTCGACGAGGACCAGCGCGCCAAGGCTGCGCCGCCAGAGGCCGCTCAGCGTCGCCGGCAACGCTTCGTCGGGGACTTCGGTCAGCGCATAGCTGGCGACGACGAGGTCTGCCGCCGGCAAATCCTCGGGCGGCGCGGTGAGGTCGCCCTTCGCGATCCGCGCCCCGGCGAGCGGTTCCTCCGCGCAAAGCCGCTCCAGCAGGCGCAGAAAGGCCGCATTGCGGTCGAACAGCGTGAGTTCTGCGAGCCGCGGCCAGAGCGCCCGCGCCGCCACGGCCGCGCCGCCGAGCCCGCAACCGGCGTCGAGCAGGCTTTGCGGGGCGAAGTCGGGCCGCGCCTCGGCCAAAGCGCGCAGCGCCGCCATGTCGGCGGCGTAAGTGGCGGGGAGGCGGGTCAGGGCGTAGGCGAGGGCGTCGGCGCCGTCGCGGATCGTTTCGCGCGAGCCTTGCCCGCCGCGAAAGCCCTGCGAGATGCGCGTCGCGCGAAGGCGCAACTCGGCCCCGCCGGCCTCTTCGGCGAATTTGGCCAGCGCCGCGGAAAATTCCGCCGGCGGCGCGCTCCAGCCGGCGCTCACCTTGCCCTCCGGACGGCGCCGCGCCAGCTAATGGACTTTGCGAATGGGCCTCGGGCGCGTAAAAGGCCGGCCATGCAGCCAACGGCGCCGCGCGTGCGCGGCGGAGGGAAACATTCGAACATGACCATGAGCTCCAGCGCTCCCCGCACGATGTACGACAAAATCTTCGACGATCACGTGGTCGATCGCCAGGAGGACGGGGCCTGCCTGCTCTACATCGACCGCCATCTCGTGCACGAGGTCACCAGCCCGCAGGCCTTCGAGGGGCTGCGCACGAGCGGCCGCAAGGTCCGCGCGCCGGAGCGCACGCTCTGCGTCGTCGATCACAACGTGCCGACGACCGACCGCTCCTTGCCGATCGAGGACCCGGAGAGCAAGGCGCAGGTCGAACAGCTCGCCATCAACGCGCGCGACTTCGCCGTCGAATACTACGACGAGCACGACGCGCGCCAGGGCGTCGTCCACATCGTCGGTCCCGAGCAGGGCTTCACGCTGCCCGGCAGCACGATCGTCTGCGGCGACAGCCACACCTCGACGCATGGAGCCTTCGGCGCGCTGGCGCATGGCATCGGCACCTCCGAGGTCGAGCATGTGCTGGCGACGCAGACGCTGCTGCAGCGCAAGGCCGCCAACATGCTGGTGCGCGTCGACGGCAAGCTCGCCAAGGGCGCGACCGCCAAGGACATCGTGCTGGCGATCATCGGCGAGATCGGCACGGCCGGCGGCACAGGCCACGTCATCGAATACGCCGGCGAAGCCATCCGCGAGCTGTCGATGGAAGGCCGCATGACGGTCTGCAACATGTCGATCGAGGCGGGCGCGCGCGCCGGCCTCGTCGCGCCGGACGAAAAGACTTTTGCTTATCTCAAGGACCGCCCCAAGGCCCCGAAGGGCGAGGCCTTCGACGCGGCAGTGCGCTATTGGGCGACGCTCGCCAGCGACGAAGGCGCGCATTTCGACCGGATCGTCACGCTCGACGCGTCGAAACTCGCGCCGATCCTGACCTGGGGCACGAGCCCCGAGGACGTGATCCCGATCGACGGCCGCGTGCCGACGCCGGACGACGCGGCGACGCCCGCCAAGCGCACGGCGATCTTGCGCGCGCTGGAATATATGGGCCTGAAGGGCGGCGAGAAGCCGAGCGACATAGAGATCGACCGCGTCTTCATTGGCTCCTGCACCAACGGCCGCATCGAGGATTTGCGCGCCGCGGCGGAGATGGCGCGGGGCAAACAGGTCAACCCTCGCGTAAACGCCATGGTGGTGCCGGGCTCGGGGCTGGTCAAGGCGCAGGCCGAGGCCGAGGGGCTCGACAAGATCTTCGTCGCAGCGGGCTTCGAATGGCGCGAGCCGGGCTGCTCCATGTGCCTCGCGATGAACCCCGATCGCCTCGCGCCGGGCGAGCGCTGCGCCTCGACCTCCAACCGCAATTTCGAGGGCCGCCAGGGCTTTAAGGGCCGCACCCATCTCGTCTCGCCGGCCATGGCGGCGGCGGCGGCGATCGCCGGGCGCTTCGTCGACGTGCGGGATTGGAAATAGGCGCTTGGATCATTTTGCTTTCGCCGGACGGGCGCGGATGCGTTCGACGAAGGCGTGGGCGCCGTCGTTGAGCGCCTCCCATTGCTCCAGCAGCGCCGTCGAAAAGCGCAGCTCCACGTCGAGCCCGCCGTCGCGAAACAGAAACAGGCAGGGCTCCTGCGTCTCGCCGCCGTCTTCCGCGGGCTTCGGACAGCGGGCGAAGAAGCCGCGGCCGTCCGGCGGGGCCATGTAAATCTGCTCGAGGCCGTAGGGCGAATCCGGTTCGAAGCGCCGCAGCACGAGACCGCCCGGCCCGACGAAGGCCTCGGCTTCGAGAAAGCGCGCATAGAGGCGGTCGGGGCGCTCAGCCGGGTCGATGGCGTCGTCCTTCGGCGTGATGGTGACGAAGACGAGTTCGGGGGGGCGCGATTTGCCCTTGGCCGGCGCCGGGCGGGCAGGGCGGGGCGCGAAATCCGGAAAAGTCGCGACGAAGGCCAGCCGGTCGGCGAGCCCGCCCGCCGCCGTCTCCTCGTCGCGCGCCAAATCGGCGGCGAAGGCGAATTGCGCCGCGCCGATGGAGGCGTCGACCATGGCTTTGGGCGCGCCCGCGCCGAGGAGGGCGACGGCGAGGTAGGTCAGGCCGGCGCAGAGCAGCAGGGCGAGACCCAGAAGGACGAGACGCATCCGCTGTGCTCCGATGCGGCTCTATCGGCCTGCTTCATCCAAATCGAAGGCCCCCACCCCAGCCCTCCCCCGCTGACGCGGGAGAGGGAGCAGATTCGGCGCTTCACCTGGGCTTCGCGCGACGCCGGCGGTCCCCTCTCCCGCGAAGCGGGGGAGGGACAGGAAGGGGGCGATGCATCCTCCGGTGAGATTGGAGCGGAGCACGCGCGGCGCCTCAACTGTTCACGCGCCAGCCGTCGCCGCTCTTGCAGGCCTGACCCTTGGCTTCCTGCGGCCGCCCGTTGATGAAGATGCGATGCGTGTAGCCGCGGCAGCCGCCGGCGCCCTCGGGATCGGGCGTGACGAAGCCATAGGCGCCCTGCGAACCCTTCCAGGCCTTGCGCGCGCCGCTCGACACGGCGGCCTGCTGCGCGGCGATGGCGACGTCCTTGTCCTTGTCGGAAAGGCTTTGCCCGATCGACGTGCCGACGACGCCCGGCGCCGGCGGCGACGGCGCGGCAGGCGCGCTGGCGACCGGCGGCGGCGCGGCGCTGTTGCAGGCGGACAAAAGCATCGTCGCCGAGGCGGCGAAGAGGGCGAGAAATTTGGAACTCGACATTTTGCGGATCCTGGCTAGGAGCGTCCCAGGTAGAGAGTTGTTGAGGCGCGTAATGCCGGATCGCGCGACGCCTGTCAAAACCCCGGCAGCCGCAACTCCGCCCGCAATCCCCCCTGCGCGCCGTCGAGCAAGCGCAGCGAGCCGCCGTAGGCCGAGGCGAGGTCGGTGACGATGGCGAGGCCTAACCCCGAGCCGGGCTTGGTCTCGTCCAGCCTCTGGCCGCGCTTCGTAGCGGCGTCGCGCAGTTCGACGGCGAGGCCGGGGCCGTCGTCCTCGATCGCAAACAGCAGCAGGCTGCGGCCGGGGCCGGCGGCGTCCGGCTCCAGCGTCACGACCACGTTCACCGCGCCCTTCGCCCATTTGCCGGCGTTGTCGAGCAGATTGCCGACCATTTCGTCGAGATCCTGGCGCTCGCCGGAAAACCACAGGGCCGCCGGGGCGCTCCCCGAAAATTCGACGCCGCGGCCGTCGTAGATCTTGCCGAAGGTGCGCAGCAGCGCGGCGACCGCCGGCTCCACCTGCGTAGAGGCGCCGACCGCGCCGGCGCGCGCCGCGGCCCGGGCGCGGTCGAGATAATAGGCGATCTGGTCGCGCATGACGGCCGCCTGCGCGCCGACTTTTTCGGCCAAGGGCGAGGGGGCGGCGTCGGCCTCGTTGACGATCACGCTGAGCGGCGTCTTCAGCGCGTGGGCGAGATTGCCGACCTGCGTGCGGGCGCGCTCGACGATTTCGCGATTGGCGCCGATCAGCAGATTGACCTCGTCGACGAGCGGCGCGACTTCGCGCGGATAGACGCCGCCGATGCGTTCCTTCGAGCCGCGGCGCACGTCGCCGAGCTCCTCGCGCAACAGCCGCAGCGGGCGCAGGCCGAAACGCAC
>Ga0265328_10000421_pt1 | contig 19870 bp, 14 predicted proteins | sample 41624metaG_FD_202086 | JGI IMG/M metagenome (GOLD analysis project Ga0265328, IMG submission 202086) | Rhizosphere microbial communities from Carex aquatilis grown in University of Washington, Seatle, WA, United States - 4-16-24 metaG | ecosystem: Host-associated > Plants > Roots > Rhizosphere...
GGTGGTGCTTCTTCATTCTTGGTCCTTGCGTCATGGGCCGGAATGGCCAGCAGCGCCCTCCTGTGTGCGAACGGAATCGCGCGCTTGTCTCAAATTGCTCTTCATCCGACTTCGAATACGTTGCAAGACTGGGACTCCAACACGCTCTACTCGGTAGGGATTCTGTTTGTAGACGCTGCCGGTGTCGCGAGCGGAATTGCGGCCTCCCCGCCGGCTCTGATCCCCACCAACCGTTTGGTCTTTGCTTGGCAAGACGTCACGTCCGACTGGACGCGGATGAGTCATCACGTGGGCGTGCTGGATCTGGAGGCGCGGGCGCTGGATCCTCAGTTTCCCACCTTGACGTTGGCCGGGAGCAAAGCCACCTACGACGGTGCCCGTACGATTGACTTTGTGCCCGCGCACGCGTATGCGCGTTCTGCCGTCGCCTACGCTCACCTCCCCGGACACGATCTCGGTTTGGCATACGTATCGTTCGGCAATGTGCGCGATCTGCAACCATGGCATGGGTGGCTTTTCGAGATCGATCTCGATGACTGGAGGGCCACGGGGTCGGCCGGCGCTGTCACGGCCTCGCTGATCACCACCGACGAAGACAATTGTGGTCCCGAGAATGTAGACGGCTCCCGCCAGATGGCGTGCGGTGGCGGAGTCTGGTCACACATGGGTCCGCAAGTGGTCTACGACGACGGGGCCCCCGACGGTTTTCGGCTGGTTGTGGCAACGGGTAACGGCGCGCTCGATCCCACCCGGGGTGATTTCGCAAACTCGGTTCTACGGACAGGACACGGCCTGGCGTTCGAGCCTGGCTGCGATCCGTTGTTGTGCGAACCCTTCGACACGATGTCGCCCAGTCAGGCCTGCATGGACTCCTGCGAAAATCTGTTCATGCCGCGCCTGCTGGCTGGGCAGGTTGTTCCCGATGGCGCCAACCGCGTCTGCGTGGGGAGGACCTTTCTTGGTTGCTATGCGGCGCTAGACTGGGATCTCGGTGCGAACGCGCCTGCCGTGACGGCCCTGTCCGGAGGACCGACCGTCCTTGTGCAGCCGGGAAAGGACGGTAGCGTCTACCTGATTGATGCGCATCATCTGGGAACTCTCTACGACCGCGCAGAACTGATGGCTGGATGCGGCGAAGGAGGCGGGACGTGCGCGGCCACCTGGGCGGGGACCATTGTCGCCCAGCCGACCATCGTGAACTTAACGGACGGCGTGGTGCTGGCGTTGGTGCCTACGTTCGTGGAGGACGATGCCCATCCGGCGGGCCTGCAGGCCCTGGAAATCAGCATGGCGGGTGGCATGCCGCATCTGATTCCCCGCTGGCAAGCGCCTTCCTTCGCGACGCCGGAGAGCATCCGAGCATTTCGACACCACGCGGGTGGCGTGACAGTCGTCGATGTCGCCGGCGAGCCCTTTGCCGCCGTAGTCGAGACCGCGCCGCCAGGTCAGTCGGGGAACCTCTTCTGGATCCGAGTTCGGGATGGCGTAATTGTGGAAAAGCTGCGCCTCTCCGGCAGTGGACAACGATTCTCACGCCCATTGGCTCTCGACGGAATGCTCTACGTTCCGTCATGCGAGCATACCGACACCCCGGATTTCAATGAAGGCCCGTCACATCTAGAGGCATTTTCAATCTCCCAGCAATGACAGAAGAATCGGGCCGAGCACCAGGAGCCGATCGGAACAGTCGATCCTCCTGGTGCAGCACCGTACGGACGTGGAACTCCTCGGTGCGATCTCCGGAGCGGCGGGCGATCGCAGCTGGCAGCACGTCGAGCACGTAGTTGCAGAAGACCGCGGTCAAAGCGGTGAGATCGAACAGCGGCACCGTTGTGGGGTCCGGCGGCTGCAGCGTGGTTGCGTCGCGCCCGTCGCAAGTGGCCAGCACGACCCGATCCCGGTGCGCGTCGAACAAACCCACTTTGCGCCACTGCTCGACCGTACGGCGGGAACCGTCGGTGACGACGAGGCTTGCTGGCGTCTCCTCAGCAGCTCAGGTGGGGGCCCCAATCGCAGGGCTGAACCGCGCGCTAAGCGGACATCGGCATTCCCTGCGAAGCGAGTGAGAAACATCAGGGCTCGCGCGGGCCGACCTGACCTTCGACCTGGCGACGCCGGCTTAATGAACGGCCTATCGGCCTACCGCTCGGGCTGGATTTTGAGGAATGGAGGTTGCACATGTGAGGGCCTCAAGAGGGCTGGCAGGGATAGTGGTCCGGGAAGGACCGCCGCCGCGTTGTCACTCGCCAGGGGGATGGGGCCAGCTGTCGCCAGGGTCATGGGGCCAGGTGACGGGCATGGAGGACCGGCCGAACTGATGCCACAGATCGGAGGCCTGGTCGAGCCCGGCGGGGCCCCGGGAGGGGGGCCGACTTTCCAGGTGAAGTTGATGGCCAGCCCCCCCCCAGACTGGCCCGGGGAGCCCGGAGGCCCCCGGCAGGGGGCCGACGTTTCGGGGATCATCGGCGGCGGGCCGCCTTGGTGCGGGGATGGACCGCCACCTTCTTCACCGGAGCCGAAGGCGGGGGCTGGAGCTTCTCGATGCTGGGCTTGAGCCGCGACCGATAGGACTCGCCGTCGACCACCAGGTCGAAGGCGTTGTTCTTGAATCGGTCGACGGCACTTTGTGCCAGGAGGGCTTCGTCGAAGGCGGCGATCCACTCGGCCGTATCGCGATTGCTGGTGACGATGGTCGAGAGGCGCGCGTTGCGCTCGACGAAGAGCTGGTAGACGTCGCGACTCTCGTCGCGGCTCATCGGCTCGAGCGCGAAGTCGTCGATGACGAGCACGTCGACGGTCGCGAATTCAGTCATGACGGCATCGCGCGAATTGTCCATGCGGCTCTGTTTGAGCAGCCGCAAGAGCGCGTCGGCGCGCAGCAGTCGCACGTTGAATCCGGCGCGGCAGCACAAGTGCCCGAGCGCATTCGCGAGAAATGTCTTGCCGACGCCGACGGGGCCGAGGATCACGACGTTGCGATGATCTTCGACGAAGCGGAGCGAGCTGAGCTCATTCATCACCCGGCGGTCGTAAGTCACCTTCGCGGTTTTGTCCCAACGCTCGAGCACCATGTCCGGATCAAGTCCCGCCTCTTCAGCTCGACGAATCGACGCCGTGCTGTCCCTGCGCGAGATCTCGTCGGTGAGCAGCATGAGAAGAAGGTCCTCGTACGGCGTGTCCTCCTTCTCGGCGAGGGTGAGCCGCTCGGCGAGCGTGGGCAGCAAGCCCCCGAGCCGGAGACGTTTGAGCGCCGCCACCAGCTCCCCGCTGATGGACCGGGCACTCATCGCCCACCTCCATCCTGAGGGTTTCCAGGTGCAGCCTCACCGCCGGCAGCACGCGTGGCGAACGACGATGCATCACGTGCAAACCGCGCGGGCAGCGCGATCACTCGACAGGTGGCGACTGCGGCGTCCTCCGTCCGCCGTGCATCCTTGAGCATCCCTTCGATGCGGCGCACGTCGATCACGTCAAATGCGAGCGCTCGAGCGCACAGGGCATTGACACGATCCTGGCCATACCGCTCGCACAGCCGCAGGAGCGCGTACGCTTGCCGCAGCTTGATCCAAGGCACCGGGCCGCCGAGCAACCGTTCGACGAAGGTGCCGACGTGGGCGCCTTGCTCCCGCGCGCTACGAATGACGGAATCTACGTCGCGCAGTGCCCACGGTGCTTTCCCTGGTGGAAAGTCCTTCGGATCCGTCGAGCGCTGCCCTGCCGCCCTGCGCGGGTGCATCTTGATGAGTTCGGTGCCCAGGTACAGACGCACCGACGTGCGGTCGGCGCGCGCGCCGAGAGTTTTGCCGATGTAGCGCGTTGGCACCGAGTACAGCGCCTTGAGCACCTGGACGTGGTGGTCAGGGTGGACCTTCGGATCGCACCAGTGGGGCACGTCGAACGCTGTCGCTGGCGCCGGCTGCATATGGGGTCGTTCGTCGTGCTCGTAGACCTCGCGTGGCACCTTCCTGGTCGTCCCGTGCACGCGCGCGCCGGCCAGGTCCCGGCACCACGTCTCGGCATGGCGCCGGATTGCGCCGAGGTCGGCGGTGAACACCTCGCCGGCGAAGCATCGCTCGCGCACGTACGGCACCTGATTCTCGACGCGCGCCTTGTCCTTCGGCGTCCTCGCCCGGGCAGTGTCGGCGAAGACCTCTCGCGCTTCCGTGTAGTCGCGGAAGGCTCGATTCAAAGTGGGATCCGTCTTGCTGGCACGAATCACCATCGACGACGCGTTGTCGAGGATGAGATGCTTGGGAATGCCGGCGAAGAAGCGCCACGCGGCGTCGAGCCCCGCGCACACGTCCTCCACGGTCTGCGTGAAGGTCGGCCAGACGTGCATGTACCGACTCAACGACAGCGTCACGATCAAGGCCCACAGCCGCCGCTTCTTTCCGTCGGCGTCGGTCACCCTGGCCATCAACCCGAAATCGATCTGGGCCTCCTGGCCGGCCGGCGGATCGTCGAGCCGCACCGTCGGTGCCTGCTGCCGCCAGCCAAGCTCTCGGCTCGCGAACCGACGCAGCGTCGTGTACCCGACCGTGACACCGTCGCGCGCCAGCAGCTCGTGTATGCGAACCAGGCGCAAAGGTGGATCACCATCGAGCCAAGCCTGGATCTGTCCTCGGCGGCCACCAAGCGCGAGCCATGCGTCCGAGGGCGTAGGCAGCGGACGGGCCTGCACCTCTCTCCCGACGGTGCCAGCGACGTCATCCGTCACCGCAACCTCCGTCGTCACGCCACCTGCGGCGGCCTGCTCCAGATAGCGCCCGACCGTCTTGCGATCCAGGCCCGTCTCTCGCGCGATTCGTCGCGCACTCTGCCCCGCCTGACGGCGTCGCAGCAACTCTCGTACGTCTTGCATCGTGATCTCCCGAAAGCTCATCCGACCTCGGGTAGCCCATCGCGTGGCTACCCGAGGCCTGTTTCTGCTCCCGGTCCTCAATGCCCAGGTCAGCCGCCGCTCAGCTCACGGGCTGGCCCCATGACCCTGGCGATCGACTGGCCCCATGACCCTGGCGATCCAGGGTCCGATCACCCGCGACCCTGGCCCCATGACCCTGGCGATTCACTGGCCCCATGACCCTGGCGAAAACGTCGATCCCTGGCCCCATGTGCCTGGCGACCGACACGCGTTCATTTGCGGAATGACCGCCTCGGTCAGGACCGCGGGCGCCTAGGCCTAGGATCTCGAGGTTCGCGCGTACAGCCTCGGCTTCCGGGCGGCGGCGCTGGGGCACGAGCCGTTCAGGACCACGGCCCAGCACTACGCCCGCGCCGAGGCCATCGAAGGGGCGCAGCAAGACCGTGTTCTCGAAAAGTTCACGGTGGTTCACGGGCGACGCAGCTCGCCATCGCGAGCGGCGTAAGTACTTGAAATCAGTGCCGTCGGGGAGAGTCGAACTCACACAATGTTACTATCACCAGAACCTGAAGAACCCTGGCGCCGAAAAAATGCTTAGAAAATAGGTAGTTGGAGACCGGAAAGAGCTCCGCAAAAAGTTCCGCGTCGCTGGAATCGATGGGCACCTGCCGCTGACTATAGTTCGCTCATCTTCTTCAGCCGCGCATGGACGGCCTTCGCGTTTAGGAGGTTGTAGAGGGGGGGCCTGGTCGCCCTGGTCGACCAGCGTGAGGGCAGTGCCGTCGGTCTCGAGATTGGGCGCGTCTTCGCCGACATCATGCGCTCTCACCTCCCGAGGACTATGTCGATTCCTTTCAGGACCTGGGCCAACTGCTTCGGCGGAAGCTTTGCCGTTCGCTCCGTGAGGTACTCCCGATCGACGGCCACGATCTGCGACGCATTGGCCACGGATTCCTTCGGAAGACCAGAAACTCGAGCGGAAAGGACGGTGTTTCCGGGCGCGGCAGCCCAGACCATATTGCTGGTAACAGGAACACAAACCACGGTTCCTATTCTGCTTCGATTCAGGTGGTCGCCCTGCACGACTACGACGGGCCGTCGAAATCCCGGACCTGAGCCCCCGGGCTCGGGAAGCTCGGCCCACCAAACTTCGCCCTGGGCCATTTCTACCACTCGCTACGCTCCAGAATTCTCCGGCTGGCATGGGCCACGAACTCGTTCGAGTCGGCGGCCACCTGGTCCAGGACGTGATTCATCGCCTCGGTAACCTCGTCCGGGGAATGTCGATCGAGGTATTCGCTCAGAGCCTCGGCATAAAGCTGGCTCCTGGACTTGCGGGCCCGCTTCGCATGCCTCTCTGCCGCCCGAAATACCTGTTCCGGAAGCGATACCGCAGTCTTCATACCATGAGTATAACCAGCTCGTTCAGTCGGAGCAACCTGAGGACCTGGCGACTTGCCCGCCCTTGAATTTCTCCCGCAGCCGCCGGCAGCCTCGGGCAGAGCGGTGGTCCTTGCCAAGGCTCGAAAGGCCTTCCGCGGTTGCGCCATACCCCCCTAAGAAAATGCGTGCCGCGCGATCGAGAACCCAATCGCGCTGGTTCCGGCGACCCCCCAGGGGCAGTGCGCCGCGATCGCTCCGGCGACGACATCGTCGTGCTCTTCGATCATGCGCGACGGGGCGTCGGCGTGTTGGTGGCCGGCGTGCCAGTCGAAGAGCCGTCTTCAAAGGTGACTGCCCCGCACCCGGACTCGGGCCGGGGCCTTGGCCGTCATGCATACTCGGACTTGGAGCTCCCGTCTTGTTCTTCCGCCACTCGACGGTACCTGGCCCAGTATCGAAATTGAAAGGTGACCCAACACTGGGAGGAAACATTCGGTGTTGTTGGGCCGACCTGAGCCTTAACAATTGAGGCCGCCCAGTCCCGCGGGCCGCTTGGGCGGGTCGGACCTGGAGGACATGAACATGAAGGGTCTTTGGAGGATTCGAGAACAGGATGGTCGCCGCCAGGGCTGGTACCTGCTCGGGACGGCGGCGGGATCGGTTCTGTGCGGAATCGCTCGGCGATGTTCCAAAGGGGGGACTGCAGATCGGTGCCAGGATTTTCCAAGGAACTCGCGGGCGGTGAACGGCTCCGAGACCTTGAGGCGCATGATCAGCGACGACCGCGTCCCCCACGGGCCATCGCGACCGCGTGGTCCGGCGGGCGGCTTCACGCAATCAGCCCCGGCCAGAAAGGCCCCAAGAGGTTGGAAGTATCAGAAGGACACCAGAATGAAAAGTTCCGCAGTTCGCCGGGAGACCTTAACTCGTCGTCCGCCCCCGGTCGCAGAAGTGGGTGTGCGGCCAGAAGAAAAGCCGGCTCAGTCGGCGACGAAGCCCGAGCCGAGCGGAGGGGATCCACCAGAATCCAGAGTTCCGCCGCGGAACGAAGGTGCAAAACTGGCGTAAGTACTTAATCAGTACGGTCGGGGAGAGTCGAACTCCCACAATATTGCTATCACCAGAACCTGAAGAGCGCTGGCGCTGAAAAACTGCTTAGAAAATAGGTAGTTGGAGAACGGAAAGAGTTCCGCAAAAGTTCCGCGTCGCTGGATTTACGCTCAACTACCGCTGACAGGCGGAGGGGCCGCCAAAGGCGGCGCTCACCAGGCCGCCAATAAGGGGCGCGTTGCGGCTGATTCGAGGGACGGACTTCCGATGGCCCCTGATCAGCGACACTTGCTTCTGCCGGTCATCCGCCTCCTTGTTGGTTCCCCGGTCCGTGTACGCGTCCGTGACGACGGACGAACGTGGCTTCGCGTCCGTCGGAACTGCTCAACGAAAACTGTGCCCGTCATGCCCGGCAAGCGATAGCCGCTGACGATCACCTGGGCGGGGGCGGATCTGATCCCCGATCAGCGCGCGGCGATTCCAAGCTCGATCAACAGCCACGCAGTCTCTGAAAAATCCGGTGGAGATCCCCTGTAGGGGGCGTGTCAGCCGAACTGTGTAAGTGGCAGCTCGAGGCGGACTCGGTTCATTGATGCTACGCCGGAATTGAGAATTGGCCGAGCACGGCGCTCCAGTCGCGGATCGAGCGCTCCCATTTCTTCTCCATCTCGGAGAGAGCCAGGTACAGAAGCTTGTGGACCGCCTCGTCCGTCGGGAAGTGCCCGCGGTACTGCAGAAGCTTCCTCAGCGTGCTGTTCAGCGACTCGATCGCGTTCGTGGTGTAGATGACCCGGCGCACGTCGGGCGGGAAGTCGAGGAAGGGCACCACGCGCTCCCAGTTCGCGCGCCAGGACGAGGCGATCATGGGGTACCGCCGGGCCCACTTCTGCTCGAAGGAGTCCAGAGCCACCTGCGCCTCCTCCCGCGAAGCGGCGGTGTAGACCGGCCGGAGTTCCTTAGCGACGGCCTTGCGGTCCTTGTAGCTGACGAACCGGAGCGAGTTGCGGATCATGTGCACGATGCAGGTCTGGACCACGGCCTGGGGAAATACGGCCTCGATGGCTTCGGGGAAACCCTTCAGGCCGTCGCAGCAGGCGATGAGGATGTCGCGGACCCCCCTGGTCTTCAGCTCGTTGACGACCTTGAGCCAGAACTTCGCGCCCTCGTTCTGTTCGATCCAGAGGCCCAGGACCTCCTTGGCGCGCGCCAGGGTCACGCCCAGCGCGATGTAGACGGACTTGTTCCGGACCACGCCTTGGTCCCGCACCTTCACGACCAGCGCGTCGAGGTAGACGATGGGGTAGACCGCGTCCGCGGCCGGTTCTGCCAGGCCGCTACGTCCTCGACGACCGCCGACGTTACCCTCGAGATCAGGTCCGGCGACACCTCCACGCCGTAGACGTCTTCGAGGTGGCCCTGGATGTCCCGGACCGTCATTCCCCGGGCGTACATACCCAAGATCTTCTGGTCGAACCCAGTGAACCGACTCTGGCGTTTGCGGACGAGTTGGGGCTCGAAGGTCCCGTCGCGGTCCCGGGGCACCTCGATCTCCAGCGGCCCCTGGTCCGTCTTCAGGGTCTTGGCGCTGCTCCCGTTCCGGGCGTTCGGCAGGCCGCGGCCCTTGGGATCATGCTTCTCGTACCCCAGGTGCTCGGTCATCTCGGACTGCAGTGCCCGCTCGACCAGCCGGGCGGTCAGCTGCTTGAGGATCCCGTCCTTACCGGTCAGGTCCTCAGGCTTCGTGTAGTTTGCCAGGAGCTGGTCCAGCAGCTCGTCGGAAAACGGGGATGCGCTCTTCGGTGCCACGGTCATCGGGGTCTCCTTTCATCAGGAGCCCACCCCGAGACTGCCACTTACACAAATTTTCTGACACCCCCCGTTTGGTTCGGCCCCGTACCGGTCACCTCGCCATCCCGGACACTCACCGACTGTGCACGGGAGCCAGTCTCCCCCGATCTGCTGCGCCAAGCCGCCCAGCAAGCTGTCAGTCGCGGTCTCGTGACGCAATCCGATCTCCGTGAGGTCGAGCGCGCCCTCGAGCCATTTGGAGGACTCGCCGCATGACGACGCGGGAGTACAACTCACCCGTAGCGTTCAAGCAGGCGCTCGACGTCTCCGCGGCACGGTCAAGACCGGAGCGGACTTCGCTCGAAAGCGGCAGCTCCTCGTCTTCGATCGCTTTCTCGCCCGGATCGTCTCCGTCCTTGGCGACGCCGCGACCCTCAAGGGGGGCCTCGTCCTCGAGCTTCGGATCGAGCGCGCCCGTACGACGAAGGACATCAACCTACGGCTCGTTGGTTCCCAGGAAGGCGTGCTCGCGAAGCTCCAGGAAGCGGCACGACGTGACCTCAGAGACTTCCTCACCTTCGAGGTGGCCCCCGACCCCGATCATCCGGAGATCCAGAACGACGGGATGCTCTATGAGGGCCTCCGCTTTCGCGCCGAGTCCCGTCTCGCAGGAAAACCCTTCGGGCAGCCCTTCGGCGTGGACGTGGCCTTCGGCGATCCCATCCTCGGCGAGCCCGATGTCGTCGTCGCTGACGACGTGCTCGCGTTCGCCGGCATCGCGCCGCCGACGCTGCGTCTGTACCCGATCGAGACGCACATCGCCGAGAAGCTCCACGCGTACACGATGCTGCGCTCACGCCCGAACACGCGCGTGAAGGATCTGCCGGACATGGCACTTCTGGCGAGCGCGCAGCCTGTGGAAGCCGGGCGCGTCCGAGCGGCCTTCGAACAGACCTTCAGCTTTCGCCGGACCCACGGTCTCCCTGGCAAGCTTCCAACGCCCACACCGGCTTGGGCCAAACCTTACGCTGCGATGGCACGCGAGGATCAGCTCGCGTGGCCGACGCTCGCCGACGTCACCGCGGCAGCGCGGGCGTTTCTCGATCCGGTACTCGCCGGAGAGGAGACCGCCGCGAGCTGGAATCCAAAGACATGGACCTGGGAGCGACGATAGCCGGCCAGAAAGGTCCCAAGATGCTGGAAGTATCAGAAGGACACCAGAATGAAAAGTTCCGCAGTCGCCGGGAGATCCCCTTCGGGGTCGTCACGCCCGGTCGCAGAAATGGGCGTGCGGCCAGGAGAAAAGCCGGCTCAGTCGGCGACGAAGCCCGATCGGCGCGCCGGGGATTCACCAGAATCCAGAGTTCCGCAGCGGAACGAAGGTGCCAAATTGGCCTAAGTACTTGAAATCAGTGCGGTCGGGGAGAGTCGAACTCCCACAATATTACCATCACCAGAACCTGAACAACGCTGGCGCCGAAAAAATGGTTAGAAAATAGGTAGTTGGAGACCGGAAAGAGTTCCGCAAAAGTTCCGCGTCGCTGGATTCACGGTCAACTGGCTGACGGGCGGCGAGGGCCGTCAAATGCGGCCCTCGCCAGGCCAACGAGGTGCGTTACGAGACCCTCGAGGGACGGCTTGCCGAGGATGGGACCCGAATTGTCTCAACGGTGGTGAGACAATTGGGAAGCCCGTCACGGCGTTAAGGTGCTGGTAGACTTCATGGGTCATGTCGTCCGCGGCCAAAGCGATCCTGGAAGCCACCCTGAAGCTCGATCCCCAGGAGCGTGCACGTATCGCTCACGAGCTGATCGTCAGCCTCGACGAAGGGCCGACAGAAGAGGGCGTCGAGGCGGCGTGGGAGCAGGAGCTTGAACGGCGAGCGGGCGAAATTGACTCGGGTGCCGTGAAGCTCGAGCCGTGGTCGAAGCTCCGACAGGAGCTCGACGGCATCGTTCGTGGCTCCTGAAAGGTTCTTCTTCCACCCTGGAGCGTTGCTCGAACTGCGCGAGGCTACCAGATGGTACAGCGAACGGGGACGCTGACATCGCCGCCGACTTCCTCGCTGCGATCGACGCGGCGGTCGCGGCCATCGTCTCGGCGCCGAGGCGCTGGCCGGTAAAGGGCGGTTGGCGACGGTACTATTTGCGGCGCTTCCCATACGTCGTTGCGTATCGCGAAGTGGGTGACCTGATACAGATCGCAGCCGTAGTCCACCAGCATCGTCGCCCTGATTACTGGTCCCGGCGCCGGTGACGACCTTCGTCACTTGCTAGCCTCTATGTTGAGCCCCCAGGAGCACCGCAAGCATTGCCTGTTGGTGCGCCTGCACAGATCGCCATCCCGGTCCTCCTGCGCGCGAAGTCCGCGTCCCCATGCATTTGTCTCCTGGCCGAGGTTGGGAGCGCAAGCCATGCTGGGCCGCGCGTCGAGGCCGCCTGCAGGCCACTGGCCGAATCCGGCCGCGTGTCCGGGTGCACGTACTGGCGGCTGCGCAGGTGGGTGGGTGGGATGGCAGGAGTGGCGCCCTGCTTCTCGCCGCACCCCGGACAGAGCATTTCGGTGTTACCGTTGGGCCCGCGATGAGCCATGGACGTTCACCCTGTCCGCTTGGTACCCCGAACTGTCACACCAGCAATGGACTCGGGGGGCGTGATGGCTTCGCATCGCCCAGGTCCCTCGGCCTCGGGGCCTGGGACGACACCCAGGCGCTGCGCGAGTGGATCCAGTTGGCATCTAGCCCCAAAGCCGCATCGGTCCAGGACCAGGCAAGGGCCGTGGTGCAAGCGTTCGCTGCTCGCGTTGGTGGCGGGGTGTTCATTCACATTGCGCGGGCCGACGTGGCCAATGGCCTGCTGGTTCGCGTGGAGCATCCCGATCGGATCTCGCAAGGCGACTCGTCGTTGTGCGGTCCGGCCGCGCTGATCTTCAACCTGGCTTCGCGCGATCCGGTGGCCTACGTGCGCTTTGTCATTGGACTCTACGAGAACGGCACGGCGACCCTGAACCGCCTCCGCGTTTCGCCTGGCTCGGATCTTCGTGGCTACGACGTGAAAGCGCGCCTCGATCCAGCGGACTGGATCCCGCTTGCGAGCCTGCGCGACTCGGAGAACTGGTTCTTCGACTACCAGGCGGTCGACAACGCGTTCGCAGGAATCACCCTTCCGAGCCACCTCGAATCCTGGTTCAAGAAGATCGGATTTTCCGAGGTCATCAACGACACCAACCTGGTCCTGACCAAGGACCAGAAGAACATCGAGGAGGCCGCGCGACTCTATGGCGAGGACTTCTGGGTCTGCTTGCTGGTGAATGGCCAGATGCTCGCCTCGAATTCGCAAGCTGCGCGGTCGTTGACTCCGGACCACTGGATCGTGCTCACGTCCGACGTCAAGTTTTCCAGCGGGAATATCTCTCTTACAGTCTTCACGTGGGGTGCGAGGGGAGGGCACTACCCGATCCCGGTGAAATCAGCCAAGCCGTTGCCGGTCTCCGATTTTCTTGCGAACTACTATGGCTACGTTGCGGCCCGGCATTGAACGCGTGGCGGCCGTGCGCTTCTCGACTCCAGCGGGCGTCACCTCGGCCGGCGTCGCTCTTGGTTTGGCTCTTGGTCTGGCCCTTGCCCTCTCGCTTCCGTCGCGGCCAGCGCTCGGCAACGCCCGGGCTCCGAAGGTGGTGCCCCAGGCGCCATCGACCGCTGCGTTCCCCATCGCTGCCGTCACCGACATAGCCGTTGTCGGCGAGGATCTCAGCTTCGAGTGCGAGAATGATCCGCACGGATGCAAGGTGGTGGCCCGCTATCGCCTTCATGCGCCAAGGGCGGTGAGCGTGGAGCTGGCCTTCGTGATGCCCCAGCCCGCTCCCTTGACGGTCACAGTCGGTTCTGGAGCTGCCCCGACGCGCGTGAGTGCCGCCCCGGCCGGAGCGCTGCGCGATGAAGATCTCGACCCCTGGGAGCGCGAACGTGACACGGCGCCGCTGCCCAAGTACCAGGCGGTCTTCACCGCGCCCCTGGCGGCGGGGGAGAACACGGTGACGGCGGCATACCAGCAACCCCTCGGACAGTATGAGCACGGTCACGGGTACTTCAGCAAGGGCCGGTTCACCGACTACTTTCGTTACGAGCTGTGGCCGCTCGCCGAATGGCGACATGCTCCGGGATTTTCCATCTCGGGGACCCTGTCGATTCACCGGCCGCCTCCATCGTGGTGGACCCGCAACTTTTCCGAGCCGCGCTCGATAGGGTGTGACGGGCTCGAGGGGGTGCCCCATTCGCTGTCCCAGCGGGGCGATGAGCTGGCCTTGAAATTCAAAATTGCGGATCCCTTGCCGAAACGGCTCTGGTGCCACATTGGAGATCGAGATCTCGTGCCAAATTGACCCCGGAAACTCGATAGGACGAAGCAATGGACACGACGATTGGACCCGTGACGGTCACACCGCTCAGCGGAAATCCACTCCACTGCCTGTCGTTGACAGGCACCGAGGAGCTGGGACGGCTGTTCGAGTACAACCTCGAGCTCCTGTGCACCAACCCTGACATCACCCTCAGCGATGCCCTCGGCCAAAGCCTGACCGTGACGTTGAACCTGGCCCTCGGTTTCCGGTACTTCAACGGCTACATCAGCCGCTTCTCGTTCACCGGCACCTCGGGCAGGTACGCCGTCTACCGGGCGACCCTGCGGCCTTGGTTGTGGTTCCTGACCACCAATGCCGACTGTCGAATCTACCCGGACACGGACGTCCCGACCATCGTCAAGCGCGTCTTCGGCCGATACCAGCAGGCCAGCTTCGAGGGCGAGCTGGCGGGATTTCCCAAGCGCGACTACGTCGTCCAGTACCGGGAGACAGACTTCAACTTCGTCAGCCGGTTGATGGAAGAAGAAGGCATCTACTACTACTTCAAGCACGAGGCGACCAAGCACACCCTGGTGTTCGCTGATTCCATTGGGGCGCATCAGACGATCGAAGGGGCCACGCTCCCCTACCGTCCACCGACCGAGAGCAGCCACGGGTTCGATGACCATTTCTCGGGCTGGCGCGTCTCGCAGGAGATTCAGTCCGCGGGCTATGCGACCAAGGACTACGACTTCACCAAACCCAAGAAGGATCTGACCGCCGTTCGAAAGCCGCAGGCGAAGGTACCGCGGATCGTGACCGGCGAGATTTACGACTATCCCGGCGGATATCTCGAGCAGACCTACGGGGAGACACTGGCCGCGATCCGGATCAACGAGTTGCAGACGCCCTACGAGCTCGTTGATGCCAACGGGACCACGCGCGTCCTCGGCGTCGGGCAACTGTTCACCCTGACGGACTATCCTCGGACGGAGCAGAACCGGGAGTACCTGACCGTGAAGGCCCGCTACGAGATTCGGACTCACGATCCGGAGTCGAAGTCAGCCAGCGACGAGGAGCTCTATCGCGGCTCCTACACGCTGATTGACTCCAAGCAGGAGTTCCGACCGGCGCGCCGGACCTCGAAGCCCATGATACAAGGTCCCCAGACCGCGGTGGTGGTCGGCGACAAGAAGACGGTCAACGACGGGACCGAGATCTGGACCGACGAGTACGCCCGTGTGAAGGTTCGCTTCTTCTGGGAGCGCCTCGGAGCCGAAGGCCCCCCCGAAGAGAAGAGTGCCCAGGATATCGCCGACGAGGATCGGACGTGCTGGGTGAGGGTCTCTCAGCTGTGGGCCGGGAGCGGGTGGGGAGGGCTACACGTGCCCCGCATCGGTCAAGAGGTCTTGGTCGACTTCCTCGAAGGCGATCCCGACAAGCCCATCATCACGGGGCGCGTCTACAACGACGACAACCGTCCGCCGTACATCAATCCAAAGGCGCCGACCGACAGCGCCACCCAGAGCGGCATCCGGAGTCACAGCTCCCCCAAGGGTGGACCGGACAACTTCAACGAGATCAAGTTCGAGGACAAGAAGGGGAAGGAGGAGCTTCACATCCAGGCGGAGCGGGATCAGTCCACCCACGTGAAGCGCAATCAGTCGATCTCGGTCGATGGCGATCGCAGCGTCAGCGTTGGGGGCAACGAGACCATCAGCGTCACGGGTACGCGCACGAGCACCATCACCAAGAAGGAGACGCAGACCTTCAAGGACGCGCGCACCATGACGGTGCAGTTGACCGACAACGTCGAGATCACCGGGGCCCACACCGGGAAGTACCACGCTGGGCGGACCGAGACGGTCGAGAACGGAGACACCTTGACGGTGGTGGGCTCGAACAAGAAGACCGACGTGGACGGAGCCTACGAGATCACCGCCAAGACGGCTTTTCAGGTGATCCAGGCGGGCATCAACAAGATCCTGGTCAAGGACGAGATCCTGCTCGACAACGCGAAGTGCCAGATCGATCTCAAGGGGGGCGACGCCACGATCACGGCCGCGGAGTCGATCACCCTGCAGTGTGGTGGGGCCAGCATCAAGCTCACCAAGGACGGCACCATCGAGATCAGCGGCGCGCAGAAGGTGAAGGCGGACGGCGCGGGCGCAGGGCTGGAACTCACAGCGGCGGGAGCCACCATGTCGGGGACGAAGGCGACAGTCTCGGGCGCGGCCATGACCGAGATCACCGGCGGCATGGTGAAGGTCAACTAGGGGCGGCCGGTGTTGGGGAATTCGTGAGGGCGGACGTGAGTGCTGAATCGATGGGAGGGCGGACACCACGGGTGCGCCTACGGATTTCAGCGCGTGAGCTGATGCTGGCCATGGGCGTGCTTGGCGTCGGGGTCTTCATCACGGCGAGCTGGCTGCGCGATCCCGAAGGACACACAGTGCGGCGACTCGGGACCGGAATGGCCGCGCTGGCTGTCGGAGTAGCCGCTCTATACCTGTCCTTCCGGCGTTCCTGTTCGGCGTGCCATCGCCCGTTGCTGCGCTTTTCTCTTCGGACCACCGTTTCCCAAATGCGCGCGATCGAGCTGTCCTTGGCCGGGGGCGACGGGCCGGGAGCCGCGCGGCTGTTGCGGGATGCCGCCGGCACCCTCGATGGCGGGGGTGGCGCGTCCCAGGGAACGCCTGTAGTCGCGTCGTGTTCCCTGCTGTACTGCGAGGGCTGCCGCGGCTTGCTGCTGGTCGAGGTTGTCGAAGATGGGGGCGAGCGCCGCACCGAGCTCTTCACGGGTGCTCGCGCGACGGCGCTGGTGCCGGTCGTCGAGGCCGTCGCGCGCGGTGCCGAGGCAGCGGGCTGAACCATGGAGTCCATCGCGCGCCCCATGCGTCGCCTGCAGCAGGAGATCGCGTGGTTTGTCCGGGCAGGCGAGCTGCGGCTCTTGCATGTCACCACGGATGCGACACTGCGGGGTGGGGCGCTGGATCTGGTCATGGCCCACGAGCACCACGCCGACAACCGTGGTCTGTTCCTGCGCCTCGACGATCCGATGGCCGACGTTGGACGCGGCTGGGGCGCTCGGATCCAGCGCCTGAAGGAACAGATCGCCGAGAAGACCACGTCCTTGAAGCCGGTCGGGATCCACCTGCGACCGCTCGATGAGGTCGCGGTCCCGGGGCAGGGTGGGCGGGCCGAGTTTGCGGCCACGCTGCTCAACGTCGCGCGAGTGCTGGTGGCGCCGTTGACGAATGTCGTGGTGGTGATGGCCCCCGTGCGCGTCGAGTCTCCTGAATTGTTTGTCGAGGACATGGCAGCGCTCATCCGGGCGCCCCAGCTGGGACACGTCCGCTGGATCGTGGTCGAGGCCGACGGTCGGGCGCTAACTCCGCTCGTCACCGGCCTCGGCGAAAGGGCGCTGGCCTGTTCGTGCTTGGTGGACGAGAGCGCCGCCGAGGACGATCTGGCGGCGATGGGGGCGGCCAATGTGGCCGATCTGGGCAATTCGGGGGCGGGCGCGGCCGCCACCCCCGCCCCGGGCATCTCCAAGCCCCGGCCCTGGCGAGCGCCCGGGGCCATGCCCGATGTCGAGCCGCCGGCGCGGATCGGGCAATCGCGGCCCGTATCTGACCGGGATCTGGTCGCGGCGGGGCTCGCGCCTGGCTTCGTGAACGGCGGGGGCGAGGCCATGAAGCGTCTGGTCCTGGGGGGCGCCCTGGCCATGCGCCAGGGCAAGACTACCGATGCTCTGACGCTGCAGGCGCGCGCGGCGGCACTGTGCGGAGAGATGCACATGCCGCGGGAGCAGGTCATCAACCTGCATGTCCTCGGGGGGTATCTGATCGCGGCGTCGCTTCCGGATCGCGCCCGCGAAATCTATGCGAGGTCGGGTGAGATCGCACGGAGCCACGGCCTCGCCGACGCGGAGGCATCGAGTGAGCTAGCGCTCGGAATGATGGCGATGGGCGAGGGGCGGGCCGCCCAGGCCGCGAAGCACTACGCCGCGGCGGGAGATCTGGCCGAGGTGGCCAAGGTCCCGCCCCTGGCGATAGAGTGCTGGCGGATGGCGGGGCAGCTGGCCCTCGACGCAAAGCTGGATGGGTCGGCGGTCGAGTGCTGGAAGCGCGCCCTGGCGGTGGCTGGCGAGCTGGATCCGGCGGTGGCGAAGGCGACGAGCGCGGCCGAGGTGGCCCGGGCGCTGGCCGCCGTTTGCCGCAAGCGCGGGCTCCGGGCGCAGGCCGATGAGCTCGATCGCCGCAGCATCGCCATCGAGCAGGGCACGGTGGGTGCGGCTGGCTGGAGCGCGGCTAGCGGAGTCGCGCGGGGTGGGGCTGCCTGATGCTGGCCAGCACCTTCATGGACATGGTCCTCGGGCTCGACATCCACTTCGAGATCGTCCCGATGTCGCCGACGCCGGTCCCCATCCCGAATCCCTTCGTGGGGATGGTGTGGGATCCTGGGGGGTTGCTCACGAGCCAGGCCATGGGCCTGGCGGCTGCCCTGCTGTCGGGGACTCCACCAAAGGGCCCTGTCCTCATCAACTCGATGCCGGCAACGACGGTGGGCACGAACGCCAAGAATTCGCTGGGGGTGCCGCACATCCTCATGCCGCCCGGGGTGTCGTGGGCGCCCATGCCGAAGCTTCCGAAGCCCTCGTTCAAGGGGCCGGCTCCCCTGCCTGGCTCGCCGGTCGCGCCCGAAGGCGATGCCGTCTGCGTCTTTGGATCGCCCACCGTGACCCTGATGGGGACCAGCGCCGTGCGCATGGGGGACAAGGCGATGAGCTGCGGCGAGCCGGTGCGGCTCCCGTCGTCCACGGTCCTGGCCATTCCCAAGGGGCCGCCGGTCATGATCGGCGGTCCGCCCGCGCTGTCGATCTCCGATGCTCTCGGCGCGCTGCTGAAGTCGAAGTGGATCGCCGGGTACCTGCACGATCTGCTCAGCCGGTTGAGTCCCGGGCGTCTGCGCAGTCTGCTCAGCTGGGCGGTCTGCACCCTGACCGGTCACCCGGTGGACGTGGCGACGGGGCGGATGATGACCGACCACGTGGACTTCGAGCTCCCGGGGGCGATGCCCCTGACGTTCAAGCGGATCTATTCGTCTGGCTGCGCGAACCGCCAGGGACCTCTCGGCCACGGGTGGTCGCACAGCCTGGATCAGGCGGTGTGGCTCGAGCGCGGCAAGCTGGTCTACCTCGGCGCCGAGGGCCGGGAGATCGAGCTCGACACCTTCGACTTCCCCGACCACGTGGCGCCCGTCGGGCAGGTGATCTTCGAGCCGATCAATCGGCTCACCCTGAAGGTGCTCGGCCAGCGCCGCTACGAAATCACCACCGCGAGCGGTCTCACGCACGAGTTCGCCCCGGTGGAGGGGGCCAGCGGCGCCCGCCGATTCTGGTCGCGCCTGACGCGCATCCGCGATCGCGGAGGGAACGCCATCGAGCTCGACTACGATCGCCGGGGGTGCCTGCAATGGGCGCGAGATGTCGGCGGGCGGCAGGTCGGGTTCGAGCACGATCGCGAAGATCGCCTGATTGGCATGAAGCTTCCGCACCCCACTGCGGAGGGCTGGCTGCCCCACACCCGGTACGCCTACGATACGCACGGGGATCTCGTGCAGGTGACCGATCCACTGGGTCACGCGTGGCGGTTCAAGTACAAGGGCCACCTGATGGTCGAGGAGACCAACCGCAACGGTCTCGCGTTCTACTTCGCCTACGACGGATTCGGCGAGGACGCCTACTGCGTCCGGACCTGGGGCGACGGCGGCATCTACGACCACGTCATCGACTACGACAAGATGGGCAAGGTCACATACGTCACGAACAGCCTCGGTCAGACCACGACCTACAAGCTGAACGTGGTCGGTTGCGTCGTGAAGGTCACGGACGCTCTCGGCGGGTCGGTGGCGACGGAATACGACGAGCGCACCCTGCGCAAGGTGAAAGAAACCGACGCCGTCGGCGGCGAGACCAGGTGGGAGTACGACGCCCGGGGGAACACGACGAAGGTGACGGGCCCCGACGGGGCCGTGGTCGAGATCGCCTACGACGGCCATGACCAGCCGGTGCGCGCCGTTGATGCCATGAAGGGGGAGTGGCGGTGGGGGCACGACGAGCGCGGCCACCTGATCGGGCGGGTGGATCCTCTGCAAAGGCGGGTGCAGTTTCAGTGGAGCGCCGAGGAGGCTGGCCGGGACGGGAGTGGGCGGCGCTGGTTGGGCCAGGCGGATGGGTCGGGCGACGACCCCCGGCGACCGCGACGCCTGGTTGGACTGACGGATCCGGCTGGTCAGCAGACGAAGCTCGGCTATGACGGTCACGGAAACGTAGCTTCCCTGCGAACCCCTGACGGGGCCCAGACCCGCTGGCAGTACGATCGCCTCGGCCGCTGCGTGGCGGTCATCGACGCGAAGGGGAACCTCCAGACGCGGGAATACGATCCG
>Ga0265328_10000423_pt1 | contig 19862 bp, 20 predicted proteins | sample 41624metaG_FD_202086 | JGI IMG/M metagenome (GOLD analysis project Ga0265328, IMG submission 202086) | Rhizosphere microbial communities from Carex aquatilis grown in University of Washington, Seatle, WA, United States - 4-16-24 metaG | ecosystem: Host-associated > Plants > Roots > Rhizosphere...
TCGGAATTGCCGGTGCCCTTGAACTCTTCGAAGATCACTTCGTCCATGCGGCTGCCGGTGTCGATCAGCGCGGTGGCGATGATGGTGAGCGAGCCACCCTCCTCGATGTTGCGGGCGGCGCCGAAGAAGCGCTTGGGCCGCTGCAGGGCGTTGGCGTCGACGCCGCCGGTCAGCACCTTGCCCGAGCTGGGCACCACGGTGTTGTAGGCGCGCGCCAGGCGGGTGATGGAATCCAGCAGGATGACCACGTCACGCTTGTGCTCGACCAGCCGCTTGGCCTTCTCCAGCACCATCTCGGTGACCTGAACGTGGCGGGACGCCGGTTCGTCGAAGGTCGAGCTGATGACCTCGCCCTTGACCGAGCGGGCCATGTCGGTGACTTCCTCCGGCCGCTCGTCGATCAACAGGACGATCAGGTAGACCTCGGGCTGGTTGGCGGCGATGGCGTGGGCGATGTTCTGCAGCATCACCGTCTTGCCGGTCCTGGGCGGCGCCACGATCAGCGCGCGCTGGCCCTTGCCCAGCGGCGCCACCAGGTCGATGACGCGGGTGGTGAGGTCCTTCGAGGTCGGATTGTCGATTTCGACCTTGAGCTTCTGATCGGGATAGAGCGGCGTCAGGTTGTCGAAGTTGATGCGATGGCGCACGTTCTCCGGCGGCTCGAAATTGATGGTGTTGACCTTGAGCAGGGCGAAATAGCGCTCGCCGTCCTTCGGCGCCCGGATCTGGCCCTCGACCGTGTCGCCGGTCCGCAACGAGAACCGCCGCATCTGGCTGGGACTGACGTAGATGTCGTCCGGGCCGGGCAGATAATTGGCCTCGGGGCTGCGCAGGAAGCCGAATCCGTCCTGCAGGATCTCGAGAACGCCATCGCCGTAGATCGGCGTGTCGTTCTCGGCCAGCTGCTTCAGGATCGCGAACATCATATCCTGCTTGCGCAGGGTGCTGGCGTTCTCAACCTGCAACTCCTCAGCGAAAGCGAGCAGTTCGGCAGGCGTTTTCTTCTTCAATTCCTGGAGATGCATGCGATGGCGTCCGTGTCATCTGGGGAGTGCGCCCCTGCCATACGGCAGCCCAAGGTACAAACCTCGGGTTCGGATGGGGAGTCCGGCGCGGATGAGAATGGGTCTCGGGATTTGGGCCCAGCAGGCGGCCCTCGGGATCACGGACCAAGCATTAGCCAAACCGCCCGCCGCTGTCAAACGGGATTGTAGTGTATCGTCACAGCGGCTTGACCACCGCAAGGATGACGATGCCGATCATCAGCAGGGTCGGCACCTCGTTGGCGATGCGGTAGAACCGGGCCGGGCGGGTGTTGCGGCCGGCGGCGAAATCGTTCTTCCACCGCACCAGCAGCAGATGGGTCACCGTCAGCGCCAGCGCCAGCGCCAGCTTGGCGTGGAACCAGGGCTCCTGAAAGGCGCCGCTGAATATCGCCAGCGCCAGACCCACCCCCCACACCACCACTGCCGCCGGCACCATGATGGCGCGGACCAGCCGGCGCTCCATCACCTTGAAGGTTTCCGACGCCTCGGATTGCGGCGCGACTCCGGTGTGGTAGACGAACAGCCGCGGCAGATAGAGCAATCCCGCCATCCACGAGATCACCGCGATCACGTGGAGCGCCTTCAGCCACAAATAGACTTCCCCGTTCACGCCCCCTCCTCCGCCGCACACGAGCGGCCGCAAATCCGGCATGCGGTGCCGCGCGTCCGGCCCGGCGCCGCCACCAGGTCCGCCAGCCCGGCGATGAAATCCGGGTGGCAGCCGATCGCCGGCACCCGCACGTAGCCCGGCACGCCCATGGCATCGGCGCGATGGCGGTATTCGATGTCGAGTTCCACCAGGGTCTCGGAATGCTCGGAGACGAACGCTACCGGCACCACCACCACCGGCACCCGGTCGGCGGCGGCGCGCGCCAGTTCGTCCTCCAGCGCCGGGCCGATCCATTTCAGCGGGCCGACTCGGCTTTGGTAGCATACCGTCCAGTCGGCCAGGCCGGCGGCGGCGGCCACCGCCGCGGCAGTCTGCCTCACCTGGCCCGGATAGGGATCGCCGCGGTCGACCACCCGCTGGGGCAACCCATGCGCCGAGAACAGCACTCGCGGCCGGGCCAGGCCGGCGCATCCCCGGGTCACCAGGTCGGCCAGGGCGGCGATCAGGCCCGGCTGATCGGGATAGCAGCACACCGCCTCGGTCGGCACGTCCAGCCCCGCCGCCGCCGCCGCCCGCTTCCAGTCGCGGTACGACGAGGCGGTGGTGGTGGTGGAGAATTGTGGATAGAGCGGCAGCAGGATAACCCGTTCGGCGCCCCATTCCTTGGCCGCCGCCGCCGCTTCGCCGGCGAACGGATGCCAGTAGCGCATGGCGATGAACACCTTGTGGTCGGGCCCCAGCGCCGCTTCCAGCGCCGCCGCCTGGGCCCGCGTCTCGGCCAGCAAGGGCGAGCGCCCGCCGATCGACGCGTAGATCGCCTGCGCCACCGGCGCCCGTCGGCGCGACACCAGCTTGGCGATCAGCCAGCGGATCGGCAGCGGCGCCCCGATGATGGCGGGGTCGAAGAACAGGTTGTACAGGAACGGTTCGACCGCTTCCGGCCGATCGGGTCCGCCGAGGTTGAACAGGACGACCGCCGTCCTGGTCATCCCCGCCACGCTCGGATCCGTTCGGCCAGTCGGGCGACGTTCTCGGGCGGGGTCTGCGGCACGATGCCGTGGCCGAGGTTGAAGATGAAGCGGCCCCGCCCCAGCGCCTTCAACACCCGGTCGATACCGGCATCCAGGGCCTCGCCGCCCGCCACCAGCAGGATCGGATCGAGGTTGCCCTGCACCGTGCAGCGCGGCTGCAGGGTCTCGGCCGCCCACGCCAGCGGCACCGCGCTGTCGAGGCTGATCCCATCGATTCCGGTCTCGGCCACATAGGCCTGGTACAGGGTGCCGGCGCCGCGGGGAAAGCCGATCACCGGCACCCCCGGCCGCTCGCCATGGATGCGCTCGGCCAAGGCGCGCGCCGGGCCGATCACCCAGCGGCGGAATTCGGTCTCCGGCAACGCCCCGGCCCAGGTGTCGAACAGCTGCACCACCTCGGCGCCCGCATCGATCTGCGCCACCAGGTAGTCGCCGGTGGCCTGGACCAGCAGCGCCATCAGCCGGGCGAACACCTCCGGCTGGGCCCACATCAGGCTTTTGGCCTGGGCGAAGTCCTTGGAACCGCCGCCTTCGATCATGTAGGTGGCGACCGTCCATGGCGCTCCGGCGAAACCGATCAGGGCGGTTGCCGGTGGAATCGCCTTGGACAGCTTTGCGACCGTTTCAATCACCGGAGCAAGGCGTTCGAGCAGGCCCGAGGCGTCGAGACCATTCAGATCCCCTGCCGAGCGAATCGGCGTCAACACCGGTCCTTCGCCCTCGCGGAAGGCGACCTGCTGCCGCAAGGCGTGCGGCACCACCAGGATGTCGGAGAACAAGATGGCCGCGTCCATGCCGTAGCGGCGCAATGGCTGAAGGGTGACCTCTACCGCCAGGTCGGGATTGTAGCAGAGGTCGAGGAAGCTTCCGGCCTCGCCCCGGGTCTTGCGGTATTCCGGCAGGTAGCGTCCGGCTTGGCGCATCAGCCAGAAGGGTGGCGGCGACGGGCATTGGCCGGCGAGGGCGGCGAGCAGCGGCTTGGCTATGGTCAAAGGGGTCTCCGGTGCGTTCGTGCACATCTGTCATACAGGGTTTGATATAGGGAAAAAAGGTAGTTGGGATAGTGGTTGCCTGTGGAAGGTGGGGATCCGAACCCGTCCCGGACCCGTCCACAGATTTGTGCGTGAAGCGCCGGACCGCTCGTTCCGCTGTGGACAAGCGGGGGATGGATCGGCCCGGCGGCGCGGCGGGACTGGCCGTCCACCCCATCTGGAAAGACGGGGAAACCGGGGAAAGCGGATGCCCGGCGCGGCAATTCACGCTATTCTCGGCCCGGCCGGCAATCCGTCCACCGGAGGGCCGCCGGACTCATGGCCGGTACCGGCGATGGGGGTGGATTTCAGGCCCCTCGCCGCCGATGCCGGGTTATCCCCAAAATTGCAGGCGATCCACAGGCCATGCGCAGCTTCCACCTCCATCTGGTTTCCGACGCCACCGGCGAAACCGTCACCGCGGTGGCCCGTGCCTGCAAGTATCAGTTCGAGGACGTCCATGCCATCCAGCACGAATGGTGGCTGGTCCGCAGCCAGCCCCAGGTCGACCGGGTGATCGTCGGCATCAAGGAAAACCCGGGCATCGTGCTATTCACCCTGGTCGACGTCGGTGTCCGCGTCACCCTTGAGGAAGCTTGCCGCCAGATCAAGGTCCCGTGCATCCCGGTGCTCGACCCGGTGCTGGGGGCGCTGGCCAATTATCTCAAGGTCGAGATGAACGCCATGCCCGGCCGCCAGTATCAGCTCAACGCCGAGTATTTCGCCCGCATCGACGCCATGCAGTTCGCCCTGCTGCACAACGACGGCCAGATGATCGAGAACGTCGAGGCGGCCGATATCGTCCTGGTCGGCGTGTCGCGCTCGTCGAAGACGCCGACCTCGATGTACCTGGCCAATCGCGGCTACAAATGCGCCAATTACCCGCTGGTTCCCGGCGTGCCGCTGCCGCCCGAACTGGACGGCGCCAAGAACCCGCTGGTGGTGGGCCTGACCAAGGATCCCAGGATCCTGGCCGATATCCGCCGCACCCGGCTGCGCTTCCTGCGCCAGAGCGGGGATTCGGCCTATGCCCAGTACGAAAACGTGCGCGAAGAGGTGATCGAGGCGCGGCGCCTGTTCACCAGCCACGGTTGGCCGGTGCTGGACGTCTCGCGTCGTTCCATCGAAGAGGCGGCAGCGGCCATCATCCAGCTCTATAACCGGCATATGGGCCTGGACGAAAACGCCGAGCCGGATCCGGGCCGGCCGCGGGCGGAAAGCTGATGATCGTTCTCGCCTCCGCTTCCGCCGCCCGCCGCCGGATGCTCGAAGGCGCCGGCATCGCCTTTGCCGTCGACGCCGCCGCCATCGATGAGGACGCGGCCAAGCAGGCGACCGCCGACCAGGCGGCAATCGCCGATATCCTGGCCGAACGCAAGGCCCTGCACGTCTCCGCTCGCCATCCGGGCGCCTTGGTGATCGGCGCCGACCAGACCCTGGATTGCGGCGGCGCCGGCTTCGACAAGCCGGTCGACCGGGCCGGCGCCCGCGCCCAGCTGCTGGCGCTGCGCGGCCGCACCCACCGGCTGGTCAGCGCGGTGGCGGTGGTCCAGGACGGTCGCACCCTATGGCGGCACCGCGACGCGGCATCGCTGACCATGCGGGATTTTTCCGACGGCTTCCTCGAGTCCTATCTCGACGCGGTGGGTGACGCGGCGCTGACCTCGGTGGGCGCCTATCAGCTGGAGGGACGGGGCGTGCAGCTGTTCGAGCGGGTGGCCGGCGACCATTTCACCATCCTCGGCATGCCGCTGCTGCCGCTGCTGGCCCATCTCCGCGCTTGCGGCGCGGTGCCGTCATGATTCCCAGCGGCAAGGCCCGCCTTGCGGGGGTGATCGGCTGGCCGGTGGGGCATTCCCGCTCGCCCCGCCTGCATGGCTTCTGGCTCGACCGCCACGGCGTCGACGGCGCCTATGTGCCGCTGGCGGTGCGGCCGGAGGACCTGGCCGCCACCCTCGCCCTGCTGCCCCGCATCGGCTTCGCCGGCGCCAACCTGACGGTGCCGCACAAGGAGGCGGCGCTGGCCCTGGTCGACGTGGTCGAGCCGCTGGCCGCCCGCATCGGCGCCGTCAATACCGTGGTGGTGCTTGCCGACGGCCGCCTCGAAGGCCGCAACACCGATGCCTTCGGCTTCCTTGAGAACCTGCGCCGCGGCGCTCCCGCCTGGCGGCCCCAGGCCGGGCCGGCGGTGGTGCTGGGAGCCGGCGGCGCCGCCCGCGCGGTGGTGGCGGCGCTGATCGAGTCCGGGGTGGCGGAAATCCGCCTGGCCAACCGCTCGGCCGGCCGCGCCGAAATCCTGGCCGATGCGCTCGGCGGGCCGGTCGCGGTGTGGGACTGGGACCGCCGGCGGGCGGCGCTGGACGGGGCCGCCCTGGTGGTCAACACCACCACGCTGGGGATGGCGGGGCAGCCGCCGCTCGACCTGGATCTGTCCTCGCTGCCGCCAACCGCGGTGGTCAACGACATCGTCTATGTTCCGCTGGAGACCAATCTGCTGAAGGCCGCCCGCGCCCGCGGCAACATCGCGGTCGACGGCATCGGCATGCTGCTGTGGCAGGCCGCCCCCGCCTTCGAAGCCTGGTTCGGGGTGCGGCCGGAAGTCGACGAATCATTGCGGGCGTTCGTGCTGGGATGAAGATCCTCGGCCTCACCGGGTCCATCGGCATGGGCAAGAGCACCGCGGCGCGGATGCTGCGGCGGTTGGGTGTGCCGGTGCATGACGCCGACGCCACGGTGCATCGGCTGATGGGCGTCGGCGGCGCCGCGGTGCCCATGATCGCCGCCGCCTTTCCCGGCACCGTGGTGGACGGCGCGGTCGATCGCGCCGCATTGGGCCGGCACGTGTTTGCCGATCCGGCGGCGCTGCGCCGGCTGGAGGCCATCCTGCATCCGATGGTGCGCGCCGCTGAGCGCCGCTTTCTCGCCCGCCAGGCACGGCGCGGCGCGCGCCTGGTGGTGCTCGACATTCCGCTGCTGTTCGAGACCGGCGGCGCGCGCCGCTGCGACGCCGTCGCCGTGGTCACCGCCCCCGCGTTTCTCCAGGCCCAGCGGGTGCTGAAGCGGCCGGGGATGAGTCGGGCGCGGCTGGCGGCGGTGCGGGCTCAGCAGATGCCCGATGCCGAGAAGCGCAAGCGGGCCGACTTCATCATTCCCACCGGCACCGGCATGGCGCCGGCCTTGCGCCGGCTGGCGGCGATCGTCACACTGATGCGGACCTGACATGCGCGAAATCGTCCTCGATACCGAAACCACCGGATTGGATCCCCTGTCGGGGCACCGCATCGTCGAGATCGGCTGCGTCGAGCTGTTCAATCACCTGCCCACCGGGGAGGTGTGGCACTGCTACCTCAATCCCGAGCGCGACATGCCGGCGGAGGCCTTCCGGGTTCACGGCCTGTCGGCCGAATTCCTCTCCACCCACCCGACATTCGCCGAGAAGGTCGCGGATTTCCTGGAATTCCTCGCCGATACGCCGCTGGTGATCCACAACGCCGAATTCGATATGCGTTTCATCAACGCCGAACTGGCCCGCCTCGGCTTCCCGCCGCTGCCGGCGGCGCGGGCGACCGACACGGTGGCGATGGCGCGCAAGCGTTTCCCCGGAGCCCAGGCCAATCTCGACGCCTTGTGCCGCCGCTTCGAGATCGACAACACCCACCGCACCCGCCACGGCGCCCTGCTCGACGCCGAATTGCTGGCCGAGGTCTATCTCCAGCTGATCGGCGGCCGCCAGCCGGGCCTCGATTTGGCCCAGGCCGCCGGCATCGTCCGCGCCGCCGCGACGGTGGACCGCCCGCGCCGCGAACCCCGCCCGCACGCGCCGCTGGCCGCGGAACTCGAGGCGCATCAGGCCTTCATCGGCAAGATCAAGAACGCGGCGTGGACGCGGGATTGAGGACCGCGCCCGGCGCGACGGTCACGGCTCACCCAGCAGGCGCGCCACACAGGCGGCGAGGGATCGGCGCCACGGCAGCGGGCCGATGCCGTGCACCGTTCGCAGACGTGCGCAAGACAGCGCCGAATAGGCCGGCCGGGCGGCAGGCAAGGGATAGGCCGACGTGGGAATGGCCTTCAGCCGCGCCACGTCGACGCCCAGCGCCGCAGCCTCGGCCAGCACGGCGGCGGCGAACTGGTGGCGCGACACGACGTCGTCGCCGCAACAATGGAACACCCCGAAAAGGTCGGCATCTTCCGCCGTCGCCAAGCGCGGCGCCAGCGCCCACACCGCCGCCGCCAAGTCGCCGGCGGCGGTCGGGCAGCCGATCTGGTCGTCGACTACGCCGATCTCGTCGCGTTGGCTCGCCAGCCGCAGGATGGAGCGGGCGAAGTTGGCATTGTGCGCGCCGAACAGCCAGGCGGTCCGCAGCACCGCGGCACGCTCATTGGCGTCCAGCACCGCCCGTTCGCCGGCCAGTTTGCTGGCGCCGTAAACCGAGACCGGGACGGCGGCGTCTGCCTCCACGTAGGGTTGGCGCTTGGTGCCGGCGAAGACGTAATCGCTGGAGATGTGGATGACCGGCAATCCCCGCGCCGCGGCTGCGGCCGCCACCAGAGCGGCGCCATCGCAATTGACGGCGAAAGCGGCTTCGCGTTCGGTTTCGGCGCGATCGACCGCGGTGAAGGCGGCAGCATTGAGCACCACCCGGGCGGCGCTGCCGGCCAGGGCCGCGGCTACCGCGCCGGCATCGGTGATATCCGCGGCGGCGCGCGACAGCAGGAGCAACCGCCAGCCCGGCGGCGGCGCCGTTTCCGCCAGCGCCCGGCCGATCTGGCTGGCGCCGCCGAAGACGGCGAGGGTGCCGCCGACGGTCACGCGCCGCCGCCGGTCCAGGTGAAGCAGGGCGCCGCTTCGCCGAGACGCGGAAGCCCGCGGTCCCGATCGGCGATCACCGGCCCGGATTGCGGCAGCGGCCAGGGAATGCCCAGGGCCGGATCGTCCCAGGCGATTCCGGCTTCCTGCTGCGGCGCGTAGGGCGCGTCGACCTTGTAGGTGATCTCGGTGTCGGGCAGCAGGCTGACGTAGCCGTGGGCGAGACCGGTGGGGATGAACACCTGCTGGCGGTTGGCCGCCGACAATTCGATCGCGGTCCAGCGGCCATAGGTCGGCGAGCCGGCGCGGATGTCCACCACCACGTCCCAGACGGCGCCGTGAACGACGCGGACCAGTTTCGCCTGCGCCGTCGGCGGGCGCTGGAAGTGCAGCCCCCGCACGGTTCCCGCCCGGCGCGACAAGACGGTGTTGTCCTGGATGAAATCCGCCGCGATCCCGTGGTCGCGCCAACGGGCGCGGTTGTAGGTCTCGGAAAACGTTCCGCGGTCGTCCTCGAAAACGCGCGCGGTAATCAGCAGCACGCCGGCGATGTCGGTGGGGCGAATGTCCAGCATTGTCTTTCGCTTGAATTCCGTCTGTTGCGGCGAAGGAGGCTATCATAGAATATTCGGCACATGCGCTTCCAGATTGTCCTCATCGAACCGCCGGGCTATCAGCACACCGCCGCATTGGCGGAAGTGGCCGAAACCCTGGTGTTCGGTTTCCGCGCCCTGGGATTGCCGGCGCGGATGGTGGTCAACGCCTTTTCCACCGAGGCGTTGAACATCGTGCTCGGCGGCCATCTGCTGACGCCGGACATGGTCGGCCAGCTGCCGCCCAACACCGTGGCCTACAATTTCGAGCAGGTCGAGGATGCCCTGTTCGAATGGGCGCCGGTGCTGACGGCCCTTTTTGCCCGCACCGAGGTGTGGGACTACAGCGCTCGGAATGTCGAGCGCCTTCGCGCCATGGCGCCGCGGCTGTTCCACGTGCCGCTGGGCACGGTGCCGGAAATGACCCGCATCGCGCCGGCCGAGCCGCAGGATATCGACGTGCTGTTCTACGGCGCGGTCAACGATCGCCGGCGCGCCCTGCTGAAGGCGATCGCCGATTCCGGAATGGCGCTGAAGGCGGTGTTCGGCTGCTATGGCGCCGCCCGCGACGGCCTCATCGCCCGCGCGAAGCTGGTCCTCAACCTTCATAAGCACTCGGCCGAGGTGTTCGAGATCCCGCGGGTGTCCTATCTCCTGGCCAACCGCAAGGCGGTGGTGGCCGAGATATCCGCCACCACCCAGATCGAGGCCGACCTGGCCGATGCCGTGGCGGGCGTCCCCTATGACGATCTCGTCGAAACCTGCCGTCGCCTGCTTGCCGACGAGGCTTCCCGCAAGGCGCTGGAGGCCCGCGGCCACCAGCGCATGACCGCCCGCAAGGAAGCGGATTACCTGCGGCAGGTGCTGGCGGAACGCGGCTGATCCATCACGGCTGCGGGCTTGCGGTCTGGGACGACTGAACGACGCCGCCGGCGCGCTGATATTTGTTCAGCGCCTGCATCATCGAGCTGCTGAACCAGTCCTGACCGGCCCCGGCCGGCGGCAGGCCGGGCGCCATCGGCTGCTGGCTTTGCTCGGCCATGACGCGTTGCATGGTGGCGGCGTTGGCGGCGGAATTCGGATTGTAGCCGGTGATCGGCACGTTCGAGCGCTGGCCGTTGGTCGACACCGGGATGCGCGCCGGCAGCGGGGCCGGTTCGCCGGTGCGGCGCGCCGGCAGCGGACGGTATCGCGTGGCCGTATCCTGGGCCAGCGCCATCGGCGCGGCGGCAGCGGTGGCCGGCGCCGCGGCGGCGGCCTGTACGGGCGGCGCGACAGGCTGGGCGGCGGGGGGCTGGGCGGCGGCGACGGGGGCGGCGGTCACCGGCGATTGCGGCGCGGCGGCCGGCGCCGGCGGCTCGGGCGGCAGAACGATGGCGGCGGCGAGGGCCGATGCCACCGGCTTGTCCGGTGGCGGCGGCGGCGGCGGCGCGGCGGTGGCGATGGCGGTCTGGCCGTCGCTGTTTGCCGGCGAACCCGGGAGGCCGTCCTTGACCATGGCCAGCATGGTGTCGCCGATGTCCTTGCCGGTGTTGTCATCGATGGCGCAGTCGATCACCTCGGTGAACAGGCCGACCGGGCCGCCGTAGAGGGCGCCGCCGGCCAGGCGGGCGACGGCGCCGGGACGATCGCCGGTGATCTCGCGGTAGATGGTCGCCACCACGGGGATGTGCTGGAGCGGATTGATGGTGTCGATGAAGTCCTTGAACGACGGCCCCTCACCCTCGGAATAGACCGGGAGGTGGTGCTCGACCGGGTCGGTCTGGCCGAAATAGCTGTCCGGGAACAGCTTGTCGGCCATGGCGAAGGGCGATGACTCGGCGATACTCATGACACACCTCGGAAACCATCCGCCCTCATCGTTGCAATCGCGATGCCAAACGGAATTCGGCGGATTTCCAGGGTTTCAGCGGATAGCCGGACGGCGATCGGCAGTTTCTGCCGGCCCGCTCAGAACAAATGGCCGCCCCGCGACGCCTTGGTGCTGAGGTAGAAGGCGTTGTGGTCGTTGACCGGGAAGACGTGGGGCACCCGTTCCGCCACGCCGATGCCGTGGCGCGCCAGGGCCTCGACCTTGCCGGGGTTGTTGGTCATCAGCCGCACTGTGGCGATGCCCAGCAGCCGCAGCATCTGCGCTGCCGGCTGGTAGATTCGCTCGTCGTCGTCGAAGCCCAGCTGGAGGTTGGCGTCCAGGGTGTCGAAGCCGGTGTCCTGGAGGCGATAGGCCCGCAGCTTGTTGACCAGGCCGATGCCGCGGCCCTCCTGCGCCAAGTAGAGCAGCACGCCGCTGCCGGCCCGGGCGATCTCAGCGATGGCGCCACGCAACTGGTCGCCGCAATCGCAGCGCAGGCTGGCCAGCAGGTCGCCGGTGAAGCATTCGGAATGCAGCCGGGTCAGCACCGGCCGGCCGACATCCGGTTCGCCGATGACGATGGCCAGATGCTCGACGCCGCCGTCGGCGGGACGGAAGGCGACGATGCGGGAATTCTCGGCGTCCTTCAGCGGCACCCGCGCCTCGCTTACCGCCGTCAGGGTGCGGGCCGCGGTCTGCTGGTAGTTCAAGGCGTCGGCGGCATCGGCCACCGGCATGTCGCCCGGGGCGAAGCCGGGCCGGGTCTCGGCCAGCACCGCCGCCGGCAGCAGGCGCGCCAGCTTGGTCAGCGCCACCGCCGCCGCCATGGCGCCGTCGGCGGCGGCATCCTCGGGCACAAGCCGGGCGAGGCCGCGATCCGCGGCCAACCGCGAACACGGATCGGCGAGGCGGGCGATGTCCTCGGCGGTCAGATCGGGGCCGGAAAGCCGCACCACGGCGGCCGGGGGTTCGGCGGCGCACAGGCCCAGCACCGCCGCCCGCCGTCCGGTGACCACCAAAGCCGGCGCGGTTCCCGCCATCCCGGCCAGGCCGGACAGGGCCTCGGGCGTCACCGCCTCGGCGGCCAGCACCAGCACCAGCGCGTTGGCGTCCGCGCGCACCCCCACGACACCGCCGCGGCGCAGTTCGGAGACGGCACGGTCCACCGTCACCAACGGGGAGGGCGGCGACAGGGCGGCGGGGGCGGCGTGTTCGAGATGCCTCATGATCGGCCCGGTCTGGACAAAGCGCGGCACCATAGCGGTTTTCCCCCCGCGGCAAAAGGGGTCCGGGTCGCTTTCGTCGCGGGCCGCCTCGTGTATGATATGGGATGTCCGACCAATCCTCCGAACGGCGCCTCTTGTTTGTCGAACAGGGCAAGGCCTTGCGCCTCGCGCTGGGCGAGGACCTCGCCGCCGCCGGCTTCACCGTCGTCGCCGCGGCGCCGGCCGACGTCGCCGTAATCGACGCCGACATGCCGGATGGTGCGGTTCTGTGCCGCCGGCTGAAGGAGGACGACGCCGGTCTGCCGCTGGTGGCGTTGGCCTCCGATCCCGGCGCGATCTCCGGCGTCGACGCGGTCATGGCCAAGCCGGTGCGGCTGGCGGCCCTGGTGGCCAAGCTCGCGGAGGTGATCGCCCGCCGGGTCGTCCGCATCGGGCCATGGCGCTTCGATCCCGCCGCCCGCCTGCTGGAAAGCGAGGATGGAAGGCGCATTCACCTGACCGAAAAGGAAGCGGCCATCCTCGACCATTTGCGCCGGGCCGGCGGCGTGGTGGCGCGCAACTGCCTGCTGGCCGAGGTGTGGGGCTACGGCGCCGGGATTTCCACCCATACGCTGGAGACCCATATCCACCGCCTGCGCCGCAAGATCGAATCCGGCGCCCCCCTGCTGGTCACCGAGGCCGGCGGGTACCGGTTGGCGGAATAGGATTACGCGGTGCCGGCGTCGTGCTGCGCCGCCGCCTGTTGCTGCTGGGCCAGTTCCTGCATGCGGCTGCGATAAAGCTGGGTGAAGTCCAGCGGCTGGATCATCAACGGCGGGAAACCGCCCTCGCGCGTCAATGTCGCCACCAGCGAGCGGGCGAACGGGAACAGCAGGCGCGGGCACTCCACCAGCAGCACCGGATGGACCTGGTCTTCCGGCAGGTTGACGGTGAACATCCCGGCATAGGCGATCTCGACGATGAACACCGGCTTGCCGCCGATATGGGCCTCGGCCTTGAGGTGCAGGGTCACCTCGTAATCGTTGTCCTGGATCGGATTGACCGAGATGTCGACATGGATCGGAATTTCCGGGGCGGTGGTCAGTTCCGCATAGATGGCCGGGGCGCCCGGCACCTCGAAGGAAAGATCCTTGACGTACTGGCCCTTGACGATCAGCGCCGGCAGATCCTGGTTGGCGGTCTCGTTCATGTTCTCGGCACTCCTGGCTTGACGATGGAAGGGCTAGCACGGATCAGCCGGCGCGGCAACCGTCTGCCCGCCCGGTCGCCGGACGCGTTTTCGCCCGCAGGGCGGGGCGCGGCGGCTTAAAAAAGCGTTGTCGCGGTTTTCGGCGATGTTCCATACTGCCGCGACGTCGACAGACCTGGGAGAGACGGTCATCGGAACCGATCGCGGAGGAGTTGCGGCAGCATCCGCCGGGCTTAAGGTGCTGCTGGTCGGCGTATCCGGGACGGCGCGGGATTTCCTGCTCTCCCTGCCGGTCCTCAAGAGTGCCGCGGAAGAGAACCCGGACATTGCCGCCGCCGCCGACATCGACATCCTTCAATGCTTCTTTATCGGGCACGACGAGAAGGACCGGCGCTGCCGCGAGATCGTCGACCATGCGGTCGCTTTCGCCCCGGACGTCATCGGCTTCTCGGTCTATGTGTGGAACATCGACGCCGTCCTGACCGCCGCCGGGATGCTGCGCCAGGCTTTGCCCGAGGCCCGCATCGTCTTCGGCGGTCCCGAGATCGCCGCGTCCGATGTGGCCGGCGGCCGGTTCCAGGACCTTCCCGCCGATTTCCTGGTGTGCGGCGAGGGCGAGATCACCTTCGTCGGCCTGCTGCGCCACCTGATCGATCCCCACGCCCACCCCGTCGCCGCCATCCCCGGCCTGGCGTGGCGCCGGGGCGCGTTCGTCTACAATCGTCCGGCCGACGAGAATGCGCTCCTGATCCAGGACCTGGACCGGATGGCGTCGCCCTATCTGACCGGTGTCATCTCGCGCGATTTCCTGCGCCGGCCGGGGATGCGGGCCAATATCGAAACCCAGCGCGGCTGCAACCTGCGCTGTGCCTATTGCATGTACCACAAGGGAATGCCTACGGTCCGCTTCCGCGATCCCCAGGTCGTCCTCGACGAAATGAAATACATCCAGGCCTGCGGTATTTCGGAATTGCGTATCGTCGACGCCAATTTCTTCTACAACCGCGAATATTCGGCCGGCATCATCGCCGGCATGATCAGGGAACGCCTGGAATTCGGCCTGTTCCTGGAGGTCATCCCGCTCTACATCGACGAATATATCGGTGGGCTGCTGAAGGAATACCGCGCCCTGTCGCCCAGGGCCCGGGTCGCCGTCGGCATCGGCATCCAGTCGCTGAACGTGCAATCCCTGAAGGCGATCAAGCGCAACCTGCCGGTCCGCTATTTCGACCGGGCCTTCGCCGTGCTGTCGGACGCCGGTGCGGTGATCAAGACCGACATCATCCTGGGCCTGCCGCACGAGACCCGCGCCACCTATTTCGAGCTGATCGAATACGTCGCCGAAAAGATGCGCTACGGCTTCAACTACCTGAGCACGGCGCTGCTCCGCATCCTGCCCGGCTCGGACCTCGAAGCCATCGCCATCCGCGAGGGGCTGGAGGTCGACCCCCAGGACAACGAGCATTTCGTCTGCCGGACGCCGACCATGTCGCACCGGGACATCGTCGATTGCATGCGCTACAACGTGGTGGCCAACCGCTTCTTCACCACCAACGACGAGGCGGCGCGGCAAAAGCTGCGCGACCGCTATTTCGAGGTCAAAGATCGCCTCGGCGTTTCCCATGTGGCGCTGCTGGGCTCCTTCGTCGATTATTTCACCGAGACGCTGGCGGGGACGGGGTCGGATTTTCTGCTGGAAGATCTGCTTCGCTTCGAATTCATGTACAAGACGATATTCGACGAGGTTCCGGACGCGTACATTTATCGCCGGCTCGACCAATTGGTCGCCGACGGCATGCCGACCAATTGACCGAAGAGCGATGCATGTTCGACAAGATCCGCACCTTGCAGAAGGCGCTGCAGCGGGAAAAGCTGGACCGGTTCAAGCGGCGCGTCGGTTTCGGCGACCTGGTCACCGACCGCTGGGACAACGCCCGCGAATACGGTTTCGGCGAGGGAACCTCGGTCTACGACAGCGTCTTCGTCACCGGCGCGGTGACGGTCGGGCGCGACAATTGGATCGGCCCCAACGTCGTCCTCGACGGCCTCGGCGGGCTGACCATCGGCGACGGCTGTACCATCTGCGCCGGGGCCCAGATCTATTCCCACAACACGGTGCGGCGCGGCTTGACCGGCGGCGCCGCGCCGATGGAAACGCAGTCCACCGCCATCGGCTCCAACGTCTATATCGGCCCCAACAGCGTCGTCGCCATGGGTGTGACCATCGGCGACGGCGTGGTGGTCGGGGCGCTGTCGTTCGTCGACGCGTCCATCCCCCCGGGCAAGAAGGCGTGGGGCACGCCGGCCCGTATCGTCGGCGACGCCGACCCATCAATCTGAGCAGGCGCCGATGACGAACACCGCCGATATCGTTCCCTTCTCCAGGCCCCTGCTGGGACCCGAGGAAGCGCAGGCCGCCTACGACACGGTGATGTCGCGCTGGGTCACCCAGGGGCCGCGGGTGGCGGATTTCGAGCGGGAATTCGCCGCCGCCGTCGGCGCCCCCCATGCCTGCGCCGTGTCCAACTGCACCACCGCGCTGCATCTGGCGCTGCAGGCCGTCGGCGTCGGCCAGGGCGACGAGGTGGTGACGGTCAGCTACACCTTTCTCGCCACCGCCAACGCCATCCGCTACCTCGGCGCCTGGCCGGTATTCGTCGACGTCCAGCCCGGCACCGGCAACATGGACCCCGCCTTGGTCGAACAGGCCATCGGTCCCAGGACCAAGGCGATCCTCTGCGTCCACCAGTTCGGCATGCCCTGCGACCTTGCCGCCATCCTGGCGGTGGCCGAGCGCCACGGGCTGCCGGTGATCGAGGACGCCGCCTGCGCCGCCGGCAGCGAGATCGACTTCGCCGGCAGGATGGAGCGGATCGGCCGGCCCCACGGAATCGCCGCGTGCTTTTCGTTCCACCCGCGCAAGATTCTCACCGCCGGGGACGGCGGCATCATCACCACCGCCGATGCCGAACTCGACCGCAAGGTCCGCATGTGGCGCCAGCACGCCATGAGCGTCTCCGACCTGGCGCGGGCGCGGACCGACCGGGTCATCGTCGAGACCTTCGACGAGGTCGGCTACAATTACCGCATGACCGACATCCAGGCTTCGGTGGCGCGCCGGCAGATCGACCGGCTGGACGGCATCGTCGCCCGCCGCCGCGTGCTGGGCCGCCGCTACCTCGACCTGCTGGCGGCGATTCCCGGCCTGACCCTTCCCCACGAACCGGCCTGGGCGCGCACCACCTGGCAGACCTTCGGGGCGCTGCTGCCGCCCCGGCTGGACCGCACCGAGGTGATGCAGGCGATGCAGGATGCCGGCATCCAGACCCGGCGGCCGACCTTCTGCTGCCACCTGGAGAAGGCGCACGACCGGCCGCTGCGGTTCGCCCTGCCGGTGTCGGAGGACATCTACCGGCGCAACATCGGCCTGCCGCTGTTTCCCGAAATGACCGAGGCTCAGCAGGACCGGGTGGTCGCGGCGCTGGCCGCGGCCTGCCGCGCCTGACCGGGGCGGAGACGACCATGCTGCTGACGGTGGTGAGCCCTGCCTACAACGAGGAACGCAACCTGCCCCTGTTCCACGAGCGGCTGAAGGCGGCGCTCGATGGCCGGCCGGGGCTGGAATGGGAGTGGATTTGCGTCGACGACCATTCCGCCGACGGCACTTTCGCGGCGCTGACGCGGCTCGGCGAGGCCGATCCAAGGGTGCGGGCGCTGCGGTTCTCGCGCAATTTCGGCACCCACAAGGCGGTGTTGTGCGGGCTGCACGAGGCCCGCGGCGCCTGCGCGGTGGTGATCTCGTCCGATCTCCAGGCGCCGCCCGAGGCGATCCCGACCCTGGTGGACGCCTGGCGCGACCGCGGCAGCCAGATCGTCTGGGGCGAGCGCATCGACCGCCAGGACGAGGGCGCCCTGTTCTCGCGCCTGTATTACTGGCTGATGCGCCGCGTCGTCGGCCTGTCCAGCCTTCCCGGCGGCGGGATGGACGTGTTCCTGATCGACCGCGCCGTACTCGACGCCCTCGCCGGCTTCACCGAGGATCACGTCAGCCTGGTGGCGCTGCTGTCCTGGGCCGGGTTCCGCCAATCCTCGGTGCCGTGCGAGCGCCAGGCGCGCCAGCATGGCAAGTCGGGCTGGTCGCTGGCCAAGAAGATCAAGCTGGTGATCGATTCGGTCACCGGCTTCAGCTATCTGCCCATCCGCGCGATTTCGGTGGTCGGCACCGCCATCGCCCTGCTCGGGTTCGTCTATGCCGCGATCGTCGTCGGCGCCGCGATCGCAGGGCATCCGCCGGCCGGCTGGTCGTCGCTGATGGTGGCGGTGCTGGTCATCGGCGGAGTGCAGATGGTGACGCTGGGGATCCTCGGCGAATACATCTGGCGCGCCCTAGACCAGTCGCGCCGCCGGCCGCGCTACCTGATCGAGGCCCGGACGGGCGCGGCGCCGCCTCCCGCCGGGACGGGCGATGCCGGCTGATCTCAGCACGCTGTTCCTTCTCGTCCTGGGCGAACCGCAGGTCGCCGCGACCGCCGGCTGGCTGGCCGCGTTCCTGGCGCCGGCGCTGGCGATCGGCCGGGTGCTGCGCCGGCCGACCCTGGAAGGCGCCGCCTTCGGCGTGCTGACGCTCACCGCCGCCGCCGATGGCGCCCTCTATCTGCTGCGGGCGGCGGCGCTGCCGGCGGCGCTGCACCTGCCGCTGACCGTGGCCCTGGCGGCGGCGCTGGCGGCGATCCTGCGCCGCTGGGTCCTGCCGCCGCCGCCGGCGCTGCGCCGGCTGGACGCCCTCGACCTGGCGCTGCTGGCGCTGCTGGCGGCGGCGTTCTGGTGCCTGCGCATCGTCCAGGTCGATCCCTCCTCGGGCCTGTCGGCCCAGGTCGGCTGGGTGCCGCAATACCTGGCGGCGTCGTTCGAGGCCGGGCGGTTCCTGCTGGGGGGCGATTTCGCCTTTGCCGACGGGCCGGCCAGCGGACTGGTCTTCCCGGTCGACATGCTGGGCGTGGCGGCGCTGGCCGGCGGCCTGCGGGCCGCCGCCTTCTATCCGCCCTACCTCGCCACCTCGATCCTGGCGGTCGGCCTGGCGGTCCTGCTGCCGCTCGCCGCTTTGCGCGGCAGGCGGGCGGCCCAGCTCACCTATATCGCCCTGCTGGCGGCGCTGCTGGTGGCGGATTTCCAGTTCCGCGCCGCCATCGCCCGCCACTGGGGCGACAGCGTGCTGATCCTGGGCGGCACCGTGATGATGACGGCGCTGGCGCGGCGGCCGGCAAGCGCCGGGACCCTGCTTGCCGCCTGCTGCGCCGCCTCGTTCCTGGTGCTGGCCCGCCATTACGGCGCGCTGTACGCCGCCCTGCTGTTCGCCGCGGCGGCGCTGGCGGCATGGTGGCGCCTGGGCCGGCGCGCGCTGGCGCAGTGGCCGGCGGCGCTGGTGCTGTGCCTGCTGGTCGGCGTGTTGTCGCTGCGCGAGATCAACTACATCCTTCACCCCGAGACCTGGTATCCCGGCGCCAAGCTGCTGACGCTGACGGCCGGCGGCTGGCGCAGTCATTTGACAGGAGCGCTGCAGGACTGGGGACTGATCACCGACTTCCAGTGGACCCCGCTCGGCCCGCGCACCGCCTGGCTGGCGGCTTTGGCGGCGCTGCTGGCATTCGATCGCGGCCGTTGCCGCCGCCGCCCGCGCCGGCTGGTGATCCTGCTGGCGCCGTTCGCGGTGATGCTGCTGCCGGCGGCGCTGGAGGCGATCACCGGCTATCGCAGTTCGGGCACCACCAACAAGCCCTATCTGCTGGGCGTGCTGTTCGGCGCGTTCTACCCGGCCTTCGCCGTCGCCTGGCTATGCCGCGGCGGAGCGCGGCAGGACGCGGCGTTGCGCCTGGGGTTGACCGGCATCGGCGCCGCCGCGGCGGCGTGGGTGGCGGTGGGGCCGGCCTTCGGCCTCGGGCCGGGGCGGGCGCTGGCCTGGGCCCGGACCACCTACGACGACCGCATCGTCGACCGCGGCATCGCCCTGGCCCTGGCCGAAAGCGGCGCGCCGACGGCGATCGTCGCCGCGCGTCCGCTGCTCTATTTCTATTTCGAACCCGGCATCGGCCTGCGCAACTACATCGGCGGCGACATCCGCGCCGATTTCGATTTCTGGAGTCCGCCGGTCCAGAAGAGCATCGCCGACACCCGGGATCTCGGCGCCGTGCTGGCCGGCCTGGGCTGGCCCAACCTCTACCTCAGCGACGAGCGCACCTATCACGACTATGTCGACGGCGATTCCTGGCGGCTGATCCAGCCGCAGCTCGACGCCATCGAAAGCCAGCCCTGGGTCGACCGGGTGATCCGCTACCGCGACGCCCGCCTGGTGGTGGTCAAGCGGCCGTAAGGCGACGCGTGAAAATAAGTGCGTCGCCTTGTTTGTTCTGTTGGGTTTCCGCGTCCGCGGAAACCCTGGCTCAGACGCCGCGCGGGCTTGGCGGAGATGGAGCGGGT
>Ga0265328_10000427_pt1 | contig 19710 bp, 14 predicted proteins | sample 41624metaG_FD_202086 | JGI IMG/M metagenome (GOLD analysis project Ga0265328, IMG submission 202086) | Rhizosphere microbial communities from Carex aquatilis grown in University of Washington, Seatle, WA, United States - 4-16-24 metaG | ecosystem: Host-associated > Plants > Roots > Rhizosphere...
GAGCCCCGCAGTGCAGCCGGTGATCGGCGTGCACGTCGTGCAGACGCGGTTGGTGGTGCCGGTGCAAGCGGTCGCTTCGTAGGACCCGGCGGCGCAGGCGCTCGCGCAGGCGACGCAGCTATCGGACGTGCCGTTCACCAGGTAGGTACCGCTGGTGCAGGTCGTGCACTGTTGGTCGCTTGCGCCGGTGCAGGTGAGCCCCGCGGCGCAGCCGCTGATGGCTGTACACGAGGTGCAGACGCGGTTGGTGCTGCCGGTGCAGGCCGTGGTTTCGTAGGACCCGGCTCCGCAGGCGCTGGCGCAGGCGGCGCAGGTGTCGGCAATGTCGTTGACCAGGTAGGTGCCGCTGGTGCAGGTCGTGCACTGCTGGTCGCTCGCGCTGGTGCAGGTGAGCCCCGCGGTGCAGCCGCTGATCGGCGTACACGTCGTGCAGACGCGGTTGGTGGTGCCCGCGCACGCTGTCGCTTCGTAGGACCCGGCTCCGCAGGCGCTGGCGCAGGTGGCGCAGGTGTCGGCAATGTCGTTGACCAGGTAGGTGCCGCTGGTGCAAGTCGTGCACTGCTGGTCGCTCGCGCTGGCGCAAGTGAGCCCCGCGGTGCAGCCGCTGATCGGCGTGCACGTCGTGCAGACGCGGTTGGTGGTGCCCGCGCACGCCGTCGCTTCGTAGGATCCGGTTCCGCAAGCGCTGGCGCAGGCGGCGCAGGTGTCGGCCGTGTTGTTGACCAGATAGGTGCCGCCCGCGCAGGCCGTGCATTGCTGATCGCCGCCGTTGGTGCAAGTGAGGCCAGCGGTGCAGCCGGCGATGGCCGTGCAGGCGGTGCAAACGCGGTTGGTGGTGCCGGTGCAGGCCGTCGCTTCATACGTGCCAGCGCCGCAGGCGCCGGCGCAGGGGGCACAGGTCGCTGCGCTGCCCCCCACCAGGTAGGTGCCGCCGGCGCAGATGGCGCACTGCTGGTCGCTCGCGCTGGTACAAGTGAGACCGGTGGTGCAGCCGCTGATGGGCGTGCAGGCCGTGCAGACCCGGTTGGTGGTGCCGGCGCAGGCCGCGGCTTCGAAGGATCCGGATGCGCAGGCGCTGGTGCAGACAGCGCAGGTGTCCGCCGTATCGTTGACCAGATAGGTGCCGCCGGCGCAGGTCGCGCACTGTTGATTGATCGCGCTGGTGCAGGTGACGCCCGCGACGCAGCCCGGGATGGGAGCGCAGGCGCTGCAGACGCGGTTGGTGCTGCCGGCGCAAGCCGTGCTTTCATAAGTCCCCGCTCCGCAGGCGCCGGTGCAGGCGGCACAGACGTCGGCCACGCCGTTGACCAGGTAGGTGCCGCCGGTGCAGGTCGCGCACTGCTGATCGCCGGCGCTGGTGCAAATGAGACCGGCCGTACAGCCGCTGATGGCGGTGCACGTGCTGCAGACCCGGTTGGTCGTGCCGCTGCATGCCGTGCTTTCGTAGCTGCCGGCTCCGCACGCGCTGTTGCAGGGCGCGCACGTATCGGCGGTACCGTTGACCAGGAAAGTGCCGCCGACGCAGGTGGTGCACTGCTGATCGCTCGCATTGGTGCAGGTGAGACCGGCGGTGCAGCCGCTGATGGCGGTGCACGTGCTGCAGACCCGGTTGGTCGTGCCGGTGCAAGCCGTGCTTTCAAAACTCCCCGCCGCGCACGCGCTGGTGCAGGCGGCGCAGGTGTCGGCAACGTCGTTGACCAGGTAGGTCCCGCCGGTGCAGGTGGTGCATTGCTGATCGCTCGCGTTGGTGCAGGTGAGACCGGCGGTGCAACCGGTGACGGGCGTGCAGGAGCTGCAGACGCGGTTGGTCGTGCCGCTGCAAGCCGTGCTTTCAAAGTTCCCGGCCCCGCACGCGCTGGTGCATGCGGCGCAGGTGTCGGCCGGGCCGTTGACCAGGTAGGTCCCGCCGGCGCAGGCCGCGCACTGCTGATCGCCAGCGTTGGTGCAGATGAGGCCGGCGGTGCAGCCGCTGATGGGCGTGCAGGAGCTGCAGACGCGGTTGGTCGTGCCGGTGCAAGCCGTGCTTTCAAAAGTCCCCGCCGCGCAGACGCCGGTGCAGGCGGCACAGGTGTCGGCGACGTCGTTGACCAGGTAGCTGCCGCTGGTGCAGGTCGCGCACTGCTGATCGCCCGCGTTGGTGCAAGTGAGACCCGCCGTGCAGCCCGCGATGGGCGTGCAGGAGCTGCAGACCCGGTTGGTGCTGCCGGTGCAAGCCGCGCTTTCAAAGCTCCCGGCCGCGCAAGCGCCGGCGCAGGCCGCGCACGTGTCGGCCGTGCCGTTGACCAGGTAGGTGCCGCCGGTGCAGGTCGTGCACTGCTGATCGCTCGCATTGGTGCAGGTGAAACCGGCGGCGCAGCCCGCGATGGGCGTGCAGGAGCTGCAGACCCGGTTGGTGGTGCCGGTGCAAGCCGTGCTTTCAAAGCTTCCGGCCGCGCACGCGCCGGCGCAGGCCGCGCACGTGTCGGCGATGTCGTTGACCAGGTAGGTGCCGCTGGTGCAAGTCGCGCACTGCTGATCGCTCGCGGTGGTGCAAATGAGACCAGCGGCGCAGCCGGCGATGGGCGTGCAGGAGCTGCAGACCCGGTTGGTGGTGCCAGTGCAAGCCGTGCTTTCAAAGCTTCCGGCCGCGCACGCGCCGGCGCAGGCCGCGCACGTGTCGGCCGTGCCGTTGACCAGGTAGCTGCCGCTGGTGCAGGTCGTGCACTGCTGATCGCCCGCGTTGGTGCAAGTGAGACCTGCCGTGCAGCCCGCGATGGGCGTGCAGGAGCTGCAGACCCGGTTGGTGCTGCCGGTGCAAGCCGTGCTTTCAAAGCTCCCGGCCCCGCACGCGCTGGTGCAGGTCGCGCACATGTCAGCCGTGCCGTTGACGAGGTAGGTGCCGCCGGTGCAAGTCGCGCACTGCTGATCGCCCGCGGTGGTGCAGGTGAGACCCGCCGTACAGCCCGCGATGGGCGTGCAGGAGCTGCAGACCCGGTTGGTGGTGCCGGTGCAAGCCGTGCTTTCAAAGCTTCCGGCCGCGCAAGCGCCGGCGCAGGCCGCGCACGTGTCGGCGATGTCGTTGACCAGGTAACTGCCGCTGGTGCAAGTCGCGCACTGCTGATCGCTCGCGGTGGTGCAAATGAGACCAGTGGCGCAGCCGGCGATGGGCGTGCAGGAGCTGCAGACCCGGTTGGTGGTGCCGGTGCAAGCCGTGCTTTCAAAGCTTCCGGCCGCGCAAGCGCCGGCGCAGGCCGCGCAGGTGTCGGCCGTGCCGTTGACCAGGTAATTGCCGCCGGTGCAGGTCGTGCACTGCTGGTCGCTCGCATTGGTGCAGGTGAAACCGGCGGCGCAGCCGCTGATGGGCGTGCAGGAGCTGCAGACCCGGTTGGTGGTGCCGGTACAGGCCGTGCTCTCGAAGCTCCCGGCCGCGCAAGCGCCGGCGCAGGCGGCACAGGTGTCGGCCGCGCCGTCGACCAGGAAGGTGCCGCTGCCGCAGCTCGCACACTGCTGATCGCTGGCGTTGCTGCACGTCAGACCGGCCGTGCAGCCGCTGATGGCGGTACACGCCGTGCAGACCCGGTTGGTGGTCCCCGTGCAGGCCGTGCTTTCAAAGCTCCCGGCCCCGCACGCGCCGGCGCAGGCGGCACAGGTGTCGGCCGCGCCGTCGACCAGGAAGGTGCCGCTGCCGCAGCTCGCACACTGCTGATCGACCGCGCTCGTGCAAGTGAGCCCTGCGGTGCAGCCGCTGACGGCCGTACACGCCGTGCAGACCCGGTTGGTGGTCCCCGTGCAGGCGGCGCTTTCAAAGGATCCGGCCGAGCAGGCGCTCGCGCAGGGGGAACAGACATCGGCCGTGCCGTTGACCAGGAAGGTGCCGCTGCCGCAGCTCGTGCACTGCTGATCGCTGGCGTTGCTGCACGTGAGACCGGCCGTGCAGCCGCTGATGGGCGAGCAGGCCGTGCAGGCCCGGTCAGCGCCGCTGGTGCAAGCCGTACTTTCGTAGCTTCCGGACGAGCAGGCGCCGGTGCAGGCGGCACAGGTGTCAGCCGTGTTGTTGACCAGGAAGGTGCCGCTGCCGCAGCTCGTGCACTGCTGATCCACCGCGCTCGTGCAAGTGAGCCCTGCGGTGCAGCCCGTGATCGCCGTGCAAGCCGTGCAGACCCGGTCGGCGCTGCCGGTGCAGGCCGTGCTTTCGTAGCTGCCGGTTGCGCAAGCGCTGGAGCAGGCGGCGCACATGTCAGCCGTGTTGTTGACCAGATACGTGCCAGTGCCGCAGCTCGTGCACTGCTGATCCACCGCGCTCGTGCAAGTGAGCCCTGCGGTGCACCCCGTGATCGCCGTGCAAGCCGTGCAGACCCGGTCGGCGCTGCCGGTGCAGGCAGCACTTTCGTAGCTACCGGCCGCGCAGGCGCCGCTGCAGGCGGCACACATGTCAGCCGTGTTGTTGACCAGGTACATACCGGTGCCGCAGCTCGTGCACTGCTGGTCGACCGCGCTGGTGCAGGTCGGACCGGCTGTGCAGCCGGCGATGGGTGTGCAAGCCGTGCAGATCCGGTCGGCGCCGCCGCTGCAAGCGGCGCTTTCGTAGCTGCCGGCCGGGCAGGCGCCACTGCAGGTGGCACAGGCGGTACCGTTGACCAGGAAGGTGCCGGTGCCGCAGCTCGCGCACTGCTGATCGATCGCGCTCGTGCAGGTTGGACCGGCGGTGCAACCGGCGATGGGCGTGCAGGCCGTGCAGACGCGGTCAGCGTTGTTGGTGCAAGCGGCGCTCTCGTAGCTGCCGGCTGGGCAGGCGCCGCTGCAGGTGGCGCAGGTGGTGCCGTTGACGAGGAAGGTGCCGGTGCCGCAGCTCGTGCACTGCTGGTCGATCGCGCTCGTGCAGGAGAGACCAGCGACGCAGCCGCTGATGGCCGTGCAGGCCGTGCAGGCGCGGTCACTGGCGCCGCCGCACGCGGTGCTTTCGAAAGAACCGACCGCACAGGCGCCGGTGCAGGCGGCGCAGGTGGTGCCGTTGACCAGGAAGGTGCCGGTGCCGCAGCTCGTGCACTGCTGATCGATCGCGCTCGTGCAGGAGAGACCAGCGACGCAGCCGCTGATGGCCGTGCAGGCCGTGCAGGCGCGGTCACTGGTGCCCCCGCAAGCGGTGCTTTCAAAGGAACCGACCGCGCACGCGCCGGCACAGGTGGCGCAGGTGGTGCCGTTGACCAGGAAGGTGCCGGTGCCGCAGCTCGTGCATTGCTGATTGATCGCGCTCGTGCAGGTGAGACCGGCCACGCAGCCGCTGATGGCCGTACAGGCCGTGCATACGGCGGTATTGACGAAATAGCCCGGCTGGCACGTGCTGAGCGCGCACTTGCCCGCGGTGCAGACGCCCACGCCGGAGTTCGCGACGAACAAGAGCGTACATTGACTGTTGGTCGTACACGCATCGCCGACGTCGGCCGCCAGGGTCGTGCCGCCGCCGCAGCTCGTGCAGTCGTCGGGGGTGGGCCCGGAGCAGCTAAGGCAGCTAGGGTCGCAGCAGACGGTGGGACTGCCACTGACGGTGGCACCCGCGCAGACGCAGACTCCCGCAGGACAGACCTGGTTGGGATTGCCGCAGCTGCTATCGGTCGTGCAAGCGGCGCCGAGCACGGCGCTTTGCCTCACGACGATCTGTGGCGCGGGCGACCCGCAGGCAGCCGCCGTGAGAAGAACGCAGAGCGCGAAGATGACCGTGGAGTTGCTGCCCAGCGCGCCCGCCTCGACGAGAGTGACTCCGATTCGGCGGAGCCCGCCCGCCGGACAGAACACACCCGACAGTTTCGCCATCCGAGGGGCATCGGTAGTATTGGGCGAGCACTGATACGAGCCGGCGCCGTTTTGTCAAAATAGATTTGACGGGGACACGTACCCCTACCCAAAGCGCTCACCCGGCGTTAGGGTAGCTCGTTTGTATGCGAGAGTTTACACATGATTCCGCATGACCAATCGGCGGGCGACGACATGAAAGAACGGGCGGGTGAGCCGAGGATTGCGATCTTGGTTCTCGGGTGCCTGCTGACTGTTTATCAGCGCTGCGCCCAGGTCATCCGCGCCACCTGGGGATCAAGAGCCTCCCGCAACGTCGACATCTATTATGTGTACGGTGCGCAGAGCGCGAAAACCGATCAAGAAATGGTCGATATCGAGCACCTCATTGCTTGCGTACGGCCCCAATTGCGCGACGGAGACGTCTGGGTGTCGGGTGACACGATCCTCTGCGGGGCGACCGATGTGCGCGACGGCCAGCCCAATTGTATTTTGCGCAAGCGGCTGATCGCGTTTGGTTACCTGGCGAAAGAGCGGGCCTACGACTTCGTGTACGCGGTCTGCGCGTCGAGCTACGTCGACGTCGACAGACTGAAGCAGTACGTGACGAGCCTGCCTTCGACGGGCGTCTATCACGGGGCCTTGCACGTGGACGGCCTCAGTGGATATCCGTTCGTATCTGGCGCCTCGTTCTTGCTGTCGCGAGACCTGGCGGCGGATCTGGCGGAGAACGCAGGCGCCATCCTGTCTGCCTATCCCGACACCATGCCCGATGACGTGGCAATTGGTCACTTCATCGCAAACAAATACTGCGAGGAATCGGTGGCAGAGATCGCCGATCGTATCGGATCAGCGCGCAAGCCGACCAACAACCAGACCTTCGTGATGCCATATGGCCACGGCAGCATGGATTTTGTGACGGCACCGGCGTACAGCCACGTGCCAAACGAACATTGCTATCACTTTCATTTCAATTCGCGCCGCATGTGGGACATGGAAAATTTTCATCGGCGCTTCTTTGCGACGTAGCGCGGGCACCGCGGAAGGGAGCTCGGTCTGAATGAAGAGGGCGTTGGTCTTCGGAGGCGGTGGCTTCATCGGCAGCCATCTGGCGAGACGGCTCAAAAGCGAAGGGCTCTGGGTGCGAGCCATCGATTTGCAAAGGCCGCGTTACGTCCCCACGGCGGCGGACGACTTCGTCGTCGGCGACCTTCGCGATCCGAAGATGTGTAGCGGCGCGCTCGAAGGGGGCTTCGATGAGGTCTATCAGCTCGCGGCCGACATGGGCGGGGCAGGCTTCATCTCCACCGGCAAGAACGACGCCGACATCATGCACAACTCCGCGCTGATCAATCTGAACGTCCTTGAAGCCTGCACCGGCGCCGAGGTCGGGAGGATATTCTACTCATCGTCGGCATGCGTCTACCCTGAACGAAACCAGCTCGATCCTGACCGTCCGAACTGCAGTGAAGACAGCGTGTATCCGGCAGCGCCCGACAGCGAGTATGGCTGGGAGAAGTTGTTCAGCGAGCGGCTCTATCTCTCCTACGCGCGAAATCACGAGGTCGTGCCGCGCATCGCGCGATTCCACAATATCTTCGGTCCCGACGGTTCCTGGAACGACGGCCGGGAGAAGGCGCCGGCGGCGCTGTGCCGGAAGATCGCCATGGCGCCCCCCGAAGGGGAGATCGAAATCTGGGGCGACGGCCGCCAGACGCGATCGTTCCTTTACATCGACGAATGTATCGAAGCCATGTTGCGCCTGATGCGCTCGGATTGTTCTGAGCCGGTGAACATCGGATCGGACCACATGCTGACCATTAACCAGCTCGCCCAGACGATCATGGATATCGCCCACAAGCCCCTGTCCATCCGGAACATCGCCGGTCCGCTCGGCGTGCGGGGACGGACATCCGACAACCGCTTGATTCGTGCTCGACTTGGCTGGTCTCCGAACGTGCATCTGAGGGACGGCCTCGAGCGGACGTATCAGTGGATCAAAGCGCAGGTGGCCGCGGGGATGCCGGATCGAGCGACTTGACCCATGCGACCTGAAGACCACCGAAGGGTCGGCGCCATGGAAGCCTGCGCGTCACGGCGGCTTCTCGAAGCCATCGCCGGACAGGAGCTCATCTACTTCCTGGGGGTCAAGAACGACTTCGAGACGTTCCTGGCGCTGTTTGACGTGATCGATCTACGAAACGGGGGCGTCTCCCCGATGAAGGACGGAGCGATCTACGTCAACGATCTTTACGCGATGGTTCGCATGCACGCCGAGCGCCGGACGTCTCACGTCCTCATCACGGGCCTGAATGAAAACTGGGGTGCGTTCTCCACGGTGGTTCCGAACCGAACCGTCGATTGGGGCGCCTGGCAGGACCACCTGGCTGACGCCGGATGCACGCTGGCGATGGTGCGCGAGTACCTCGACGATCCGGCGGTCCACGCGGTCGTCACACCCCATCACTCCATTCTTTGGCACCCCAAGATCCTCTCGCTCCCGGTCGGCGTCAGCGGAACCTTCAAAAGAACACTGCTCGAGAGCCGCCTGCCGATTCACGAGCTCATCGCCACGGAGAGCGAGAAGATCCAAGATCTTTTGATCAACAACAGCGGCTGGGGCCATCGGGAAGAGGTCAACCGGCGCGTGATTGCAAACTTCGACGGCTGCATCCGCAACACCTTTGGACTGCCCCAGTCCCAGTTCCTCAGGTCCGTCACTCATTCGCGGTTCGTGCTCTGTCCGTCGGGGCTCGGCTGGGATACCTCGCGCCTGTGGGAGACCTTGACGCTGGGGTCGGTGCCCATCGTCGAATATTCGGAGGGGTGGCATACCGTGCTCGATGAGCTGCCGGTGTTGTTCGTCACCAACTTTGACGAGGTGACGCCCGCCTTGCTCGCCGCCGCCTATCCCGACATCCTGTCCCGCTGCGAGCTGTTCAACTACGACAGATTGACGACACGGTGGTGGGTATCCAGGATCACCCGCTTGCTGGACGCTCCGCTGGATTGAGTCGACGCGCTCACAAGCTCAGGTCGAGCCCTGCGATCTGCCCCCACTCCGCGATGCTGCGGTCCTTGCCTGGTCCATAGCGTCCCAGGCTGCGAAGATCTCCCTTGCCATAGACGAGGGTCTGGAGTCGGTTGATCATCAGGCCGGTCTTTTCGTTCTGCCACTGACCGCTCTTCGTCTCCCAGACCTTGTGCCGATATCCGTCCGGGTAATTCTCGTAGTCGAGGTGCCACACCTGAAGCGCGTCGGGCAGGTAGATGTCGTAGCCGCAGGTGTACGTTCGCAGCGAAAGCGGTCCTTCGTGGCCCGCGTTGATCATCGCAGGGTCCTCGGGCACCTCGAGGATCCAGGCGCCGTGGGTGAAGACGAAGTTGCAGCAAATGAAGGCCGTCTTCTGGTGACGCTGGGACTTTCGTTCCGCCGACATCTGGATGTCCAGCCACCCTTCAGGTCGGATGATGTTGCACGTCATCAAGGGAACCCCGTCGTCACTCGTCCCCGCCCAGGGAAAGACGACGTTCCTGGCCTGGTCAAAGGTGAAGGGCGGCGAGCTCGTGGTGAGGAGCGGCTTTGCGCCTGGCTTGCTCTCGAGCTGAGCAATGAGGTTCTCGTCCCAGCCCGGCGCGAACGCGGTGTGCGAGTCGATGAGCAGGTGGTACCTCTCCCCGTTGTAGAGCTTTTGAACCTCCGCACGTGACCAGCCGTAACCCAGGCTGGCGGAGTAGGGGTACTTGCGGACGCGAAACCTGGGGTCGCCCATGAACCGATCGAGGGTTTCGCTCTCGTCAGCCTGCCAGCAGATGCCGAACACCAGACGCGTCTGATCGGCGGCGTTGGCGAGCGCGGAATCGATCGTGAAAGGAAGGTAGACGTCCCGATACGCCGCGATCGAAACGAAGATCTGCCGATCCTTTGTGATCTCGGCGGTCATACAGATTCGAGCCGGAGCGCTCCGATGACTTCCAGGCGCTTGATCACGACCTCGACGTCGGGCCGCAGGCTTCCCGCTGGCATCTCGAAGCGTGTCTCGAGCTCTTGATTGATCTCGGCCAGGCTGCGCGTGCCATCGCAGACCTCCCAGATCGCGGCGCCGGAGGAATTCAACGACACGGTATCCGCGCGGCCCGGAATCTCGAGGAACATCGAGCCGAGAATCTTGCCCTCGCGCACGCCTTTTTGACGGCAGGGCTTGAGCAGGGTCAGGTCGAGCCCCTGGGCGCGCCGTTCGAGGAGCTCGGCGAGCATGGTGAGGAGCTCTCGTCCGGCGCCAGGCTTCACGGACTCGGGCTCGACGGGATCCCAGTTTCGATAGGTGGCCGGATCCCAGGCGATCTGGCCGTCGCCGTCCAGCGACGGAATGGGACGCCCGTAGTCGAGGATGGGAGCACCGCTCTGCACGGGGTCGGCCTCTGCGCTCTCCATGCCGGCGCCCAGGCTCGCCACCGCGTGCGGGATGCGTGCCTCGGCTGCTGCGATCACATACGCAATCTTGTCGGCCTCCTCCAGCGCGCCAGGCGCCATGCGCGCCGTCTCGGCGCGAATGATGCTCATCAGCTCGAGCCAGCGCGCAACGATCCGGCGCAGGTCGGCCGAGTGAATCAGCACGGGAAGCTTGACCGCGGGAAGCTCGAGGGTGCGATCCACGGAGAACCGCGAGAAGAATTCGAAGGCGGGCCCGAGGCCGAAAGGACCCTCGCCGCGCGGCAGGTCAGGCCACGCCGTCGCTCTCGCCTGACCGGGCCTGACCTCGTCGGAGACCGCGTCCCTGAAGACCGAGGTGGGCTCGAGGACCAGGACGGTTCCTTCAATCCTCTCCACGAACAGCCATTCGAGCAATGCCGCCGCTTTTTGATAAGGCGGGTAGAGATCGCCCGTGTAGGGATGTGGCGACCACCGCTGCGTTTCGAGAACGCGTGCCAGCGGGTGGCAGGGAACCGGAGCGCCGGGATTCCCGGCGAGCAAGTGCACGAGCTCGCCGGGTTGCCGAGCGCGACCCCATGAGTATCCGAGGAGCTGCGACTGCCATTGCGTGCTGCTGGTCCCGGTGGCCGAGGGACAGTAGGCGGTATAGATCACGACGCGCCGCCGTTGGCGCCGTCGAACCCCGCGAATTGCGGCGCCACGACGCCACACCGAAAGTGGCCCCAGCCAAACGTCGCGGATGGATCGAGGCGCGCGGCGCGGTGGAGCCAGGTCGTGACGGCAAAACGGCTGTCGGCGAACTTCCTCGATGGACAGCGCACCGGCATGGCTTCGTGAAATTCCACGCTGGGGAAGACCACCAGGCGATTCGCCGCCGGGGTCACCGCCGTGAAGGTGTCCGCCGCCCGGCGCGATCCACCTTCGTCGATGCAATCGTAGAGCCGCAGATCTCCGCCTGCGAAGCCGCGCGGCTCGCGGTGAAGGTAGTAGAGACAGGAGAGCACCCTGGGAATCTCCGGCGCTTCGTCGGAGTGCATCTTGAAGTAGTAGCCGTCCGTCGCGGCCGTCAGCTGCGATTCCACCGGCGCGAGCGGGAAGACCCGCATGCCCAGGTTCTTGGCGAGGAGCGGGAACCACGTGAGCAGTCGATTCTCGAGGAGCCGACTGTGAGCCGAGTCCCCGAAGTTGAGGATGACCAGATTCTGCCGAACATCGGGCTCGTAGGTGGTGACGGTGCCCTTCTGAAACTGGGCCTCGGAGATGAGCGCGTACGCGAGCAGCTCGTCGTGCTCCTGCAAGCTCAGAAAATCATCGACGACCACGAACCGGGGGCGGCGCAAGTGAGCTGCGAGAGCGGGTTGTGAGTCATGGCTCACGTTGCGCGGCCTTGCCGCCCTGTCGATCGTCTTTTCGAGGTTCACCACCACCGGGGGATCGGTCACGATCGAGACCAGCTGCGATGTCTGGAATGAGCAGGCGACCCTGCCGCCGTCCAGCGGCAGTTGCACGAACTGGCTTCCCGCCTCGGGACGGGACAGCGCGGAGAAGAGCGCGACCAGCTCGGGCGCATCCTCTCGCAGGAGCACTTCGTGCTCCTTGCCACCCACGAGGCCGATCTTCAACTTGATGTCGCGAGGCGTATCGATCATGCGGCAACCTCCAGTGATGCATCGGCCCAGCGCGAGATCGCCTGCGCCGCCTCCTGCGGGTGGCTGAAATGAACCTGAGCGGCGCGCCGCTTTTCAACCACGCGGCAAAGCAAGCTCACGGCGCGATGCTGATCGATATGGAAGTCGAGCGACGCGCCGACCAGCGCGGCGACCGCGGCGGCGGGTGACAAGAGAGCGATGGACGCGTCTCGCGCATGCAGCGGCGCCCTCCTGCTGACCACGAGGCCCTCGAGCGGCGTCGCGCGCCGCCCGCTCTGCGCGGCGCCGCCTTCCGATTGCGCCCGCGCGCCCAGGGGAACGATCATGAGATCCGCCACGCGGACGGCGATCGGTCCAGCGTCGAGCAACTCCCAGCCGCTGGTGTCGAGAGCCCAGCGGAAGGCGTCATCCGGATACCCCGGATCACCGGTGATGGCCAGGCCCCGTCCGGCTTTGGTGAAGGCCGCGGCGACGAGCCAGGCGTACTGGTGCCGGGCCGCGGCAAAGACGGTCGCGATCCGTTGCTTGAGCAGCGCCGGCAGCTGCGTCTTGTCGCAGAACGCCTTCTCCGGCTTGCCCCGCTGCGCGATGCAACAGGTCGTGTCGGCCATGGAGAGCTCGAAGGTGGCGATCACGTTGCGGGGCTCGGTCTCCTGATTCGCACCCAGACTGGCAGCCACCCGCTTGAGCAGTCCCATGTCCCTCGACGAGACCGCCACCTGCAGATTTTCGAAGGTGACGTGAATCGCGGACACGAGCGTGGATACCGCAGGGGGCGCCGTCACGAGACGCTCGGCGCGCGCCGGCCTTTTGACGAGCGCGCCGGTCGCGACGACTTCGGGCGAGAGGAAGCTCTCCGGCCACTCGCGCATCCACGCGGGGTTGAGCAGCTGACTGACCCGATTCCACGAGTACGGCCCGGAGAACTGTTCGATCATCTGACCCCGATCGAGCGGGATGCAGTCGCTGATGGCGTGCCGGCCGCGTTCGATGTCGTGGTGCGAGTCGGGCAGCTCATTCCAGAGGTAGCGAAACACCTCGCTGCGTCCGCGGTTTCCTCGACCGCGCTGGATGAGCCCCGTGAAGGTGCTCGTCATCGTTCCGATGAACTCCTTGGCCTCGGCGGCCACGAGCTGGGACAGGTAGGCGAGGCTCAAGCTGTCGTTCTGGGGAAGCCCGGCGAACTCCGCGCCGTAGTTGTCGAGGATGTGCCAATCGACAAAATAGTGATGGGGATAGGCGAGCTTGATCTCGGCGAAGAAGGGGTCGTCGCGCTCGTCGGTCACGATGACCAGCGGCTCGTTGCGCCCGAACACTTGGTCCAAGGCTTCGATGGCTTCGGCGGGACGTCGCTCCAGCGTGGTGACGCCATAGGTGACCTTGAAATCACCCCGCCGCAGATGCACCGCATTGAAGGGGCCGATGTCACGGGCCACCCGCTGCGCAAGCTCGGCGAACGGTTGCTTGGCCTGGGCGCGCTGCAGGAGGCGGTAGACCGATCGACGCGTTTCATCGTCGAGGTAGAAGAGGTAGCTGTAAGAGCACAGGTTGTCGCGATGGCGCTGGGTGCCGGGGACCAGTGGCTCCTCGGACAGCCGGAGCAGGGGGACCTGATCGTGCGCCCCGGCGACGGTCAGCCAGTGTTTGCGATCCCGAGCGAAGCTCCTCGCATCGCCGGTGGACACGTCGAGCGTCTTCGGAAAATAGAAGGCGAAATCCCCCAGGGGCAAGTTCGTGAGCTCGAGGCCCTCGAGCCCCTCCAGCTCCACGGCGTCAGGCTCGACCCACGGCACCGGAATATCGAGGAGGTCGGTGATGCGGCTCGGCCGCAGATTGTTCACGCGACCGTCGTAGGTGACGATGTTGGCGGGCGGCGGCACGTTGCCGTCGAGAACGAGCAGGCGGTTGGTCAGATGCGCCAGCACGACGCCGACCTCGATCGACATGATGCCGTTCGACAGCCCGGCGCCGCCGGACAGGTAATTCGTGTAGTAGAGGTATCGCATCTATTTCGCCGCCGCGAGCGTGCCCTCGACGGCCGGATAGTAGTGGACGAAGATTCCGGCATAGAAGTCGCCGTCGAGCGGATAGGGGCGGCCATGCGGCAGGCGGGCTCCCTCGTACAGGACCAGCTCCCCGGGTTCGAGGTCGATCTGACTCTCCTGGCCGTCGGCGTTCACGATCGAGAGCGGCCAGGGAGAGTCGAGCCGCTGGTCCACGCAAATCGTCGAGCTCACGAAGTGCGGCTGGCGATCCACATGCGAGTAGAGAAAGGTGCCGCGCTGGTAACAGCGGAGGCCGTAGCAGGCGGACAGAAGGAGCGGCATTTGGGCCCACTCTTCATGCAGCGGCCTCAGGTCCTCGGCGAGCTGCGCGTTGAACGCGGCGTCCTCGAAGAGCAGCGTCGGGATGGTCTGGCTGGAGGCGGTCCTGATCTCGTCCACCGGGCCTTCGGAGCTGAAGCGCTCGATGTTGTCCCGAAAATGAGCGAGCAGCCGCGCGTGGACGTGCGGCTCCAGCCTCGCCTTCTTGTAATTGAGCCCGAGATTGGGCGCCTCCGCCTTCATCTGCGTGCACCGATTGCGCAGGTACTCCGGGGCTTCGAGCGCCCGGACCAACGCCTGCGCGTCAAGGTGCGCGTGACTCAAGAAGTCTCCTTCTGGCAGCCATCGACAGATCGAGGAAGCAGCGCTCGACTTCGCTCTGGGCACCCCGGCGAAAGCTCTCCAGGTTCTCGGCCAGAAAATCTCGCTCGAGAAAGAGCTGCTTGTTCCACTCCGAGCCCACAAAGGGCCCGCCAAGGCCGTCGTTGATGTCGCAGTAGTAGTGGAAAAAGGAGCCCGCGGGCGATGTCGCTTGCTGCGGGGCGGGCACGGCGAACTGCGGGATGTCGAGCAACTCGTAGTCGATCTCGTTCGCCGTGAGCGCCATCGCAAAGCAAGCCATCTCCGCCATCCAGAGATTGCGCTCATCGAGCCCGGCGGCTTTGCCCAGCAAGAAGATGATCTGCGCGAAGCGGAAGCAGTCCTTGATCACCTTGTCATTCTTGACGGTCGAGCCGGTCATGAAGATCGTGACGCCACCGCGCTTGAGCTCTCGCTCGCAGCCGAACGCGCCGAGGAGCTTCTGCAGATCGATGCCGTGCTCCTCGCTCCCGCGTCCCAAGAACAGCCGGTCGTCGAGAATGTTGTTGGACACCATGGCGTTCCCGCTGGGAAAGAGGTCCGCCCGCATGTCGCCGTACAAGAACAGGTCGGTGTCCATGAGGGAGACGATGTCGTCGGGCTCGACGTAGGCGGCGATCGCTTTCAAGGCCTCGACGCGGTTCAAGGCGACGTAGCCGCCCCGATGCGCCGAGAAGTCGATCGCGTGGCTGTGCGCGTGGTTGTCCCCGGTGAGCGCGCGCACACCGTAGACGGCGATCAGCCCGGCGAGCTCGGCGGACAAGCTCCGGTGGTCATTACACACGACCACGGTGATGTCCCAGCCGGTCTTGAGCTGACCAACGAGCGACTCGAACAGGATCCCCAGCTGCCAGTGAAAGTAGGGTTTGTCTTCGATCCCAAAGACGAAACGCACGCGAGGCCCGGGCTCTGTCGGCGCGGCGAGATCGGCCGCGGCGCCGGTCTCCTCCGCATCCAGCGAGGACGCCGCCAGCTCGATCAGTCCGAGGTGATGGAATCGAAGCAGCGCCGAGGTGAGGTCGCCGAGGATGTCGACGTTCTTGCCGTCGAATCGCTCGCGGAGCGCCACGAGCATGTCGAGCGGCGTGTGCTCGCCGTCGCACAGGCTCCACAGAGCACCGGCCGACTCGTTCAACGCATGCGCGACGGCTCCCCCCGGGGACATCAGAACCAGCTCCCTGGCGACTGGAAAGGCGGCAAACCCCGGCCGCTGTCTCGGCCGCGAAGTGGAGCCCAAGGCGGGACGTACGGCAACACGTTGCACGATCCTCACCGCCCTCGTTGTTTGTTTATGGACCGATGTAACCCAGGGAGACAGCGCGCGCGCTGCCAAGGGCGACGAAGCCAGCATCGGCTGCGCGCGAGTCCGGTGCAGCGCCCAACCCCAAGGTTGGAGATGCCGCCGGCGCCGCGGTCGGCGGGGTCGCGGTCGGCGCAACGATGCAACGCCCGGCTCTCGTCGGTGGAGAGGTGGGCTTGGCCGACGGCTTGACCGATGGCTTGGGCGTTGGCTTGCCCGTTGGCCTGAACGAGGGTAAGGGGGCGCCGACGTCGTCAGTGACCGCGTGAGCCGTGCCCGACCCCAACACCATTCCCGCCACTTGCACCACCGGCAGCGACAGAATCACCGGAGCGACCCACCTCACCAGCGATTCGCGGCGCGTGATGGGGATCGAGAAGACCGGCGTCGAAGCCGCCACCGCAACCGTTTTGGCGGTATCGGGGCCTCGCTGCGCGATCTCTTTGCTGAGCGCCTCGATCTCGGCCAGGAGCTCTTCTCTTGTCTTCGTCCCACCGCCACCACTCAAGACGGTCCACCTCTGGCCGGGAGCATACATGAGCACTCAGTTGTAGTCGACTCATGGAATGACTTCGACGAGTCCGTGCAAACGCAGGTTTCCAAGGAAGTCGGTGACCTCGCGCTCGAAGATCGGTTGGTCCAGAACTTCGTAGACCTTCTGTAGGTCTTCGCACAGCTTGGCAATCGTCTGCGGCTCCTCGAGTCGCTCCCAGATGCCCTTTCCGACGGCATCGAGGCCGATGTAGATCCCGTTCTCGACGTTCATGAGAACGTGCTTGTTTCCAACGTCGGCGGCGATGAATTCCCGGCGCCCGATCCGGGTCGTTGGGAGCAATTCCTGGGGACTCGAAGCCGATCGTGCCATCGCTACGGATTTTCGCCTGATTGCCAGCACAGCGTCGAAGACAGCGGCGCGGTGGTCAACATGCGAAATCAGGAATAGCATGCGGGCGCGGTAGAAGCATGCTTGGCTCGCTAGCTGACGTCGTCTCGCCGATTCCCGTAGGGGAATTTCTGTGCGCATTCCAGGGCAAGAAGCGCCTCTACATAAAGGCGACCGAGCCCGCGCGCGCCGATTCGCTTCTCCCGTGGCGAGACATCGAGACGATGATCTCGATGCGCGACTTCGACGACATGGAGGCGATGCAGAACGGCATGGTGCTTCCTCCGCAGCTCTATCGAACAGGGCCCGACATGAGCGCCTTTCATGATCTGCTCGACCAGGGCGCCAGCATTGTCGTCAGACAGGTTCAGCTCAAGATCCCGCAGATCCAGTGGCTCGCGACGGCGCTCGAGCGCCAGATGGGCTTCGGCGTCGGCGTCAACGCGTACTTCAGCTTCTCCAAAGGCGGCGCGTTCAAGCCGCATTGGGATCGGCACGACGTGCTCATCGTTCAGATCCACGGCAAGAAGACCTGGAGGATCTGGGACGCCAAGCTCAAGAACCCGATCGAGAGATCTTGGAACGCAAAACACGACATCACCGAAGCCAACGCCGAGGAGCTCGAGCTGTCGCCGGGCGATGTGCTCTACATCCCGCGCGGCGAGCCCCACGCGGCGTCGGTGTCGGACGGAGGCTCGGTTCACCTCAGCATCGGGCTCGACTGCCCGAACGGGATGGACCTTCTTCAGCAGCTCAACCAGGCGGCCGCGCAGGACGAGTTCTTGCGCTCCGACCTGCCGCCGCAAGAGGCGGAGGCGCGATTGCGAGAGCACGAAGCCGAGCTCAAGACGCGCCTCCATCGCCTGGTCGACACGCTGGACATCATGACGTTTCTCAAGGAAGACGACGCCAATCGACCGCCCGTTCGGCAGGTGTCGCTCGCGTCGTCCGAGGCGGCCAGTGACGTCCTGCGCCTCACATTGCGGCGGCGGGTTCCGCTACCAGAGGCGTCGGGCGATGAAACGCAGCCTGTGACGATCGGCGGAACGGTCTATTCATTGTCGCCCGCGTCCATCGACATTCTACGCCGGCTCTTTGCCCGCGACGGTCAATCGCGCGGCGTTCTCATCGACGCGCTGTCGCCGCGCCTGGGGAAGGGCGCGGTCACGAACGGCTTGCGCGAGCTTTCGCGGCTAGGGTTTCTCGTGACCGATCGCGCGGTATAGTGGATCGATCCGCTCGGCGACGAACAGCCTGTCCTGATGGGACGGGCGCCGCGTGCGAGCCGGCGCGACGAAGGGCGCGGCGCCGGGACTCTTGGAATCAAAGCGCGCTCGCTCGCGCATACGATCGATCTCGGAGGCATCCCATGACAGGCGCGCGTGGCTCGCGATCGTCTCCCACAACGCATCGGGGAGCGTGGCGTAGTCGATGACCTGCCAGGGCAACCCCGCATCGTGCGCGGAGCGGTACATCGCCTCGATCGCGTGCAGGCGGAAGCGAGCGGCCGGCATGGCGCGCGCCTCCTCGACGGTGAGGCCAAACATCGTGAGGGCCGGATCGCTCGCCTCCCGCCATCCGGTCCACCCGGCTGGCTGGTCGGTGTGGGAGGCCACCACCGCGCCGGGATCTCGCTGCAGCCAGATCATCGGCGTGTCCGGGAAGACGCCGTGTACCATCGTCGCGGACAGGACATTCCAGCTGCTGAACTTGATGATGAGATGCCGGGCATCGGCGCCACGATTCCGGCCCAGCGCACGGATGACCAGGCGTAGCAGCTCCGCTCTTTCGACCGCCGGGGTGTGGGCGGACAGGACGTCGTTGACGACCCCCGCCTCGGAGACGACGACGTTCGCCGGCAGCGCCGCCAGCATCTGCGAGAGCAAGGTCGATCCACAGCGGGAGATGTGGAAGATGAACAGAGACGGCGCGAGCGTCGGGCGATCGTCCAGCGCACGCAACTCGTCGATGCCGCTCAACGCCCTCCCCTGTTCCTTCGAAACGCGCCTCAGCGTCTCTCGAAGAAACGGCTCCTCGAATCGCACGCCCCGCAAATCAGCCCAGGTGATCAGCGGCTCGGGGATGAACTGCACCGAGATGGGCGTGTAGTCCATGAAGGTCCTGTTGTTCATCACCAGCTTCCGACAGGTCAAGGAGTACGACTACTTCAACGGCTTCCTCGAGCGACTCAATACGCTGAACCGCATTTGCGACTTGTTCATCTATTGCAACAACCCGGACGTATCGGCGGACATCGTCACCTATTACAAGCACTTCACGCAGGCCAACAAGCATCTCTATATCACGTCCACGAATATTGGATTCCAGATGGGCGCTGTCGAAGCGGTGAGCCGGGGAATCGAAATGGGCGTCTTCGCCGGCTACGACTACGTCATCCATCTGCATCCCGATGTCTTCATCACGGGCGAATCAGGGATCGTCGAGCTGCTCACCGCCAACGTCGGCAACGACTACGTGTTCTTCGTCAACAAATCGGTGCCGGACGACGAACGCTTCTTCAGCTTCGACTTCTTCATTTTCAAGCCCGCGCTCTTGCGACGAAACATCTTCGTGGACGAGCTACATGACTATGAAGATCTTCCCGAGCACTACCTTCACGACATGCTGAACAAGCACGGCGTCAAGTTCAAGGTCGTCGAGAGGTTCGAAAACGACGCGTGGTTCCCCCGGCGGATTGACGAGAACCTCGAGCTCTACCATGAGCACGACCTGGGGCTCGTTGACGATCTGCTGAAGCGCCTCGCGAAGGAGGGAGCTCCGCGCGGCGAGGTCGTGAGATGGCAGCGACCGGTCGTCGAGCTGCATCCATCACCGGCAATCAAGCGCTGATTGCGCTGGCTGGGCGCTAGTCTCCTGTCCCTGAAGAAAGCGGAAGAAATCGCCAGGCCGCCCGTTCTCTTCTACAAGGAGAGAGCCCATGCGGACAGGTCGGCCGAAAGCGGTGTTGACGTTGACCGAGGCTGAGCGAC
>Ga0265328_10000428_pt1 | contig 19703 bp, 23 predicted proteins | sample 41624metaG_FD_202086 | JGI IMG/M metagenome (GOLD analysis project Ga0265328, IMG submission 202086) | Rhizosphere microbial communities from Carex aquatilis grown in University of Washington, Seatle, WA, United States - 4-16-24 metaG | ecosystem: Host-associated > Plants > Roots > Rhizosphere...
CTTTCGCATCAAAGCTGCTGCGGAAGAGGTATTCGTAATCAGGCGGGCAGCCATCCAGAATCACAAACATCTTCACATGCAATCCGGCAGTAGCCGCCATGAATGATTCCAAGCACAACTTCACGAGGTTGAACTTGTCGTTTAAAAACTGGGGAGGAGCGTGTTTCGAGTTGTGTGGGCAAACCCGATAAGCAACGGCCAAGTCATATTTTCCGGTTGGGTTCATGCCTCATTTGCCGGCGATTCAATCGCCGTGATGACTGACTGGTAGGCGTTGGACAAGCGCGGATCGTGCGCCTCGAATGCGTGCGCCTTCTTGTGGCAGTAACCGAGCGTGCGGGCTTCCTTGCGCTTCTGCCGCCAGAAACAGTTCATGGCCTTCATGGTCGAAACGGGTGGAATGCTCTCACCACTGAAACTGTTTTGCAGTTTCTCCATTTCCCACACGTCCTGCGTCACAAGCAGGATAGGCACGCCGTCGCCGGGGACGTAGCCGGAGCATTGCGCCAGAGACTTAGCCGGGTTGCCGATGTTCTTGCCGGAATTGTCGCCGGGAGGGTCGCCCGAAAGCGCCCAGATGTGGTAGGTTTTCATTAAGGAGTGGTAACTTTCATCAGTACACCATTCGTGAAATAAAGTCGGTTAGAAACAGAGGCCGACCAAAGATTGGTTATAATCACCGTTACACTGTTTGTTATGACAATGGAACTCGTATTTAACCCGACCCTGAAAGACGCTGGACTGTTCTGTCCCGGCCCAAGTCCTCCTTCATAATCAGAAGCGTAAAATTCACCATTTGTTCCAAGATAAGACCCACCAGCAACGCTAAGCATAGGTTGTCCAATTCCAGTTTGAAAAAACCATGAACCTGGAACCGTCCCTGCCCATTTTATTCTCAAGCGAGGGTCATTTACATTTGTTCCCGACGGATCAGAAGAAAGGTCTATGCCATTTCGCATCAGGGGTGGTGTGATATAACCCGGCTCAATTGTGCCGTACAAAGGAACATAATGAACCTCTATATTTCTTGCGGAGAGTCCAATCATGGGAAAGGCACCGCCAATTGTATTTCCAGACCATTGCGATACATGCTGCGCATCGTATTCAATGTGTCCATACACAGTAGCAGCAATTGAGTTGCCATCATTCACTAGGATGGGGTACATTTCCCATGGAAAAGTGGAGTTCTCGAATGTAAATTGTAACCATATAGAAACACCACAACCGCCAGCACCTCCACTCGAAACTATATTTTTGCAGTGCTGAATGTCCATTCCCAAAAACACACTTGTATGATCTCCACCATTCCAAGTAGTAATTGCATTCCAACAAGAGTAAATCTTTGAAGCGTAAGAATGAACCTGATGAGTGGCATTGATACCGTTGTAAAAACCAGTTAGGCGACTATTATTAAACCCCGGTGATTCATCCCCCCAACTATTCGGAAACCATATTCCCCATGTGTTTGTGTTAGCAGGACAAATTGAACACCAGTAGCTTTCATCACCATCCATCAGTGAGTTATTGAACCCAAAATAATTCGCACCATCTGCATCTATTCCCATCATACCATTGTCAAAACATTCGCGCACGGTCACACTATCAAACACCAATCCAATATCATTCATGTCGGTTATATTTCGGTAATAGGGCTGTGTTGAATCACATCCCCTGCCACCATAACCACTCACAAAATTTCTAGTGTCCCACGTTCGACCTATATTTACCGGATCACCAAAAGGCAATGTTGACCAAAGTATTGTACCACTTGAACTCCAAACGGTTGGGGCTATATATGCTCCATCCGGCTTGCACGCACCTTGAATTGTAATTGTCGGAGACGGGAAACCGCGATAAGTCAGATTTCCATTTGTTCCTGCGAATGGCGGCATAATAATTTGCGCCCAATGATGGTTGGTCCAACTATTGGCAACTCCACCATTAGTGTCCTGTAATGGACCATTGATAACGTATATAGCTGGAGGAAAATAAAGAGCACCAACACCACCCTTATTTGTCACAATATCATTCAACGCGGCCTGAATTATCGCTGTATCGTCATTGCCGTACATTGCATTCGTCGCTGTAACAGTATGACTTGCAAGTCCTGAAACTTGAACACTGTTCGCGGAAACTACATTGGTTATGATAGCAGTAAATGAATAATAATTCGTCTGATACCAATTAGTCAGAACCATGTAGTTCGTTGTATAATTCAACCAATCACCATTTCCACCCCAAGGAACATTCGTGAACAAGTTAATGTGCATAGGTCCGGCGCTTTTCACAGTTAAAACTTTACCGGTATCACTCGACAAGAAGTGAGCACTTGCTGAGGTGATTGTTGGGCTATTGGAGGTGGCTATTGCATCCTGCAAAACAATTCCATTCCCATAAGCGCCATAAGAAAAGATGTTGTATTGCGGAACATTCGCAAGATTCGTCGCCGTCGTCGCCGTGGCGGCGTTGCCGGGGATGTTCCCGGTGAAGAATGGACCGCTGCCTGGCCCCGGCTGGGCCGACAGATTCACTCCGACAAGAGCCGCCAGAACCACCAGTGAGAGAATTATGTTTTTCATTTGTATTGAGCGCGGATGCACCAGTTTGCGGAAGCGGCAGTGAGGTAGCCTGACGTGGTGCTCGCAAACAGGCTGCATCCGATTCGGAAAGTGGTTTTGCCGGCGTCAATCGAGAACGGATCAAGCCCGGAGTCGGAAATGCCGAAGGTCAGCGGTATTGCCAAGGCAGTCACCGTCGAACCGTTGGACCAAGTTGTGGGCGTGGTGCCAGTCGCCACGAAAACATTGTTGGTCACATTGGCGCCCGCCCCGACGTTGGTGAAATTATCACCCGCAACAAACGTGGTGATCTTGTAGATGCCGCCAATGACCAGCGTCCCGGAAGTGGCAACTGCGGTCGGGACGGACCATTGCATGATCGGCACGAGTTGAGAGTTTACCTGAGAGCTTTGTGTGTACGATCCGCCGACAGTGCCATTCCCGGACGAAGGGATGGTAACATTGACCCCCAACGTGGCCGAATTCGTCGCCGGGTTGTCCTGGCTAAACAATTGGAGATACTGGGTTGATGCGGATTTGTTGATGTACCACACGCGCAAAAGTTGCTTCTGGCCGGCAAGGTTGTTAATCCCCCGGCCCGAGGCTTCTGACCAGACTTGAAGCGAGGCAACCGCCGTGGTCAAGTCGCCAACGATGGTGGTGTTGGGTTGCAGCGACTCGTATTCCTCAATGAACACGTCCAGGTCCATGGTAACTGTGCCGGTGGCAATCGTGAGCGTCTCGGACGTGGTCGAAAGCACCGCAATCAAACCGCCCATGTTTGGCTGCTGAACAGCCTGCGACAGCGCCATCAGTTCGGCGGAATGGAACCCTTTGGGCATGTACCCGAATTTGAAACCATCCGCGCCAAGTATCTGCTGCTTGTAAAGCGGTTGCGTGCCGTTGGCGGGCACGGTGGATTGGGCGAAAAACATCAAGTAATAATTCGTCGCCGCCGAGCCGTTGCAGTAACCGCTGAAATCCAGCAGGGTTACAGGCGTGCCAACTTGGGCGATGGCCAGTGAGTAGGCCGCGCCCGCGGTCACAAGGTTGCCGGCGCCGTCAACGCTTTGGTTTGTGGAAATCAGTCTCGTTTTGGTGTTGCTCATAATTTTATCAGGTTTTGCCAGCTATCATGGTGGCCACGGTCGGTTGTTTACTCCAGTCACGGCGTCCCCAGCCGCCAATCGCGCTCTCATCGTCGAGCACAAACATTTCATTTGGTGCCGGGTATCCCTGCCGGATGTTGTCGAGGTACGACTTGGCCTTGGCTACCGCCGCCTGGGCCTTGTTCGGGTTGGCGTTGGTGAACCACTGCGCGGCGCTGAATAGCACAATCAGCATGTCATCAAGATCGGCCCGGTCGGTTGGTTGGGCGAATGGGGAAAGCGTGCGCTGGCCCCAAAGCCGGAATTTCATCGTGCCATCGGAAGGGACCGGCCAGACCTCAAAGCCTGGCGCCTGGGTTGTATTGAAGCTGGCCGACGGCAGTAATGGAAGCGCGCTGTCAGCCGTGGTGTCAGTATAAGTCGTTCCGGCGGCTGGGATGGTGGCGACGAGGTAGAATGTTCCGGCGACAGTGCCATTGGTTCGGTAGATGCGCCGACCAGTCACGGCGGAATCTGTTGAAACTGGAAGCGCCGTCAGGTTCATCTGCTTGCTGGTGACGGTCACGGCTGCTGACAGCGGGCAGAAATCGGTTTCACCGTAGGAGGTGACGTAGGTCACGGCGTACTGGTATGAGCCGGACAAAAGGCCGGCAGAGCCCGCGGTGGCAGTGGGAGCGGTCAATGGGGCGTAAGTCCTGGCCGGCGGCTGGTAGAGCACCCATTTCTTCACCGGAACCAGCGTCATTCCAATGTCAGGATTGATGGTGTTGTAATCGAAAAGCGATATGCCCAAGTCGGTCTCATTCCAAAGGTTCGACCAGTAGCATTCCGCGCGCATACCGTTCGGCCTGGACATGTCGAAAATCTGATTGCCCTGGCTGTCGGTGGGGAGTTGATAATAACGGACGCTCTGCGCAAGCTGGATGTCGTTGCGAATGGTGAGAAAAGGCCAGCCATACATTGTTGCCAGCCAGTTTTGCTGGTTGTAAATTTGTTGATAAAGGACGGCATCCCCGCCGGGGGCAACGGTCGAATCCATGTCGTTGCCCAACTCCCCCTTGAGCATTGACAGGATGTTTAAGGCCGTATTGCCGCGCATGAAATTGGTCGGGCGCCATTACGCGGGCGCCCGTGCGCGGTGGAATTATGACTGAGTCTGTTTGTCAGGCTCACCCGGAGATTTCTGTTCAGCCTCAGCTTTCTCAGCACGAGCTTTTTCCTCCGCTTCAAACGCCGCCGCAGCCAGCCGGTCAGCTTCAGCTTTTGCTATTGCTGCTTCCTCGCGTAATTTCTTGGTGTTTGCTTCGAGTTGCAACCTGTCAGCCTCCAGTTTAGCGGCACGGGCTTTTTCGGCTGCTTCTTTGGCTTTTTGCCAGCCGATGAGATTGTGGTCATCGGGAAGTTTGCCATGTCCAAGCGTTGACTGTCCACGCTGCTCAACCGCTTCAGGTTTTGTTTCAGGCGGCGCCACCTTCAAACCAATCGCCTCAAAAGTCTGAGGCAGTTCGGGGGTGACGCCGGGAAACATCTGCGTCACAATCGGCTTCTTGGGATCCCCGTCAACCGTCGCGGTGTACTTCCGTTTGAGCCGGTCCACCTCATCGGCGTTGCTGCGATCGACGGTGCCGGAGGCAACCGGGGCAACGATGACGGGGTAAACGTTACGGTCAACGCCAGGGTAATGGATGGCGGTTAAAACCAGCACCTCGGCTGGGGTGATGCCGGTCCCGATACCGACGTGGTGTTCATTGAGTTTAATTCCGCAATTGATGGTATTCATTTTGTGATGACTTTCATTTTGGTTGTCGCGTAAGAGGCGCGCTGGTCAACCAATAAACCAGCGCGCCACCCCACGCAACCCTAATTTTACGGACTATGGAACGGCGGAAAACCAACCAGGCCGGCGTTCACATAAACGCCCCAGTTGGTGAAGGTGGTTGTGTTGGTCACATTTTGCCACACGCCATTTGTCAACGTCATCGAATAAGACGTGTTCGTTCCAATGCCGGTTATATTGGTCGTGGTCGCGGCAATGGACAACAGCCGCAACTTATGACCAAGCATCACCAGTGCTGGAGCGTTGGTAATCAAGTTGACTGGCGTCAAACCGTTGGCCGTTGCCGTGATTGAGAACTGGTTATAACCCAGCGTGCAGGCTGTGGCGTTGGTAAGCGTGCCAGTCCCGGGTACGCCCGGAAACACTGACAAGTTGGGCGACGGCGGCGGCAGGTTAATCGGGAAGTCAACTTCCGCAGCAAACGTCAACAGGTAAGTGTTGGTCGTTGCGGTATTGACGCCAGTGATGCTGACAAAAACCCCTTCGTCGGAAGAGGCATCACTGTTGTTATCCGGCCACACAGGAGCATCAACAATGCCGTAAGCGTTCGTTTGCAGTCCGAATGCCAGGGTTGTCCCAACGATGGTGTTGGTGCCGATGTTGTTGGTACCCGCCGCCGGGAAGAATCCCGGGTAGGTGTACCCGTTGTAACCGAGCGAATTGTAAGTGCTCGTGCCGCCAAACGTGTTGGTCACCAGACCGCCAATTGTGTTGGTGCTGGTCACTTGCAGGTTGTAGCCGTTGATGAACGAGCGATAGGTTTGGAATTGCGCTTTCGCCGCCGTGACACACAGCGCCGCAACAGCAATGCCGATCAGAATGTTTTTAACGAATTTCATAGTTGGTCTTTCGATTTGGATTATTCAGGTTTGAAACAACATTCAGGTTTAGGCGATGGAATAAACGCCGTGGCAGTTAAGCTGATCGAACGTCAGCACGCCGGTCCAGGTCAGCGCCTTGAACATGACGTATTGGTCGTAAGGCCGAACGGGTTTTTGAACCACCATGTCTTCATCTTCCATCGGCTGGAGCTTCACATGGGTCGGGTCAATGATGTAGCAGTATTTGCTGCGGCCAATGCTGTCCAAGGTCGGGTCGTAATAAAACTCGATCTTGTCGAGCGTGAAGTCGCCCATGCCAATTTCAGTTGAGCCTTTGCCCTCGAAATTGTTCATGGTGACAAAGCCCTTGCTCTGTTGCTCCTTGCGCATGGCGTCGAGGAAGTCGGAGCCAATAAGCGCAACCCGGGGGTTGCCGCCGTAACGCATGAGTTGGACGTACTCCTGACGCAGCACGGTCAGAAGATTTTGAGTGGCCGTCGAGACGGTGATTCCCAACTTCACCCGATGATTCCACCAGCCGTAAACGGAACGGTCCAGACCGCCCACAATGCCGGAGCCGTTTACGTCCGTCAGGACGCCGAGCAAACCGACGATGGCGTTTGCCGCCTGGCTGCCATCAGCCCAAGCGGAAAAGTTCATGAACCGGCTGTAGGATTCACTAAAGTCGAACACCAGCACACTTTCGACGTAGTCCTTGACGATCTGGACTTCTTTGGCGTCAGGCCGGGTCTGGGGCGTGCCATTGACCACCTGCACGCCGCGTTTCTTCAACTCGGTGAAATCGAGCACGGCGCCGACGTGAGCTTCGCGCCACGGATATTTCACCCGGCGGATGTTGTTGGGATGGACGTACCCAACCTGGTCGGTGTGGCTGTACCATTGCCCAAAGCCGGCCTGGTCGGACATGAATTCGCCCTGGACCGGGATGCTGACGTAATCAGCGCCGCCCGGGAATGTTTTTTTCTTGTCGTTGAGGATTTTCAGGAGCGGACGCGCCTGAATGTTCTGGCCAACCGGATTCTCACGCACAAAGGCGTCAATCACCGTGTTGGTGTAGGTGTCAAAATTGCTGAAACTGATAGGCATAACTCACCGCTTTCGTTTTGCGAAAGTGCGGCGAGCTATGTCGCCGAATCAGGTAGCCGAGCCGAACAAGATGCTTGTCGCGGCGTCTGCAGTTTCCTTGAAGCCTTTCGGCTTCACCTTCGCGGTTCTGGATGAGGTGTCACTGGTGATCGGAGCTTTGATGGCCCGGGGCTTGGGCAGGTACGTCGCTAACCGGCGATTTACCGTGTCGTAAGCCTTTTGTGCAGCCGCAACCAAATCCTGGTGCGTTTTCGGCGGTCGCGCCTGCAAGGATGCCGTCAATTCGGTCATCACCTGGTCGGCTTTCGATATGCCGTGCTGCGAGTCATCAGGTTCCGTCACATTCCCGAAATCAACGTCTTTGGTCCTGATGCTGCTTTCCCATTCGTCGAGCGCCTTTTGATTGGCGGTGCTGGCCGCTTCAACCTGGCCTTGCCTCTCACGTTCTCGTTGTGCGTCCAGTTGCGCCTGTGTCCGTCGCTGGCCGGCCCGGGCTTGCTCGATTTCCAAGGCGGCTGCCTCGTCAATCTCGCCCTTGTCGAGCCGCGCTTTGACGTCGGCTGACTGGACCACCAACCCGTTTCGCTCGCGCATCTGGTTGAGCATGGCTTCCATGATGGGGATCCCCTTCGGATCACCTGCGGCAAACATCCGCACCACCCCACGCATGAATTCAAACCCTTTTTCGTCGCCGGCCAGGGTTTTCAATTCCTTTGCCGCTTCAACTTCGGGCCTGCTCTGCTCAATCTGTGTGCTCAACGCCGTCTCGCGTTCCATGAGTTTTCGGAGAATTGGGCGCGCTTTCTTGGCGCCATCTTCGCCGAGTGCGGTAGTTAATTCCGCCCACTCAGGCCGCTTGTGAAAAGGAGCATCCGGCCCGGTTTCGGCCTCTCCCGGTTTGGCTGCCTGCTCATCCGCTTTGGCTGCCTCTCCCGGTTTGGCCTGCGTCGGTTCCGGTTTTGCTGCGGTGGCTGTTTCCGCGGCTTCCTCGGCTCCCTGCTCCGGCAAACCTTCGCCCAGGATGTCCCGGGCCTTGCCAAGAGTTTCAGCGAACGTCGGAGGTTTAGTAGCCTGCGCGGTGGGTGAATCCGTGCCTTTAGCACCCGGTGAGTTGGGCGAAGTCTCGGTAGCGCCCGTGGCATTGTCGCGGCCACTTTCGGTCGAGTGAGACGACGTCTCGACGGCTGCTTGCGTCTCAAGTTCTGTTTCAGGCATAAATCAATTTGGTTGGTTTGTCAAATTATTTCAGGTTTGGTGGAATGGTGATTGCTGGAATGATCTTGTTGGAAAGCTCCTTGGCTTGGGCTTGCTGCGCCGCCGCCAAAGCGCAGCGGTCGGCGTAATTGGAAGCCGCCTGGCAGCACCCAATGATTTCGTACACGTTCATTTGCCCGTCCTCCAGCGCGCAGCGCACAAGGTCGGAAAGGTGTTTGTTGAATTCGGCGAGTCCGATTTTTGTTCTCATGGTTCTGGCGCTCATGCTGGTTGGTTGTTGATAGCCGCGGCCTGTTGTTGCCCTTCCTTACGAATCTGGCCTGGTGCGGTCGTTGGTTGTTTTGGAGTGGCGGCATTCGCATGGCCGACTTTGTTGACGATATGCGAAAGGGGTGATGCGGGGGTGAAACCAAGCGCGGTTTCAACTTGGGTCTGCACCTCGGGCGGCAAATCTTTGTAATTGGTCGAGAGCATCATGGATTCTTTCGCGCCCTTGCCGCCGGCACCGCCTTGGGATTGCTGTTGTACGCGGGCCTCGTCAATCAACTGGTCTAGGTCAATGTTCATGTCGGCAATCTTGATGCCGTACTTGAGCAACGGTGTCGGGTCAAGCCCAAGCATCGCCCAAAGCTGCTGCAATTGGGGCGCAATGGCGGTGAAGTTCTGGACATCAACCGTCCGGTTTGGCTTGCCACTGGATGCCGCTTCAACGTCGAGGTAAAGCTCGTTTTTGATCGCCTCGCGGTCGCGCGGTAATTGAGCGGCGCCGGGACCGCAAATGCGGTCAACCTCCGGCTGGCCCATTTCGAGCAGGATCATTTCACCACCACCCTTGCACGCCTTGGAAAGAAAGTCGTCGAGGCTGTCAATGTCACTGCCCAAAGATGTCATGCGGCTGGCCTGGGCAATGGACTGGCCGGTGGCGGTCTGGCTGGCGGGAGCGTTGCCCAGGTCGGCATCCTGAGTGCCGACGGTCAACATTACGTCCTGCATAACCCAGGTGTCATCGTACACGGATTTGTCAATTGGGTTCCGGGGAAGCACACCAACAACCTCGGCAACAGTCTTGCCCGCTGCCAGTGCGGCCAGTGGAATAAATCCACCACTTGGCGAACTGGCAATGTTTTCCATTTCAGTAGGCGACAAGCCGCCTGTGGGGTAAACGTAAACATCCTTGTTGTGAATCCGATGCAAGCGAAGCGCCTCGCGCGAGCGGTTCTTTTCCTCCTGCTGGGAGCGCATCAAGCGAACATCAGACTCGCCGTAAATGGTGACGTATTCCTTGGGTAGATTTTCTTCAACCTCGATCCGATTTTTCACAAAGGCGTAAATCGGCCAGAAGTTTTCAATCTGTGGTTGCGGTGACTCGGGTTCCTCCAGGAAGTCCGGCCAACCATCACAGATGACGTACTTGGTTTGATCGGTCTTGCTGTAAATTTCCCACACACAAGCCTTGGCTTTTTTGTCCCACACGCCGAAGAATTTCTTCACCGCCCGCAAGGCGGCGGTCATCAGCCCAGTGTCCGACTTGCCGCTCGAATCCTTCACTGTGCCGTCAATGTATTGGCGGGCTGAACTGCCGCGCACATCAATCCCGTACTGCGCCTGGACCTGCTGCGGAGTAAGGACAAACTCGTGGGCAATCCAATCAGCGCCAACAAAGTCCTCCAAGCATCGGCACGCCGGGTCAACAATGATGCTGGTGGATGGTGGAAAGTCGAACACCAGTCCCTCGCGTAAAACATTCTGCATCTCACCGTCAGCGGCACTGGCGGCAAGTTGTTGCGACTGCAATCGTAAATCCTCAATCAACGGTGAATCGGGATCATTGTTGTCAGCCTTCAATTCCTGCGCGGTGGCAATCAGCCGTTGGAGTCGCTCAACAAAACCCTCGATGGTTGTTGAGGAGGTGGGCATTGTTTCAGTGTCGCGCCGGTAGGCGATCTTCAAATAACCGACATTGGTCGTCACCGCGCGTAAAACAAGCGCCTTCATCTGTGTCTTGAACGCCGGGTGCTGGCCTTCCATTTGATAGGTGAAAACCATCTCAAGCGTTTCGGCCAGTTTGTCAAACTGCGCTTTTTGCTTCATGCCGTTGGCATAATCCTGAATGACAGCCGCGGCCATTGGTGGTGGTCCGGGTGGTTGGGCGCCCACTTGCACGGCTCCCTGAACTTGCTGCATCGCTTGCGCAATCTGCTGTTGCGCCTGCATCAGCATTTTTTGAGTTCCATCCCAGACTTTAAAATCCATCTTGGGCCGGCGCTTGGCGCTGACTTCCGGGTTTTTGGAGTACAATGTAGCAACTTTCAAAGCGCATTGGCGCTGGACAATGTTGGCGGTGTACTTCTTGAGTCCGAACTGGTTTTTATCGTCCTGCGCGCCCCATTGAAGGCCGGCTGAAAATCGCATGTCGTCTCGCATCCGCTCATAGGAAGGCTGCCAGAAATCGCGGGCGCTGCGAATTTCCACGGACCACTGGTTCACCAGGTTCTTTCGGGACTCTGGCGTCTGGTCGTCAGCTTCCTGCTCGGTGAGGGCTGGCGGGACATCAATGGCGGTGGGTGAAGGTGGAGCGCCGACGGTGGATGACGCCGACGCCCCAATGGGGGCAAGATTTTTTGTGTCGCTCATAAATTTACCAGCCTGCAAGGTTTTTGGAAACTTTCTCGCGCGCCCGTTCGATCTGGTTGGATTGTTTCACCCAGGCGAGGGTCATTGGTTTAGCGAGGTAGTCCACGGGACGATACTCTGTTTCAGCCGGCACCAACCTGTCAAGCCCGATTCCAATGATGGCCAGCGCGGCAACCGGGTCGTCGTGTGATCCGTTGGGAAAGTCCAACAACTCCTTTTTCATTCGCGCCCACCAAGGCGCGCTGCGCGGAAACCGGACCATGCCCATGGCGGATCGGTTGCGGATGGACTGCGCCCGGCGAATCAAATCCTTGTCCTCAGTCACCTCCTCGATGGTGCAGTAAATCTTTTCCTCGCGCATCCGCTTGCGCAGAAAAGGCCCGACACTGCCGCTGATGGCATCCTTCGCCGCCCACCAGGAGAAAGGTTTTCGGTTGCGCATGAGCTTCAACATTTCGTCGGTCATAACGTCCGTCTCGGCGCGTTCCCAGAACACATCAGGCAGAATCCAAATTGTGTCCGAAGCATCAACACCGAAGGGCATCTGGCATTGCAGGTCGTTCTTTTGATCCTTGCGATAAGCGTGATCGGACGCAACGTAGATGCGCAACTCCTTTGGCAGTTCGCTCGCGTCGTACTCTTTGAGCCAGTCCTTTTTGAAGTAGTTTCCTTCCTCGGGCGTCGGGTTGCATTGGCCTTGGGTTTGGAAGTCAATGCGGACGATCTCAGATTTGTGCGTGCGCTGCTCGTTCCAAAACTCGAAAGGAAAACGCTCCGGCCAAAGCGCCTCGTCCTTTGCGCGTCCAATTGGATCGTTCTCCTCTGCCAACGCCGGCAACCGGATGCGAGTCCACTTGTCCGCCTCGCGCTTGTCAAAATGTTGGTTGTTGGGATCGAACAAGCGGCCTTGAACATCGTCGGCGTGCTTGCGCGTCCCGGTGATGATGATTGCCCCGGTTGACTCATTCAGACGGCTGCGGCAGTCGGACACGAAGCATTGCCAGGCATGATCCCGGGTGGCCTGACTCATTGCTTCCTCGGCGTTTTTGAAGAAGTCGTCAAAGTTTAAGATGCCGGCGCCAAAGCCGCCACCCATGCCGCCGCGCCCGGTGAACATCGCCACGCCTCCAGCCACGGTTTGCAGCCGGTCCTGGGACCTGGAATCCTCACGGAGTTGTGACCTTTGACTTGATCCAAAAGCCAGCTTGTGTCCGACGGAAAGGAAATTATTTCGGCAGTCACGGCCATGCTCCCAGGCGAGACTGTCGGCGTAGGTGATGGTGATGATTCCGCGTTCAGGTTTTTTACCCATCGCCCAAGGGATGAATTTGCGCACGGTCAATTCGGTCTTGCCGTGCCGGTAGGGCATTTCAATTTCAAGCCGGTTGATTTCGCCACGTTCAACGCGCATCAACGCCTCGGCAACAAGTTCGTGGTGGGCACTGATTTGGTAGCGGGAAACATACGGGTTGAGCGGATCACTGGGTAACGGCTCGGTGAGTTGCGCGTACGCCAGCAGGTTGTGCTTGGCAACCTGACCAGCGATATAACGATCGCGGACTTGATCGTCGGTGAGTTGGGCGAGCAACATGATGAGGACGAAAAAAATCATCACTCAGCCTGCGGTGCGGGCTTGGTTAACTCACGCTCGGGCGGCGGGCTGTGCTTGTGCAGGTGCATTAAAGTTTTCGCCAGCCGGGCCTGGTGGCCGATGACGCCGTCAGCGTGTTGATGTTTTTCAGCAAAGGCTTCCGTGCTCATGCCGGCGGCTTGTGCTTTTTTCTTGAAAGCGCCGTGGTGGTGAATTGCGGTTTTGATCCAGTGTTCGCTCATAGCAATGGGGAGTTGGCGCCGAGGTCTTCGACGCGGTAAAACATCTGCGGTTTGTTTGGGTCAATGGAAATTTGTTCAAAGGCTTGATCGCCGCTGCCGTTGAATTCGCACTCAACAGTCCAGTCAACAAGGTTGGTGGAGGATTCGAGATTGTACCAATGGGATGGATTATTTCCGTTCACCACCAGAAATTGGGATTGAGGCGACTGTAGAATTAGAAGGGAAAGAATCAAGGTGTTCATTTTTTAATGATCTTTGGAAATAAACCGCGCCGCTTGCATTCGTCAAACAATTCCTGCTCACCCATTTCCTCGACGGGGCGATTGGTGTCAACTGCGACGCTGTTGTGAATGGCCACGTCAACCTGTTTGTCCGACTTCCAATCGTCGGGGGCGATGTTTTTGAGGGCGAAAATAACGGGGGCTGTGTCACCCAGGCGTGATCCGGCGGTGTGCAGGCGACGTTCCCAGTAGAGCGCGGCCATTGCCTTGCCCCTTTTTACTGCTACGGAAAACTCCGGGTGAACTGATACCCACTCACTGATCGTGTCACGATGAACTTTGATACTTCCCGCGAAAGCCGTCAGCGAGTAACCGTGAGACATACACTCAATCACCCGCTTGGAGAATTCCGTTTTGTAATCCGAAGGCCGTCCGCCACGGTTCTTTGTCCGTTTAGCGTCCGGTTGAAGATGACGAGTCTTGGCCACATCCGCACTTTCATCCCAAATGGACGAGTTTGTCAACTATTTTTTCCCACTCAAGCTGCCCTCCCATTTGAGAGGACAGCGTCTTCTGTTAGACTGACTTTTTAGTTAGTCCCGTCTTTCGACGTGTTTTGATTTAGAACAAAGAACGCGCTGGGCTGCAAAAGAGCAGCTTGAGGGGGAATGATTTTACCGCAACGAGTGTGAAACGGTGTTAATTTCTACTGCCACATTTGGCCGGCGGATCATGCGGTCTGCAATACGCGGCTCAATGGCTGCGATTTGTCCAAGGTTTAAATTGCTGGTGATGATAGTCCATCGGTCGCCGCGGCATCCAAGCAGTGTATTCAGATTCTCAGAAGCAAATCCGGTGGTGTCGCGTTCGGCGCAGATGTCATCCAAGAACAGCACTGGCCATGCAAATAAGTCGCGCAATCGCTCGTAAGCTATTCCAGCGCGCAGGTCGGACACAAATCCGGGCCAGTAAATTTCATTCGGCGCAAAATCACAGCGTCCCCAGTTGCTTCGGTTTGAGAGGTTCTGCCACACGCGCCGGGCACAATGCGTCTTACCGGTGCCGGTATTGCCCAGGAGAGTCAGCCAGCGCGGAGAAACGCCATTCTTGAAGTCCACCGCGAACTGGCCACACGCATTAGCCATCGCTTCAATGTTTGGGTCATTGTGGCTTTTTATTTTTAGCCAATCGCATAAAGTCTGCGTATTGGCTGGCGACACCTTCGTTTGTGGTGCCGATACTGCGGTCAATACGCTTTTCACCGATTTTGTTATTAGTTCCATTATTCATCGTCCTTTCATTCACCGACCAGCTTCGCAGCTTCGTGCGCCAGTCAATCAACCGCCCGTGCTGATTCAACCAAAGGTTATTCCCTTGGTAGTGGTTGAAAAACTTCTCCGCCGTGGTTGGATTGATGCAGCGGATTGATGCCTCAGCCTTGATCTCCTCGAAGATTGGGATGTTGGCATCGCCGCTACTCTCTAAATGCATCTGCTTCTGCCTCTGCATGGCGTTACAAGCGTTACCATGCGTTACAGGTGCGTTACAGTCGTCTTTTCCCCTGTATTTACGCACTCTTGCAAGGGTTTTAGACCGGCGTTGCTCCTCGCTGGCAATGTCCCTAAATTTGTGGTAGTTGATGACATGCCACCCCCAGGTGCGGTGTTCATCCAACCGGACAATCCGCCGCCCGTCGTGATCCGGAGTCCGGCTTTCCGCGTCGGGCATTTCAAGTTTTTGAATCATTTCACGAACGTCATCAATCGGAATTCTTGTTCTGGCGGCAATGGCGGTCGGGGTCATATCCACCACGCCATTTACGTCGGCCAAAACTAGGAGGTCCATGAAGAAATGTCGCAGTTTGAAATCGTCCGCTATACTGCTGTCGAAAATCTGATTAAAAACTTTTGCGAACATAAAATAAAGACCCGCTGCCAAACCTTGTTTGCGATGAAGTTGTGACGCCTGAAAGCAAACTCAGAATGGCAGGGGTTAATTGTTTTTCAGACGTCACGCATTTAATTTAATTCACTCCGCCCCGTTGTCAAATGGGAATGTGGGTCAGCTGGGCGGCGCGTTTGGGTTTACCCAAACACTTTTGGCAATTGACTCTACTGAAATGGTCAGATGTTTTTATTGGTTTCACGAACAGGTTTAATCCGCATTGGGTAATTCCCCACCCCGGAAGTGAATAGTGGATTGTTTTTTTCATTATTTTTACCCCCTCAATCCAAACTTCCGGTCGCGCTCATGGTCGGTTCTCATTTTGACAACATCGAGCTTGAATTGCTCCAGGGCCAGGATTGCGCCCCGCGTCATTGCAATCTCGATTATGCTCGCCGGCTGGATGCCAAGCTCTTTGGCCAGGGCTTGCGACTCGGCTTTTAGATTTAAGGATTCGAGGGTCATTTAGGTTTGAGTTGTTTAATAGCTTGCTCCTGAATGAGATTCAGCAGGTCACAGGCGGCCCGTTCCTGGCGCTTGTTTCCATAGCGCATGTCCATGATAGTCAGCGCGACGATGGTTTTGAGCAGATCGGCACGGTCGAGGCCAGCGAAGTGTGCCAGCATTTCTTCGGCATGTTCATGGAAGGTTTTGCTTTCACATTCTGGCAATGGCGTTCCGCGTGCTAGGTCAGTTATCATTTTTGTCCTTTCGTTTTTCTGCCATTTTTGATTTGTTCCAGCAAGTTCCGGTAAAAATACGCCTCTGTTGTTTTGGGGTTTTTCATGGTATCAGGTCGTCGTTGGGTGGGGGTTGGGGATTTGTTTGGTCAAACTCAAGCGCGTTTTCCATCGCATTGAATTCCATCCATGGCTCTGCGTTGATTATTGAGAATTCTTCCGGCAGATCGTAACCAGCCCACACTCCAGATTTCAAGCAGCGGGCATATTTCGACAGCGCGTGTTCGTAGGTCTGAGTCCCGATTTGAAGCAGGTCTTGACCAAGCAACCGCCGGCCAGTTTCCCAAGGTGCGTAATTCTCAACCAACAGGAAAACCCAATCCGTCCGATCCTCGCCGGTTGCGGCAGTGTAAAGCGCGAGATCAAAAGCCGCTTGAATGTGATAGCTCGCCGTGTAACACCATCGGCTAAAAGCAGGTTGCGCCGCGTTCCGGGTGGTTTTTAAATCACCGAGGCACTTTTGAAATTCACTGTCCTTTTTCGGGACGCAATCAATGAGGCATTGGACCGGCACAATCACCCCAGATTTGTCGTGCCATTCACCTGTAACATGCACCTGCCGTTGGCTGGCACCCAGAAAAGTTGTCAGCGTTTCATCCTCCCCCAACCTGCGAACCGCGCCTTGGGCCTCTGCAAGCCCGTCACGGCTCACAATCTCCAATCCGTCATGTTCCCCCAACCACTCCTTACAAACGTTGCTATTGCCATTCCAGGGCTTTTCCTCGCCAGTTTTGGCGTCTTTGTAAGTGGACGGCATGACAGCATACCGGGAATCGAATTGTTCCGGCGTCAAAACCAAGCAATCCACCAAGTTCCCAAACTGCTTTGCGTCACTGTCCGGCGGCTCATAGCCAGCCTTCCAGCGCGATGGACAGCCTGCGAAAGCCTTAATTGATGACGGGGACATGACATATTCCGGCGTTCCTCGCGGCGCTTTGTTGGAATGGTACGAGTCCGAATTAACCCGCACGCCGGCAATTTTGCAGTTCTTAAACATGGGCCTCCACTTTCGCCTGCAATGCGGCAAGCTCGCCTTTGGTTGTGGGAATGACAGAATCAGGCAGGGAATCCAACCCTTGGTCAGGCATTATCCAAGCGAGATCAATCGCCATCGCTTGAAGTTTGGAATGCCATGGTTTTGAGACTTCAAAGAATCGGTTGCGAAGTTCCGCCGTCACACTCCGGCCAGACGCAGATTTCTTTTGGGTTGCCGCGTCGTCGTCTTCGTTGACTAAAGCGATGTTGAAAATCAACAGCGTCAGGTATCGCCGGCCATAACTCATGGTTGAGCCAAATCCGTGCGTCTTGGTCTTGTTCATCATCCCTTTCATGCCGGTCGTGTCGGCGGGGATGTCGCATTGATAAGGCCGGGAGTGGCCGGCCTTGTGTGAGACCGTGGCCGTGATCCGATAATGATCGGCGTGCGGGCAATCAGCCGTGCCGAATGAAATTGAAAAACCAGCCGCCGTGTAAATCGGCACGACAACCTTCAACAAAGATTCAAGCCGGGCGTATTTCGAGTTCGTGCTTGGGTTGGTGGCGTCACGGAGAATCCGAGGCACACCTTCTTGAACCTGCCGCATGGCCTCGTTGAATTGTTGCTCCGCATTGCGAGATTCCATGCGTTCCGCCATCGCAAGCAGCCGCTCCATTTTATCAATATCAACGCCGGGGTCTTTTGCCGCCCGCTCAATCGTGGCAAGCAAAGACTGGTTCTGAGGGACGCTGATTTCAGTGCCGCGTTTCTCCATCGGCATCAATTCCGACTCGCCGACTTGCGGCGTGTTGTTCTGTTTTGCTGTTCGTGGTTCGTTCATAAAATTACTTGGTGAATAGTAGCGTGGCGTATAAACATATCTGCAACGGGGTAAATGACGCATCGTGATCTTTGCGCATTAAAAAGTTGTGAAACGATGCAAAATAACTATTTCTATCTTTCTTGTAACAAGCATCCATTACCCGCATCGCGGCGGCGGGGTCGGTGGTAAAGGGTGGGCAACTACCGATAAAAAAACTACTACTTGGATTATTTGGGCATGGGGAAACAGTGTACCAATGTTTTTTATTTGGGAGCGCCCCATTTGGAAACGTTTCAAAGGAATATGCCATCACATGTTCAGCAATCCACGCGTCTAGCTCTCTTAATTCTTTTTCGTTCATAAAATCAAAAGCCGATGCCTGCGAGGATTGCTCTGACCTCAAGAGTCTCGGCGAACAGCAGGCACCGGCATACCGACAGAATCCAACACTTGGCCATCGCGCAAGGTACAGGAGGGGTTTTGACACCCAGTTAATCTGTCGGTTAAAGTCATTGGTTAATTCAGTGAAAAAATAATTGTCTCAATGTGCGGCATGTCCAGCTTCCATAAATTTTGCACTGCCATTTTCCATTGCCTTGACCAGCCTTCACCGACCTCGAATGTTGAGACAAAGCATTCGGGTAAAATTGCGATGGCGAGGGTCATAAAATTAGTCCACTCGAAGCACGAACACCATTATTTTTGCGTTGGTCATGGTCCGCGTTGAAATTAATCTGTTGACCGGCAACTTGTTTAGCACAAATTTTTTCAAGTTTGGTTTTTGCATCAGCTACAGATTCCCCGGCACCGCCCCGGCAACCAGATGAAACGTCATCGCTCACATATTTAAAATTATCAGTGCAAACAAGTCCAAAATAAGACCGATTCCCCTCAAATGTGTAATAAAGTAAAAGGTCGCAGCCGCTTTTTTCCCAATCAAAAACGATGTCAATTTCAAAAGCTGGAATTCGGTATTTCACGATGTTAATTTCGCAAGTTCAAACCGCAACCGGAACGCCCGGACAATCTGGCGGTCAGTGGGGTGTTTGATGCAGTTTAACCGGCGCAGGCGGGATTGCATCCAGCGAAGGGAGTGTTTACGGGTGCTCATCGAATCCTCTCAATCTCAAATTTCCTCATCCCCAAATCCAAAGCTTGGGTATCCGGCGTGCAGAGGGCGCGAATCGCAATCCCCAAACCGCTCGCCGCATGGTAAGCCAGTTGGCGCCCTTTTAAGTCTACATGCCCTTTCAGGCGGTTGCGCGGTTTTAGTTTGGAAAGTTTTTGGCGCAGCACGTTGAGTTCATCGGATGGTTTACGCATATCTGAGGTTGAATTTATCAGACAATTTCGAGGTGTCAACGCTTTTCTTAATTTATTTTAAAATACAGTTGACAACGATTTGAGCGTGTGGTTTACTGGGGGTGCAAATGAAAAAGCTTTACCTCGTCATGGTGATGCAAACTCCCGGCATCATGTACGGCCCCATCGAAATCAAGCCGCGATTACCCGAAGACATCGCCAGCTATTTGCCAGTTTACACTAACAAAAAAGCAGCCAAAAAAGATTGGCCTAATAATGAAATCAGGGCGATTCAAATAATTCCACAAACCAAATAACATGGCCACAATCCCGACAGGATCAAAAAGTTTTCAGGCGAAGAATCCGCATTTGTTTGGGGTTCCAGCGCCGCCCGTTTTAACCAGTGGAATCCCTCAAGTGAAGCGGATGCGACAATCAACCAAGCCGCTGATGAATGGATTGGAAATGGAGTTTTTTTTAAAACTTCAACAACACCCCGGAGACATAAAGTTCATCCGACCTCAATCAATTCGGTTCATGCTTGGTAATGGAATTTGGTACAAGCCGGATTTTACTGGATTTG
>Ga0265328_10000429_pt1 | contig 19694 bp, 13 predicted proteins | sample 41624metaG_FD_202086 | JGI IMG/M metagenome (GOLD analysis project Ga0265328, IMG submission 202086) | Rhizosphere microbial communities from Carex aquatilis grown in University of Washington, Seatle, WA, United States - 4-16-24 metaG | ecosystem: Host-associated > Plants > Roots > Rhizosphere...
GTGCAATATGCCTCGATCAAATACACGGAGCGCCTGAAGGACGCCGGTGTCGAGCCGTCCGTCGGCAGTGTCGGCGACAGCTATGACAACGCGCTCGCCGAGACGATCAACGGGCTTTACAAGGCCGAGGCAATCTGGCGGCGCGGGCCATGGCGCAGCTTCGAACAGGTCGAGTTCGCCACGCTCGAATGGGTCGACTGGTTCAACAATCGAAGGCTGCTGGAGCCGATCGGAAACATTCCGCCGGCCGAAGCCGAAGCGCGCTATTATGCGCAACTCGACGAGCCTGCCATCGCGGCGTGACTCAAACGAAATGGCCTCCGGCAAACCCGGCGCGGTTCATTTCGTCGGAACCGCATTTTGTTGCGAAATTCATATGTGGACTGCTCCCGCCTGCGAAGGGGTTCGGTTCGATTTTGACGCTCCGGTCGGGTGCGGTCATATGTCCGGCCCTTTGACGCGGCGCATATGGCCGCTGGCCCTGATGAAGTTCGCGGAACGGGTCCCTATCAAGAATTCGCGCTAAGAATGCGCCTTGAATTTCCCGGGTCTTCCCGCTCCACGGCTCGACCGTTCGTCATCACCTCCTCGTCACCCTCGCGTTCTTTTGCGGGCCCTCGGCGCGATCACGCCGCCGCCTGCCCGAGACTTTCCTTGGCGCGATACGCACTGCCTCGCCGCATCACCGCCCAGACAATGCGGGCGGTTCTGTTGGCGAGCGCGACGGCGACGACTTTCGCCGGCTTTCGCGCCAGCATCCCGCGCACCCATTCCGCGTCTTTCGTTGCTCGATCGCGGGCATGGCGAAGAATGGCGACCGCGCCGGCGATTAACAACGACCGGAAGTATTTGTCGCCCCGCTTGCTCATGCCGCCGAGCCGCTCCTTGCCGCCGCTGGAATTTTGTCTCGGCGTCATGCCGAGCCAGGCCGCGAATTCGCGCCCCGAGCGAAACAGGCTCGGATCGGTCACTGTCGCGGCGATCGCGCTCGCGCCCATGATCCCAACGCCCGGAACGCTCGCCAGCAATCGGCTGACGGCGTTCGTCCGATGCCATTTGGCCAGGCGCGCTTCGAGTAGCCGAACGCGAGCGGCGGTGTCGTTCAACTGGGCGACAATGAGTTGCAGGATCGACCGCGCCAGCTCCGGCAAGGCCGTGCGCGCGTCCGATATGGCGTCGATCAATTGTTCGACGTTGCGCAATCCTTGCGGCGCGATGATCCCGAACTCGGCCATGTGGGCGCGTAGCGCGTTGACCAGCATGGTGCGCTGGCGTATCAGCAACGCCCGCGCCCGATGCAACATCAGCACGGATTGCTGATCGACATCCTTGATCGGCACGAAGCTCATCGACGGCCGCGTCACCGCCTCGCAGATCGCTTCGGCGTCCGCCGCGTCGTTCTTGTTGCGCTTGACGTAAGCCTTCACATAGGCCGGCGGCATGAGCTTGACCTCGTGCCCCAGGGCGATCAGTTCGCGCGCCCAATGATGCGCCGTCGCGCAAGCCTCCATGCCGACGAGGCACGGCCCCAAGCTTTTGAAAAACTCGACGACCTCGGAGCGGCGCAGCCGCCGCTTGACGACGGGTTTCCCGGCGGCGTCGACGCCGTGGACTTGAAACCAGTGCTTGGCGAGATCAAGACCGATCGTGGTAATCTGCATGGCGGACGGCTCCTCTCGTCGTGGCGTTTTCCAACGACCACCATTTTGGCGCTTCGATGCCGTGGAGCGGGAGCCGTCCACCTAATCAAGGATACCGTTGAAAAACTCTTTTTGAGGCACCCTTCAGAAATTCTCGAGGCCACTGACGGGGCAGCCCGAAAACGAGCCGGGCCCCTACTTCGCAGCGCGTCGATCTAGCGAGCGAGACTCCCAACTCGATTGGGATGGCATCGCAAAGCCATTCCGAGAAATATCGTCTCTCGCCTCGTTTTTTGGCTTCCTCAAATTTTCGAGTTTTTCAACGGTATCGGCGCACCTCTGCCGTCTGAGGATGCGTTTAGTGCCGCGGCAATTTGGGGTTCAGCGGACCCGTTCGAACGAAGCAGTCACGACTCAGGTTGACCCGAATGTATGGTCCGGCTGTGTGTCGCAAGAAGTTTCTTCGATCTGGCGGTTGGCGGTCTTGCATCAATGTATCCGGCCTCCGATTGGAGCGTTTTGTGCTCCTGGCCATCATGGATATCAGCGCGCATGCCGTCTCATTAGCGGTCAGGCCTCATTGGGCCATTCGGGTCACCAGTGTTCGCATGCGCCGGGAAGACCGATCCTCCATCTCGTTTCATCTTCTCGCAGACCTCGGCGGGGAAGGGTTTAGAAGCTCATTTTCTTTGCTCCTCATTTGAGGCTGGCTGATCATGCCGGCTGAGCATTGATGGCGGCGATCGTCCTCGCCTCGAAGTTTCGACCGCGCGCCAGAACGCTCCACGCGATGCGGGCGAGTTTGTTGGCGACCGCGATCGCAAGCACGTTGTGATGAAGCCCTTTCTTGGCCGCCTCGATCCAGGGCTTCAGCCCGTGGCGTTCCCAGCTCTTCGGCCTTATCAACACGACCCACGCCGCCTGCACGAACAGGGCGCGCAGGTAGCGATTGCCACGCTTCGATATCTTGCCCAGGATCGTTCGGTCTCCCGTCGAGATTTGATTCGGGACGAGGCCGAGCCAGGCGGCAAAGTCGCGGCCTTTGGTGAAGACCTCTCCAGCGCCGATCGCCGCCACCATGGCGCTGGAGATGATCGGTCCGACGCCGGGCACGCTCATCAGCCGTTCGCAGCCGGCGTCCTGGCGCGCCAGCATCTCGACCTGCGAGGAAAGGTCGTCGATGCGCTCGTCCAAGCGCCGCCAGTCGCCCGCCAGTTCTTCGATGGTCCGAGCCATGCGAGGCGACAGGGGCTCCGAGGGAGCAGCGAGAATGCTTGGCAGCGCGGCCCGCAGAAGGCGCTGCCCCTGTCGCACGGCGACGCCGCGCCCCAACAGAAAGGCGCGGATTTGATTGATGACGGCGGTGCGCTGGCTGACCAATCGCTCGCGGACCCGGTGCAGCGCCGGCAAATCGAGCTGCTCGGCGGTCTTCGTCGCCACGAACTTCATCGTCGGCCGCTGCACAGCCTCGGCGATCGCCTCGGCATCACGAAAGTCGTTCTTCTGGCCCTTCGAATAGGGCCGAACACATTTCGCGGGCATCAACCGGGCGTCATGGCCAAGGCTGTTCAGCTTGCGGCTGAGGTGATGCGCGCCGACGCAGGCCTCCATGCCGATCAGGCAGGGCGGCATGTTTGCAAGCCGAGCCTCAACCTGACCGCGCGACCATTTCTGCCGCAGGACAATCGCGCCCCGCTTGTCGAGGCCGACGATATGGAATGAGTTCTTGCCGATATCGATGCCGATAACGGCGATTTGACTGGATGCCAAACAGGACATGGGCGTGCTCCTTCGAATGCAGCCCCTTTCCAGCTTTGTTCGCCAGTGGGGCAGGAACACGGTCGGACCATCCCATTAGCCGCCATGCGGCGTGCAAAAAGAGATCAAGCATGTTCTCGGGGGCGGCGCAAAACGGAACCACCTATTGGCCTTCGTCTATCGGTCGTTCCGCGCCACGACGTGGCGGAGGGTGCGTCCGACATTTCCAGGAGTCCGTCGCAGGACTCTCCCAACTCCGGGATCAGAAGAATCGCGGCTGATACGGAGAGCGTGCCCGTAAACAGCGCCCATGTGCGCATCTATGCCGTTTGCCCTGAGTTTGAATCAGGATGCGGTCTGGTGAAAGTGGGAAGGTCTGGCGAAAGCAACCGAATCCTACGCAATATCGAGGCTCTTTGCTAGGCTCGCCACCTCCGAACGGCGCCGACGCGCGTAAGTCGTGCAACACATCATCTTCGTTTAAGATTTATCGCCAAGCAAGCGACAGGAACAGCAAAAAGAATAGGAATAGGCTCAAGACTTTCCAAAAGGCGAGCGGATTTTGATCATACAGCGATTTCTTGCGCGTCGCGATCGGATGAACGCGCGCCGCGCCATTCTCGAGTTCGAACGCGAATTCCAGCACGTCCCCATAACGATCGCGCGGGTCGGCGGCGACCGCCCGCAATAATGCGGCGTCAAGCCAAGCCGGAAGATCGGGTCTTTTGGCGCCGAGCGATTCCGGCCTGCCAAAGCGCGGTTTGCTGAAGGGTTCGATTTCGCCATAGGGGTAACGACCGCAAAAGGCGCGATAGATGGTGACCCCGAGCGCGTAGAGATCCGACAATTCGTCGCCGGCCGCGCCGGAAAACAGCTCCGGCGCCATATAGCTCGGCGTGCCGGGAATGTCCTGTTGCGGAAATTCATCGAGGCCCGGCGCGCGGCTGACGCCGAGATCGACCAGCCGCAGACCGCCATCGCGAAGCAAAATGACATTGTCGGGCTTGATGTCGCGATGGATGACGCCCGAGCGATGCAGCGTGGCGACGGCGCGCGCAAGGCGGGCGGCGATCGCCGCTCCTTCCGTCAGATCTATTTTCGGGTCCCGCTTCAAGCGTTGTTCCAGCGTCTCGCCGTCATAAAACGGCATGACCGAATAGAGCCGCGTTTGCCGCCCTGGCTGCAGTTCGATGATTTCGCCGATCCAAGGGCTCCGCACTCGTGCGGCTACCCATGCCTCGTTGACGAAGGCGAGCCGGTATGTCGCGTCGTCGGCGACCCGCGGATGCGGAAATTTCAACGCCACGCAATTGCCGCTGCGCAAATCCGCCGCGCGCATCAGCCGGCTGTATCGACCGTCGGCAACGATCGCATCCAAGCGAAAATCGTCGACAACGTCGCCCGCCAAAGGAAGATCGGGAATCGGCAGGCCGGCGACGGCCCGCGACAAAGCGCGCTCGTCCGCGGGAGGGAGATCGAGAACGTCGACGATGAGCGCCGTCACATTATCGCTGCTTCCCGCGTCGAGCGCCGCTCTCACGATCGTTTCGGCGCTTTCCTGCGGCGAGGCGCCTTCGGCCAACAGGGCGCGCAGATCGGCGTCGCGAATCGCGCCATGCACGCCGTCCGAGCACAATAAAAATCGGTCGTGCAATTTCAGCCCGAGGGATGTTTGGTCGAAGAGCAAAGCGTCTTCGAAGCCTATGGCGCGGCGCAAGGCGTTGGGAAAATCCCCGCGACCGACATTGTGATCTTTTGTCAGTCGCTCGAGACCGCCGGCGTCGAGCCTATAGATGCGCGTGTCGCCGACATGCAGGATGAAAGCCGTGCGTCTCGAAGCGATCAGCGCGCTGAAAGTCGTCGCCATGCCGGCGCGCGCCGCATCCACCCGCGCCTGCGCCGCGATCCACCCGTTGGCCGCCTCCAAGGCGCGCGCCGCCGCGCGAATGACGCCCAAGGTTTCGGGCTGCGCGTAATAGCCGTCGATGAAAGCCCGGACAGCCGTCTCCGCCGCCGCGCGCCCGCCCTTATGACCGCCGACGCCATCCGCGACGACGGCCACAATTCCATGCAGCGTTCCGGCGCCCTTCGGGCCGAAACAGACGGCGACATAATCCTCGTTTTCCGATCGCTTGCCCTTGTCGGTCGCAAATCCAGTCTCGACGCGAAGGTTGTGATCATAGCGGTTAAGCACGAGCGTCCTCGCATCGCCTCAAATTCTGGCTCCTGAGACGGCGCCCCAGGTCGTGCGCCAGCGTGTCTTCACGAAGATCAAACCTATGAGGCCAAGCAGCGCAAGGAAACCGAAGAAAATAAAGCCGTCGGTGAAGCCTCCTGTGTTTCCTTTGGAGAAGGCGAGCGTCTTGGCCAGGAAATATCCGCCCACGCCGCCGGCGGCGCCGACGAGGCCGGTCATCGCGCCGATCTCGTGGCGGAAGCGTTGCGGCAGCAGCTGGAACACCGCCCCATTGCCCATGCCAAGACACAGCGCGCCGAGGGAAAACAGCGCCATCGCGGCCCAAGCGATCGGAGGAAGCTGGAACAGGCTCCATCCCGCGACCTCGGCGGCGGGCGCCGATCCTTCCGGCAGGAAGGCGATGAGGAAATAGCTGGCGGCGACGATCGCGAACAGGAACGAAAGCGTTTTCACGCCGCCGATGCGATCGGCGATATGGCCGCCGACCGGTCGAAAGCCGGAGCCGAAACCGACGATCAGCGACACCATAAGCCCCGCCGCGACTCCGGTCGTGTGATACTGCGCCGTGAAATAGAGCGGCAGCGCCGAAGCGAGACCGACGAAGCCGCCGAAAGTGATGAAGTAGAAGAACATGAACCAGCGGCTGTCGGCGTCGAGGAACATTTTGCCGTAATCGGCGAGACCGATCCGGGCGCGGGCGACCGGCGCTTCCTTCGCCGCGAAGACGTAAAAGACGAGTATCGCGAACATCGGCAGCAGCAGCGCGCCATAGACGGCTCTCCATCCAAAGGTTTCCGCGATCCATGGCGCTAGCAGCGTGTCCAGCACGACGCCCATGTTGCCGGCGCCGGCGATGCCCATGACGACGCCCTGATAATGCGGCGGATACCAGCGGCTGGCCTGCGGAAGCGCGACGGCGAAGGATGCGCCGCCGACGCCGAGCGCTATGCCGAACGCCGCGATCGCCAGCGGAGCGGGAAGGCCGAACACGAAGACGAGCGCCACCGCTGATATAACGACCATCTGAGCCGCCACGCCGGCGACCTTGGAGCCGATCGCGTCGGCGATCAAGCCGAGCGGCACGCGAAAAAACGCGCCGGCGAGGACGGGAATGGCGACAAGCGACAGTTTGTCCTCGACGGGAAGATGCATGTCCTTGGCTATGTAGATCATCAACGGGCTGAGCGACACCCAAGCCATGAAGCTGATGTCGAAGTAGAGAAAAGCCGCGAGCAGCGTCGGCCAATGGCCAGCCTTTTTGAACTCTTGCAGTTGCATGCGCTTCTATCTCCTGCTGCTGTTTGCGATGTCGTCGTTGTTCTGGCCAAGATTTGTCTGCGTCAGTGGGGCCTCGCGGCGGCGTCTCGATTCACTGCGCGCTCGATGAGGCGCTTGATCTCCGGTATGCACGACCCGCAGTTGGTTCCGGCGCGCAGCTTCGCGCCGACGGCGCGCGGGCTGTCGCAGCCTTGCGCGATGGCCGCGCCGATCGCTTTCGCGCCGACGCCGAAGCAGGCGCAAATGACGGCGCCGTCGTCTTCCGCGCCGACGCGAGCGCGACCGGACAAGAGACTTCTTCGTTCCGAGGCGCTGAGCGCGTCTTGCGCGAAGTGCCTTTGCGTCGCGTCCCAGCCGGGCGCGAGACCCGGACCAATGAAAAATGCGAAGTCGACGCGCTCGCCCTCGAAACCGGCGGCGCGAAATATCCCGCGCGCTTCGTCGACATATTCGACGACATCGGCGCCGCAGAAGGCGTCCTTCAAAAACCCGCGCCAGTTCCCGGGCGGCGCATCGCTGGCGATTCTGTAGCCGGCGCCTCCAGGAATCGCGGCGCGCGTCCACCAGGCCTCGCTCGGCAATTCCGCGTCGCGGCGCGCGAGAAGAAAGCCTTGCGAGGCGAAGGCGCGGGGAGCGATCGACGCGGGCGTCGCCTTGGCCTCCGGTTGACCGGAAATCGGATCGACAAACGGCGCGACCATCGCGCCGACCCTTGCGTTTGAGGATGTCGCGTCGGTCCAATGTATCGGCGCGAAGATTTGCCCGGCGCGTTGACGATCGGTGACGATCACCCGCAAGACGCAAGCGCCCCATTCGGTGGACACATGCGCGAAGCCGCCGTCGCTCACGCGGAAACGCTCCGCGTCGGCGGCGTTGACCTCGACGAACGGCTCAGCCAGATGGCGTGCGAGCCTGGGGCTTGCGCCGGTGCGCGTCATGGTGTGCCATTGGTCGCGCACGCGCCCGGTGTTGAGCCGCAGCGGATATAGGGAAGACGTGTTGGTCCGCAGCGCAGGCGGCTCCGGCGCCACGAAACGCGCGCGCCGATCTGGCGTGAAGAAGCCGCCGTCGGAAAACAGCCGGGCCCGGCCCGCGCGCTCTCCGACGCGGATCGGCCATTGCGTCGGCGAAAGAGCGTCGTATTCCTCGTCCGAAAGCCCCGCGAGGCCGCCGAGATCGAAATCGCGCGCGCCGTCGTTCTCGAAGGCCGACAGCGCAGCGTGTTCGCGAAACGCATCGGCCGGGCCGCGATAGTCGAATCCCGAAAAGCCCATGCGCCTCGCCAGCTGCGCAAAAATGGCCCAGTCGGCGCGCGCTTCGCCCGGCGCGGGCAGAAAGGCGCGCTGGCGCGAGACGCGCCGCTCCGAATTGGTCACCACGCCATCTTTTTCACCCCAGGCCAGGGCGGGCAAAAGCACATGCGCGCCGGCGTTGATCGTGTCGTTGGAGATCACGTTGTCCGAAACGATCAGCAGTTCGAGATTTTTGAGCGCGGCGCGGGCCTTGTCGGCGTCGGGCAGAGAGGCCGCCGGATTGGTGCCGATCACCCACAGCGCCTTGATCTCGCCGCGCGCCACGGCGTCGAACATCTGCACGGCCTTATGGCCGTCCTGCGTCGCCATGCGCGGCGCATTCCAGAAACGGCGCAGGCGATCGACGTTGTCCGGCGAGAAATCCATATGCGCGGCGAGCTGGTTGGCGAGGCCGCCGACTTCGCGGCCGCCCATTGCGTTGGGCTGACCGGTGAGCGAGAAGGGCGAGGCGCCCGGTTTGCCGATGCGCCCCGTCGCCAGATGGCAATTGATGATCGCATTGACCTTGTCGGTTCCCTGCGCCGACTGATTGACGCCCTGCGAAAAACAGCTGACCGCCCTTTGAGTCGCGGCGAACATGTCGAAGAAGGCGGCGACGTCGCCTTCGCTCAACTTCGTCAGCGCCGCCGTCACCGCGATCGACGGCGCGAGAAGCCGCGCCGCGGTCAACGTCGCCTCGAACCCCGCCGTGTGGCTGCGGATGAAGTCCTCGTCGAGCGCGCCGGCGCTGGCGAGATGAACCAGCAGGCCGGAGAACAGCGCCTGATCCATGCCGGGAGCCACGCCGAGAAAGAGGTCCGCCTCCTCGCTGGTCGCGGTCTTGCGCGGATCGATGACGACGATTCTAGCGCCGCGCTCCTGCTTGTTGCGCAGCATGCGCTGATAGAGGATCGGGTGGCACCAGGCCGCGTTGGAGCCGACGAGAACGATCAAATCCGCCGCGTCGAGGTCCTCGTAGCAGCCGGGCACCGCGTCCGATCCGAAGGCGCGGCATTGGCCGGCGACCGTTGAGGCCATGCACAGGCGGGAATTGGTGTCGACGTTGGACGAGCCGATGAATCCTTTCATCAGCTTATTGGCGACGTAATAGTCCTCGGTCAGCAATTGACCGGAAAGATAGACGGCTACGGCGTCGGGGCCATCGCGTTCGACGATCTGCGCAAAGTTTTGCGCCATCCTATCCAGCGCGTCGTCCCAGGACGCGCGGCGGAGTCGTCCCTCCTGGTCGCGCAGCATCGGGTGCAGCAATCTTCCGCCGAGCGCCAGCGTTTCGTCGAGCGCAGAGCCCTTCGAGCACAGCCGGCCGAAATTGGCGGGATGATTGGGGTCGCCGGCGATCCTCGCGCCCCCTGCGCCGTCCGGCTGCGCGAGCACGCCGCAACCGACGCCACAATAGGGGCATGTCGTCTTGACCGTCGTCGCATGCCGCGCCGACCTATCCGGGCGTGCGAGTTCCGCGATCATGGTGGCTGGCGCGTCGTCGAGCATGGCGTTCCTCAATAGACGTCCTGCTGATAGCGGCCCGACTTCTTCAACCCGGCGACGAAGGCGATCGCTTCGTCCGCATCGCGCGCGCCATATTGGGCGACGATGTCGACGAGCGCGCGCTCCACGTCCTTGGCCATGCGCTTGGCGTCGCCGCATACGTAAAAATGCGCGCCGTCGGCCAGCCACGCCCAGAGTTCGCGGCCCGCTTCGCGCATACGGTCCTGCACGTAGAACTTCTCGGCGCCGTCGCGCGACCAGGCGAGCGACAGCCGCGTGAGCAAGCCGCTGTTCTTCATCGCGTCGAATTCGTCGGCATAGAAGAAGTCGTGCTCCAGACGTTGATGACCATAGAACAGCCAGTTCTTGCCGGGCGCCCGCACGGCGGCGCGCTCCTGCAAAAAGGCGCGGAACGGCGCGACGCCGGTTCCCGGACCGACCATGACGATCGGAACCAGAGGATTCTCCGGCAGGGCGAAGTTATGCGCGGCCTGCACATAGACGGGCAACTGTTCGCCCACGGCGACGCGTTCGGCGAGGAAGGTCGAGGCGACGCCGAGCCGCTTGCGCTTGCCGATCACATAGCGCACGGCGTCGACCGTGAGCGACAATCCGCCCGGCGCAGCCCTGGGGGAGGAGGAGATCGAATAGAGGCGTGGCTGCAGCGGTTCGAGCGCCTCGACGAAAGCCTCGGGGTGCGGCCGCACGCCGGAGAATTTCTGCAACGCCGCGAGCACGTCGAGCGTCGCGGCGTCGCCGTCGGGATCCTCGCCCCGCGCCAGCAGGCGCGCCTTCTGGCGCTTCTCGCCGCCCGTCAGAAAAGAGACGAGATCGAACAGCGTATCGGGCGGCGATCCCAGAGAAACCTCGCTTTGCAGCACGTCGCGCAGCGTCTTGCCGCGAACCTCGGCGATGTGAGAAGCGCCGAGCATGGCGATGATTTGATCGACGAGGCCGAGATCGTTCTTCGCGAAGACGCCAAAGGAGTCGCCCGGCCTATAGTCGAGACCGCTCGCGGTAAGGTCGAACTCTACATGCCAAGTCTCTTTGGCGGAGCCTTGCTTATTGAGACGGCGGCGCGAGACAAACCGAGCCTCTGCCGGATTGTCGCGCGAACGGCCACGCGCGGCGGCGGCGGGCGGCGCGGTGGCGGGCGCGGCTGGCGAGGCTCCCTTATCCAATTCCTCCGCGAGCGCCTTCAACATGCGCGCGGTGTCTTTTCCGCCCGGCGCGCAGAGGTTGAGCCGCGCTTCCTTGCGAGAGGCGACAGCCTCCGCGTAATCGTGGCAATTATATCCGCACTGGCCGCAATCCTGTTGCGCCATGGCCGCCATCATGCGCCGGCGCAGCGGGCGGCCATCGGCGAGCCGCATGCGGGCGTCGAGCGCGAGCGTCTGATCATGCCAGGGCGCTTCGCCATCGTCGCCGACCGCTATGACGGCGGCGTTTTGCTCCGGCGACAGCGCCGTGATCATGCCGCCTTCGGGCGACGCGAAGCCGGCGAAGAAGCCGTTCAACCAGGCGCGCTGCTCGGGGGAGAAAGGCGCGGATTCGGGAATGAGATCGAGCTGAGGGGCCGGGGCGATCTGGTTCATCGGGGCGTCTCCGCTTCCGCAAGGCGACGCATCGCGTCGACGTCGTGGCGACGCGCGAAAGCTGCGAAGGTTTCGTCCCTTTGCGCACGATTGGCGAGATAGGCGCGAAGCATGCGCGCGACGGCGCGCGGCGCCTCCTCGGCGGTAACGTTCGTATAGAGCTCTCGCGCGATGGCGGCGTCTTCCGCAAAGCCGCCACCGACGAAGATCGAATAGCCCTCGACTGTGTCGCCGTCCTCGCCGACGGCCACGCGCGCGCCCAATAAGCCTATGTCTCCGATGTAGTGCTGCGCGCAGGAGTGATGACAGCCGGTCAGATGAATGTTGATCGGCGTGTCGATCGGCGCCGCGGCTTCACAAAAGGCCGCAATCTCGGCCGCGTGGCGCTTGGTGTCGGCCGCCGCGAAACGACAGCCGACATTTCCTGTGCAAGCGACGAGACCGGCGCGAATGGGCGAGGCGCGAGCGACCAGTCCCAGCGCTTCGATCGCGTGGACGGCGTCGGCGACGCGCGCGTCCGGCACGCCGGTGAGCAGCAGATTCTGCCAGACCGTGAGACGCACGTCGCCGTCGCCGAACTGTTGCGCAGCGCCCGCCAGCCCGCGCGTCTGCGCCGCGTCGAGACGCCCGAGCGGAAGAGCGACGCCGATCCAGTTGAGCCCGGCCTGCTTTTGCGGATGCACGCCGATATGCGCCTCGCGGTCCTGGCGCGGGCGCGGGGCCAGCGCATGCGCCGGCGCCCGCAATAAGGCGCGGTCGAGTTTCTCTTCGACGAGCCCCAGAAATTTGTCGAAGCCGAAGGCGTCGAGCACATATTTCAGTCGCGCCTTGGCGCGATTAGTCCGGTCGCCATGTTCGATGAAGACGCGCAGAATCTTGTCGGCGACCTCGACCGCTTCGCTCGGCGACATGACGACGCCGGTATCGCGCGCAAAGTCTTTGTGACCGGTTACGCCTCCCAAAGCGAGGCGGAAATAGACGCCCGCTTCGACGCCATGTCCAGGAAGAATTTCGACGGCCTGAAAGCCGATGTCGTTCGTATCCTCCAGCGCGCCAATGCGTCCCGCGCCGTCGAAAGCGATGTTGAATTTGCGTGGCAGACCGGTGAGCGAGCGGTCGTTGAGAATGTGATGATGCATAGCGCGCGCGAAGGGGCGCGTGTCGATGAGCTCCTGCGGATCGACGCCCGCCGTCGGCGTGCCCGTGACGTTGCGAATATTGTCGGCGCCGGACCCTTTGCTCCACAGCCCGGCGTCCTGCACGCCCTCGATAATTTTGACGGCGTCCTTTGGCTGAATTTCGCGAATTTGAATATTGGCGCGCGTCGTCACATGCTGGTAGCCGCCGCCGTAAGCCTCCGCCAGATCGGCGAGGGCGGCCAATTGCCAGTGGGTCAACGCGCCATTGGGAATGCGTAGCCGACACATATAGGAGCTCTGCGCCGGCGCGACGTAAAAGAGGCCGTAATAGCGCCAGCGGAAATTGTCCGCCGGGTTGGGCGGCTCATCGCCGCGCGCTTGCGCCGCGAGGCGCGGATAGGCGTCGAAGGGATGCTCCTCTCGCTTCCATTTTTCCTGATCGCAAAGCTTTCCGCCATTGGCTGCGACGCTGTCCTGCGCCGCCAAATGAGCGGCGTCCGGACCAATCGGCATGACGTTGGCGCGCTTTGGCCGCGCCGCGCCGAGGCCCGCAGTGAAGCCTTCGAGGTAGCGTTTCTGGTCGGGGGTGAAGTCGGCCGACATGGCTATGCCGCCTTTCTCAATGCGGCGAGATCGCCAAACATCAGTTCGTCGCGCAACCGCCCGACGTTGGTGCCGCTGCGGATCAGATCGAGATAGGAAAGCGCCGCGCCGGTATCGCCGATCAGCACCGCGCCGACGAGGCGGTCGTCATCGATGACGAGCTTCTTGTAGCCGCCCATGCGCGGATCGGAATAGACGATCCGCTGCGCGCTTTCGCCGCCCATAAAATCCCCGGCCGAGAACACGCCGACGCCAGAGACCTTGAGATTTGTGGCGACGACGCTGCCGGCGTAACCCGCCGTTCGTCCGGCAAGGTTGGAGGCGAGCGCGCGCGCTTGCTCATAGGCGGGCTCAACCAGCCCGTAGCAGACGCCGCGATGTTCGGCGCACTCTCCGAGCGCGAACACGCCCTCGACGTTGGTTGTGAGGGCGTCGTCGACGAGGACGCCTCGGTTTGTGGCAAGGCCCGACTCCCGCGCGAGATCCACGTTTGGCTTGACGCCGACGGCGAAGACGACCGCATCGGCTTCCAATATAGAGCCGTCGCGAAATTCGACGGCCTGGATGGTCCCTTGTCCGTGAATGCGCGCGGCGCTGACGTTCAGCAGCACGCGCACGCCCTTTTGTTCGACGAGACGCGCCAGCAAGGCGCCGCCGTCGGCGTCGAGCTGGCGCTCCATCAGTCTGTCCATGACATGCGCAAGCGTGACCCGGGCGCCGCGCTTGACGAGGCCATAGGCGGCCTCCAATCCGAGCAGGCCGCCGCCAATCACGACGACTCTCTTACGATCGACGCCGAGACGCGCGAGTTGCTCCACGTCGGAGACGTCTCGGAATGTGTGGGCCCCGGCGAGATTGGCGCCAGGGAGTGGGAGCCTAAGCGCGCGAGAGCCGGTCGCGATGACGAGCTTGCTGTAGGGGACGCTCCCGCCGTCCGCCAGCTTTACGACTTTGCGAGCCGTATCGATCGCGCTCGCCTTACAGCCATAGCGCAAGGTCACGCCATGCGCGCGCCACCACAAGGCCGGCTTCAAATCGAGTTCGCCCCTGTCGATGTCTCCCGCCAGCACGGAGGAGAGCAGCACGCGATTATAGGCGAGAGCAGGTTCTTCGCCGATGACGGCGATCGCGTAGCGTCCTAGAGCCTTGTTGGACAATTCCTCAACGAGACGCGCCGCGGCCATGCCGTTGCCGATGATGACGAGCGCTTCGCTCATCGGGATTTCGTTTCTTGCGCGGCTTCGACGCTGCGGCTCTGTTCAAAACGGCGTGCGCCTTTGAGCTTTCTGTCCACGGTTCTTCCCCCTGTTTCATGGCCCGCTATGTCGGGCTTGATCGCCTCGACGTCGCTAGAACGAAAAAAAACGCCGCAGCCTGAGAACACTCGCGCGGAAAGCGCGGGCTCGATCAGGACAGCGGCGTTGCTGCTTTGGCTCTTCTTTGGGCCTGCCGGCGCAAGACTTAGCGACGACTAACGCCTCACTGCAAATGTCGCGCCAAGCGCGGGGCGATCGAACTCCTCACGATAATCAACGAGATGGCGACAGGCGCACACTCGCTTCGCAACGCAGGCGCCAATTATCGCGGCGACATGCCGCCTAATTTTTGCGCGACGCGTCGGCCGCGCCCCGCAAGCATGCAGCGTCTCCCATCGAGACGAAGAACGGCTGGACGTCGGGGCCGCCATCGGCTGAGCAACACGCCAGGACTTTGTGCGAGGCGCCTATTTCGATGCGCGGCGAGCTTGCGCAACAAATAGGCGGCAAATCGCGCGGACGCTTGATTTGTCTATGTGCGGCCGAGTCGCATCATGTGGCGCAACATTTGCTGGCGTCACATCGCCGCCGCCTGAAGGGCGTCGGCCGCCCAACGAAGGGCATGCAGCAACGCCGCTGTTCTGAGAGATGACGCGCACCTCGCGCGCTCTCAGAACAGCGGCTTTTTTTTCTGATCGCTTCGGTCTGTAACGGGCCTGGCGATAGCAGGAGCGAGAGACCCATGAGTTCGCCACAAGAAAAGTCCGCGCGACGCGCAACCGAAAGTGCAGCGAAATTTCTCGCGCTCGCCGCGACGATGTGCGCGCTGGGCGTCGTAGAGGCGCGCGCGGCCGACCTGGCCGGCAATCTCTCCGACGCGCCGCCGCCCGCCCGGGCGGACGCTGCGCCGTCGCTCCCTCCCGGGCCGCTCGGCGTATTTGGCGTCGATATGCCTGCGGCGGATCGGCTGACCTTCTCCGTAGGCGCGCAGTTCTCGAATCTTTCTCACTCGCTGCTCGGGACGCAGGGAGTCTCGTCGCAGCAACTTGCGGCTACCATCCCCTGGTATTGGGCTCCGACCGCCTCGAAACTACGCTTAATCCCGCAAGACATCGCCATCGCGTCGCAAGGGGTCTCGCTTGTCTATGGCGTCACCAAGGATATCTCGATTGTCGTGGCCACCGGCATGATAGAGAAAAACATCGATATGTTGACCTTCAAAGGCGCGTCCGGCATCACCCCGCTTGGGATGAGCTTTAGCGGGACGGACGGAATGACGGATTCCACATTGGCCGGAATCTGGCGCGCCTATCAGGATCCGATCAATCGCGTTCAAATCAATCTTGGAATGTCACTCCCGACCGGCAGCGATCACAACACCTTCACGCTGCTCCAGCCGAATGGAACATATGCGACGAGCCGGGCCTTCTATTCGATGCAGCCGGGCTCGGGCACTTTCGACATTATGCCGGGCGTTGTTTACGCGGGCGCGGTCAGCCGCTGGTCCTGGGGACTCTCCTACCGCGGCCGCTTCCCGCTCGGCGTCAATCCGGAGGGTTGGATGTATGGCGATCTACACGAGTTTTGCGGTTGGGGCGGCTATAGCTGGACGCCCGCTCTAACAACCACCGTTCGCATCGCCGGAACCTTGCAAGGCCCGATCGTCGGCGCCGATCCTCTCGTCGTTGGAAAGGCGCCGGCCGCCAATCCGACATTCTATGGCGGTCAGCGCGTCGAACTGTTCGGGGGCGCGACGATCGGCGGCAGGATCGTCGGCGTGGACCCCTTGTCGCTCGTGGTCGAAGCAGGAATTCCCGTTTATCAATATCTCAATGGCCCGCTGCTCTCGAAGAACTGGCAGGCTTCCGTGGCCCTGCGCTGGAAGATGTGAGGGTGGCGGCGTCGAAGCTTTTCCGCGCTTTTCTGGGCTGCGAACGGGTATAGTGCGCGGCGAACAGGCTTATGCGGAGCCGTCAGTGCAGGAATTTAGGGGCCCTAACTCTTGAAAATCGTCATCGTCGACGAGAGTCCGATTCGCGCCGCCATTCTGGAAGAAGGGTTGCGCGACGCCGGTTTCATGAGCGTGGAGCGGCTGAGCGACATGAACAATCTTCTCATGCGCATTCAGGCCATCGATCCGGAGGTGATCCTCATCGATCTTGAGAATCCTTCGCGCGACACGCTCGAGCAGATGTTCCAAGTCAGCCGCGCGGTGCGCCGCCCGGTCGCGATGTTTGTGGACCAGAGCGACGCGGCGTCGATTCGCGCCTCCATCGACGCCGGCGTCTCCGCCTATATCGTCGATGGCTTGAAAAAGGAGCGGGTTAAATCCATCCTCGATCTGTGCATATCCCGATTCAACGCTTTTTCACGCCTGCAGAACGAGCTTGAACGCGCGAAAACGGATCTTGAAGATCGCAAGACGTTAGACCGTGCGAAGGGCATTTTAATGAAAAGCAAGGGGCTTACCGAAGACGAAGCCTATCGGCTGATGCGCGGCGCGGCGATGCGGGAGAACAAGAAGATCGCCGACATCGCTCATGCGGTCCTCACTGCCGCGGAGCTGCTGAAATGACCGGCGCGCGCAACAAATTGCGGATTGGATTTATCCCGCTGGTCGACGCCGCGACGCTTGTTGTTGCCGTCGATAAGGGCTTCGCCCGCGCCGAGGGATTGGATGTCGAGCTTGTGCGCGAAGTGTCGTGGTCGAATGTGCGCGACAAGCTCAACGTTGGCGTCTTCGACGCCGCACATTTGCTGGCGCCGGTGGCAATCGCCTCCAGCCTTGGCTTGGGCCATATCAAAGTCCCGATTGTCGCGCCGTTCAATCTCGCAATGAACGGGAACGCCATCACGGTGTCGCTCCCTCTCTACGCCCAGCTGCGGGACGTGGCGGATGGCGATCTCGCCGATCCCTCGACCAGCGCGCAGGCGCTCGCCGAAATCGTGCGCCTGCGCGGCAAATCCGGCGCGGAACCGTTAACTTTCGGCATGACCTTCCCCTTTTCGACGCATAATTACCAACTGCGCTATTGGATGGCGGCGGGCGGAATTGATCCCGATGAAGACGTAAGATTGGTGGTTCTGCCGCCTCCTTACATGATGCAGAGTCTCTCCAACGGGCAGGTCGACGGCTTTTGCGTCGGGGCGCCGTGGAACTCGCTCGCCGTGAATGCGAGCGTCGGCCGCATCCTGCACTTCGGCGTCGATATTTTCCCTCGCGCCCCCGAAAAACTGCTCGCGCTGCAAGAGAGCCTCGCGCAAAAGGAGCCGGGCATGGTCGCGGCGCTGACCCGGGCGCACGCCAAAGCGGCGAATTTCGTGGGCCTCTCCTCAAATCATGAAGAAGTTGCCGCGATCCTGGCGCGACCGGACCGCGTCGGAGTCGATGCGAACGTGATCCTTCGCACCCTCGGGGGCCGCCTGCGGGTCGCGTCCGAGGGAGCAGAGCGAGAATGTTCGAATTATCTTTTGTTTGGCCAGAACGGAGCGGGTCGGCCCGATCCTAGGCACGCCGCATGGCTTTATGCACAAATGCTGCGCTGGGGACAGGCTCGACACGCGCCTGGCTTTCTGGCGGCGGCAATGCACACCTACCGCCCGGACCTGTATGATGCGGCCATGCAAGGCGACGCCATGCCCGCTCCGGCAGGAGAAGCCATCGCCGCATTCACGGGGCCTGTTTTCGACGATCGAGATCCTGTCGGATATCTGAAAGCTTTCGCGATCGGCTGCAAATATGCTTGAAAGTGACTTGTCTCTGAAAAATTCCAGCCGACGCGATGAGAGTCCGGCCAGGTGAGGACGAACAAGATGAAGAAGTAGCGATTCACGGAATAGCAGATCATCGGGATTGCGCGGGAGCGGGAGGGCGGCGCGAAGGTTGCGGATATTGCACCCAAATACGCGGGCTCGTAGACTCATCCACCCAGATTGAACTGGTTAACCCGGGGGGCGTCCTTGGACATGAAAGGGAGGATCAAGCGCCACGGAAGAGACCCGCGCGTCGGGAAATCGTCGCCGACTTGTTGAGAGAATTCTGCTCTTGGCGCGAAGCGAAAATGCGGCCCGAAAGGTAGTCGGCGGCTAGCGATCTTTGACCGGACCAACGAAGGGAGGGAGTTCGCCACGACTGACCTCCGCGTCGGCGCGGTTTGAACCGCACAGGGATGCAACGTGTGAATCGTGCATGACACCCATTCAAAAGCCGCCACAGCCGTTGAAATGGCGGGTCGGCAGCGCGAAATGTCTCTGCGTGTTTGGATGTCGCTCACGAGAACTTGAGAAAATTTAGAAGGCGCTTGGTTGCCGCTTTGCGTTCCCGGTTCTTGAGTTCCTCGAAAGCGTGCCTCGCGTCTCCGCGCAACTCCAGCAGTTTAGCGTCGGAAACGCTGAAATCGTCGACGGCTTCGAGTAACGCACGCTGAGCCTCGTCAATTTTCAATCGCTCGTCGGCTCCGTCAACTCGTCCTGGGGTGGCAATTGATGAGGCCTCGGATTTTCGAGGTTTGGCCTTCAGGCCGAAGACAGTCGCGATGACAGCGCCAAAGACGAGAAACACCATTAGAAGCGGCAGGACGCCGTCAAAAACCTCACTTCGAATCAAAACGAAGGGCCTTGACTGGTTGATCTCACTCGCGTCGACAATCGCTGCTTGGGGTTTTTTAGAGGTGTCCAGTAGCGACAAATTCTCCTCGGTGCTTCTTATTAATTTGCCGCCGCTCCATTCGCCGTCCTCTTTCCGTCCGTCGGGATACGTGCGGACCCCACGGCCATTGAAAGCCCCATTCCGCCATTCCCCGACGAATCTTCGCCCGTCGGGATAAGTGTAGGTTCCTCGGCCGCTCGGCCAGCTGTCATGAAACTCCCCCACGTATTCCCCATAGTGGCGATACGTGAGTGTCCCTAGCCCGTTGGGCTTGCCGTCACGAAATTCCCCGACATATGTTCCGCCGTTGGGATAGGCGGAGCTTCCTTGGCAGTTGGTCCAGGAAGCCATCTCGCCAGGGGGGCATGATGGTAGACTGCTCTCGCCAATTGCGACTATCGGGGACAAAACAGCGCCAAGGGCGATTAAGGCGCCCAAAAATGTAATTACTGATAACAGGGGCCCTAGCTTAGGCTTTCTTGTTACCCGACTAGCCATCGTCTTCAATTCACACTCCACCTATCACGGCTGGTTTTCGCCCGTCTCTGCGACGGAAAGCGCCTCGGTTGGGGCTCGCGTCCGACGCTTTCGGCGAAAGACGCGCATCAACCCATAAACCACCAGAAAGACGGCGACAAACCAGAGAGCGGCGAGAGAGCAATTCTAAATGTAGCAAATTTTTAGGATTCCCGAATCGGCGGAAAAATGATTCAGCCTTGGAATGGAGCTTTTGCCGTCTCTTCTTTCTGGTTTGAAAGCCGTGTGCGCTGCCTTCCCGGACC
>Ga0265328_10000432_pt1 | contig 19656 bp, 19 predicted proteins | sample 41624metaG_FD_202086 | JGI IMG/M metagenome (GOLD analysis project Ga0265328, IMG submission 202086) | Rhizosphere microbial communities from Carex aquatilis grown in University of Washington, Seatle, WA, United States - 4-16-24 metaG | ecosystem: Host-associated > Plants > Roots > Rhizosphere...
CCGTCTCGCCCTGCAGCAGCGCGGAATGGAGATGGATGAGAAAAATCGTGAACGGTTCGCGCGAGCGGTTCCGAGGGTCGATGAGGAGGCGCGCGCCGATCACCGAGGCGTCGCGCGGATCGAGGACGATCTGGTAGATTCGCGCTTTCTCATCCGCGCCGTCTGTCCCGTAGATGACGTCGAAATAGCCGCCGGCGCCTTTCGGAAAATGGATGAAGAATGGCGTCGCGCCCTCCGGCGCCGCGCCCCGGCTCGCCTCTATGATGCGATCGATCGAGGCGCGTTCGCCATCCGACGCATAGCGCGTCGGCGCGAAGAGATCCTTGTTCAGCCATTCGTCTATCTCGACGCGAAAGGCGAGCAGGCTGCCCGAGAGGCCGATGACGACGAAGACGCCGCCGGCGACGAGGCCGAGATAGAGATGCAGCTTTCGCGGCAGCCGGCCGATCGTCGCGCGCCGGTTTTCCGACTTGCCGTTCATGTTCTCGCGCTCTCTCAGTGTGGCGCGCGGCCCGGACGAGCCGGGTCGCGCGGCGCTCGATTTAGAATTCGACCTTCAGAGAGCCGGTGAAGGCGCGGGGCGTTCCGGGCGACACGTTCCAGCCGCCGCCGAAGACCTGATAATAGGTCTTGTCGAAGAGATTGTTGATGTTGAGCTGGAGAGTGAGCTTCGTTCCCTGCCAGGCGAAAGAATAGCGCGTCATGAAATTGACGGTGGCGTAGCCCGGCACGAGGAATGAATTGCTGTTGTTGATCGGAGCGTCGCTGCGCGCATAGACGCCCGCGCCGATCGCCAGGCCGCGCAAGGGTTCGTATTGCGGCTCATAGACGCCCCAGAAACTGCCGCCGAAGCGCGGCGCGCCATAGAAGCGATTGCCCTTATTGCCGGTGTCGTCCTTGGTGATCCGCGAATCGAGGTGCGAAAAGCTGCCGATGAGTTTGAGCTCCGGCGTGAGCTGTCCCGAGACGTCGACATCGACGCCGCGATTGCGAACGGCGCCGGTCGGAACCTGGAAGCCCATCGCCGACAATATGGGATCGGAAGCGGGCGCGGGGACATTCGTCTTCTCTATGTCGAACCAGGCGACCGTGCCGGTCAGACGGCCGTCCAACAGGCTCGCCTTGACGCCGGCCTCCCATTGGCGGGCCTCCTCGGGCGGCAGATTGTATTGATAAGGGGAATCGTTGGAGAAGATATTCGCCGTGAAGCCTTCGACATAATCGCCGAACACGCTCAGTTCCGGAATCGGCTGCCACAGCAGGCCGACGCGCGGCTTGACCACCGCCTGCGCCTCGCGTCCGCTCGATGTCTGCAGCGAAGGGGCGTAGACCGTCTGCGCGCCCAGCGAGCGCACATTGTCGTAGCGAAAGCCAGCCAGCACGTGGAAATTATAGGGCAGCTCGATCTGATCCTGGAGATAGAGGCCGAAGAGGCTCTGATGCTTCTCGAGCGAATAGCTCCAATCGGGCGCGCCGAGGAGATAGAGCGGCAGTCCGGTGTGAGTCGGATTATAGAGATCGATCGACGGAGCCGAGAAATTGAACGAACGCGTTCCGGTGCGATGGTAGAGCGACAGGTCCGTTCCCGCGAGCAGAGTGTGGGAGAGGCCGAAGGTCGAGAAATGTCCCGTGAGATCGACGCTCGTGTAATAATTCTGCTCCTTGCTGTCGGGGTTGCTGATCATGCGCTCGACCGTGCAGGACGTCGCGCCGCAGGCGCTGAACGGGCCGATCGCCAGCAAGGCGATTCCCTTGTTTTCGATGAAATTGGCGTCGAAACGATGAGTGAGCGACCAATCGGCGGAGAAGTCATGCGTCCATTTGAAGCCGATGCGGATATTCGTGTTGTCGAATTGGCTTCCCGGCTCGCCGTAATTGCGCGAACGCGGAACCGGCGCGATCGCTCGCGGGGTTCCATTGGCGTCGACAAGCAACGGCGTGCCGAGCTCGAGCGGGCCGGAGCCGTCGAGATAGCGCAGATAGAAATCGAAACGCGTGTCGGCCGACGGCTCCCAGTGAACGCGCGGCGCCAAGAAAATATGGTGGGCGTGAACGAATTCGCGGAACGACTGATCGTTCTCATAGGCGGCGTCGAAGCGATAGAGAACGCTCTTGTCCTGCGTCAAAGGGCCTGTCGCGTCGAGCGTCGTGCGATAATTGGCGAAGGAGCCGAACTGCTGCTGAATGCTGTATCGGGGAGTGTCCAGCGGCTTCTTGGTGGTGAGCTCGATGATTCCGCCCGGATTGATGCGCCCGTAGAGAATAGACGCCGGCCCTTTGAGCACTTCGATCTGCTCTATGTCGGCCGTCTCTTCCCGGATCGGCGTGTTGTAATTCTCGACGCGAACGCCGTCGATGAAATATTTATAGGTGTCGAAGCCGCGGATCTGATAGCCGGACTGCAGGCCGCCGATCGATGTCGCATAGACGCTGCTGACATTCTGGACCGCATCGTCGATGGTGACGACCCGCTGATCCTTCAGCACCTGCTGCGGAACGACGACGACGTCGACCGGCGTCTTCATGATCGGCGTATTGATGCGCGTGGCGAAGCTCGTATCGGTCCTCGTATAGGAGTCCGGAGCATTCGCTGCGCGGCCGCTGTCGCGCGCCGCCGTCGCCGCGCCGATATCGATCGTCGGCAAGGCTTCCTGCGCAAAGGCCAGAGAGGGCGAAGCGAGCGCCATGGCCAGCGCGCCGGCAGACGCGGGGATCCGCTGTTTGGAACGAAGCATGAATATCTCCTGGCGCGGCCTCTTTGGGCCGCCTGGACCGAAGTTGAGGGGATCTGCGGCCGAAAGGCCGCGCGTCATCGGTTCAGGAGAAAGAGGGGGGCGCGCGGGAGGACCAGCCGCCACGCCAGCCGAGCGGACGTCCGTCGGTTCGGCTGGAGGGCCGGTTCGCGATTTGGTCGGAGCCGCGCGCGGGCGCGCGAAGCTGTCCGCTGGACAGGTTCGATGCGAGCGGATGGTCGGCGTCCGCCGGGCAAGCGGGGCAGCAGGCATGACAGCCGCGCGATGGATCGTGCTTGCGTCCGCCGTCGGCGTCGCATCGCTCCGCGGCGACGGCGTCTGTCGCATTCGCGCGCAAATGGGCTTCCGCCGCGGCGGAGAGGGGCGCCGGAACAGTCGCCTGCGTGGCGAGCAGCCAAGCCGCCGCGAGCGCGAGAAGCGCGCGCGTGAAGAGCCTCGGCTGCCTGAACCATCGCATCGGCGTTCTCACCCATGGAGCGCTGGGACGGATCGACCCGAGCGTCCGCTTCGTCGCATGCGAACGTCTCATGAAACTCTCACCGCGCGAACAGCCCTGAAATCCGGCCCGAATTCCGACCCGCTGTGGCGCCTTTGCCACATGGACGCCGCGCTTTCGGCCCAGGTCACGGGGGGGCACGGGGGTGTCGCGGGCGGCGCCACCGGCGCTTGCCATCCGGCCCTGGACCGGGAAGAGTCGGACTGCCCGGCTCACGGCTGGGAATTGCAATTCAGACGCAGGGAGCGGCGCCCGTGCGAATTCTATTGGTGGAAGATCAGGACGAACTCGCCGGCGAGATCCGGCGGCGGATGAAGCGCGACGGATTCGCCGTCGATCGCGTCGGCTCTGTGAACGATGCGCTGGAGGCGTTGAGGGCCAATGTCTATGCGGTCGCCATGTTGGACCGGCGCCTGCCGGACGGCGACGGGCTGACGATCGTCCCCGAGGTCCGGCGCCGCCAGCCTGGCAGCCGCGTGCTCGTCCTGTCGGCGCTCGACGCGGTCGACGAGAGGATCAGCGGCCTCGACGCGGGCGCCGACGATTATCTCACCAAGCCCTTCGATCTCGACGAGATGATGGCGCGCATCCGCGCCGCGCTGCGCCGGCCGGGCTCCGACGCCGCCCCGCCGATCCGGGTCGGCGCGCTGGAATTCGATCCGGGAACGCGCACGGTTTCGATCGACGGTCGGCCGACCGTCTTCCATCACCGCGAGCTGGCGCTGCTCGAGGGGCTCGTGCGCCGCGCCGGCCGGGTCGTGGAGCGCGAGACGCTGTCCTCGGAGATCTGGGGCTTTGACGAGCCGGTCCAGTCGCATGCGCTGACGATCATCGTCTCCCGCGTGCGCGCCCGCCTCGAGAAGCTCGGGGCGCGCGTCGACATCCATATGGTGCGCGGCGTCGGCTACTTTCTCTGTGAGTCGGAGATATGAATCGCGCTCCGTCGCTGACGCGCCGATTGATCGTCGACCTCTCCTACACGCAGCTCGTCGCCATAGTCCTCGCCTGGTTTCTCACCACAGTTCTCGGCGGCCTCGGGATCATCGGCGCTTACGAAAATTGGCTCGGCGAATACTACGGCTACTATCGAATTCGCGATCTCCTGTCGCAGTCGATCATACGGGAGGCGGACGGGTCGCTTCGCATCGAGCCGAACGATGAATTGCGCGCTGAGATCGAACGATCGTCGGAGCTGCGCTTCGCCGCATTCGAAACGATGCGCGGGACGGCCCTGCGCGGGTCGTCCGAAGACCTGTCCGCCGCGCTCGCCGGCGTCTCCTCCGTGGAGGTGCGCGGCCTGGATCTTTTCTTCGTCTCCGCGGCCGGCCACAAGATCGCGGCGTCGGTGTGGCGCTGGAAGACGCCAGTGGGCCCGATGTTCATCGCGGCCGGCGGAAGCAAATTTCATTGGAAGGATGTTTTCTACGCCTTCCGCAATGAACTCGTCTCCCAGAGCCTCTATCTCGTCGCGGTCTTCTCGGTTTCGGCGGCCGTGGCCAGGCTCGCCGTGCGGCGCAGCCTCGCGCCGCTGCGCCGCGCCGCGGAGGCGGCCGAGCGCCTCGATCTCGACTCGCTCGGTCAGGGCATTCGCGTCGACGACGCGCCGATCGAGATCAGGCCTCTCGTCGACGCCGTGAACAGCGCGCTGGCGCGTCTCGACGCCAGCGTCGCGCGCATGCGGCGCTACACGGCCAATGCGGCCCACGAGCTGCGCACGCCCGTGGCCATATTGCGCGCGCGCCTCGAAAATCCGGAGGAGCGCAGCTTTCGCGTCGATCTCCAACGTGACGTGCGCCGCATTCAGACGATCGTCGAGCAAATGCTCGTCGTGGCGCGTTTGACCGAAGGGCAAGCGCCGCGAGATCAGGAGGTGGATATCAGCGGCGTGGCGCGCGGCATCGTCGCCGATTATTCGCCGCTGATCTACAAGGCCGGGCGCCGCATCGCCTTCGAGGCGCCAGACGCGCCCGTCTATCTGCGCGGCAACAGGCTCGCCGTCGAATGCATCATCGCCAATCTCATCGACAATGCGTTGCGCTCCGAGCCGGAGGGCGGGACGGTGCTGGTTCGCGTCGCCGCCGATCGCACGGTTTGCGTCGTCGACCATGGAGAGGGCGTCGCCGAGCGGGATCGACAACTGATCTTCGAGCCCTTTTGGCGACGCAATGACGCGGCGCCCGGAACCGGGCTCGGCCTCGCGATCGTCAAGGAGCTGATCGACAAGCTCGGCGGCCGCATCGCCGTCGAGACGACACCGGGCGGCGGCGCGACATTCGCGCTCTCTTTCCCCGCACGGGGCGATCCCTGAGAAGGGAGCCGCGGCGTTAACGGCCCCTTAATCATGGGCGCGGAGACTCGACGAACTGAGACATCGCCTCGGCGTCGCTCAGGAGGTCTCCCATGTCGACGGCAGAGGCGCGCCGAGCAGCGCCCCCTTCTCGGCCCCACGCCGTCCGGCTTTCGTGGCTCCTCGGCCTCGTCGCCATTTCTGTCGGCGCCGGGGCGGCCGCCGGTTTTCTGCTCGGCTCGCGCACCGGGGTCAAGGACGCGCTCCAGGCCGCGCAGAGCATAGACGCTCAGACCCTCGCCAAGGCGCTCGACTGGAAGCCGGAAGTCTCCTTCGGCCTCGAGCAGCGTCGCGAGATCGCCCGCCTGCTCGACGAGGCGCGGGCGACGCGCGCGCTGATCGAATCGCTTCGCCACGACGAGGAGACGTTGCGCGCCGGGGTGCGGTTGCGCGGGCTGGAGACGGCCCGCGATACGGGCGCTATGCGGCTCGAGCGGCTGGAGTCGCGGCTCGACCGGCTCGAAAATGCGCGGATCGATCCCATGCCGACCGGGTCTGTCGCGCCGAGGGGCGAGCCCCGCCGGGACGCCCGCCCGGCGGCCGCCGCAGGCGCGAGAGACGGCCGCTGACCGCCGGCTCTTGTTTCGGCAGGACGATCATCGGAAAGCCGGTTTCCACTTTTCCGCGATACCGCTCGGCGCCGACACGCAATTGTCACACGCCTTGGCCATTGGACGGCGGCGCAGGTCGTCGGCGCCGCTCGATTCCGCTGTCTCGGGAGGTGACGGGAATAGCCGGCTGTGCGACATCGTCTCCCGCCGGGGCGCCCGCCGCCGGCATTCTTGCGCCTCGCTTCGCCGAAAGCCGGTCGTTCATGCTGAACAGTTTCGTCGCGCTCACCTCGCTCGGCCGCCGCACCCTGCCCAATCTCTGGGACATCATCGCGCTCTGCCTCGTTCTCGGCGTCTTTGCGCTCGCGGCCTTCGGCTGGCGCGGCATGGCCATGCCGCTCGAGGCGCCCGAGACGGCGCAATTGTCGCTCGACTATTCGGCGCTGCCCTATTACGGCCTGCGCACGACGCTGCGCATGTTCGCGGCGATCGCTTTTTCGCTGCTCTTCACGCTGGTCTATGCGACGCTCGCCGCCAAGAGCCGGCGCGCCGAGATGATCCTCGTGCCGCTGCTCGACGTGCTGCAGTCGGTGCCGGTGCTCGGCTTCCTCTCCTTCACGGTGACTTTCTTCCTCGGCCTGTTCCCCGGCTCGACGCTCGGCGCGGAGGGCGCCGCTATATTTGCGATCTTCACCAGCCAGGCCTGGAACATGGCCTTTTCCTTCCACCAGTCGCTGCGCACCGTGCCGCGCGATCTCGACGAGGTCGCGGCGAGTTTCGGCCTCACCGCCTGGCAGAAATTCTGGCAGCTCGAGGCGCCTTTCGCCATGCCGGGACTCATCTGGAACATGATGATGTCCATGTCGGGCGGCTGGTTCTTCGTCGTCGCCTCGGAGGCGATCACCGTCGGCGACGTGAATGTCCGCCTGCCGGGCGTCGGCTCCTATCTCGCTCTGGCGATCGAGAGCAAGCGCATCGATTGCGTCGTGGCGGCGGTGGTCGCCGTGGCGCTCATCATTCTCGCCTATGACCAATTGCTGTTTCGGCCCATCGTGGCCTTCTCGGGAAAATTCCGCGTCGAGCTGTCGGCGTCCCAGGACGAGGCCGAGAGTTGGGTGCGCGACCTCTTCGTCCGCACGCGCTGGCTGCGCGTCGCCGCCGCCTGGCCGGCCGCGCTGCTACGCCGCGCCTCGCTGTGGAAGATGGCCTTGCCCTTTCCGGCGCCGCGCCTGCCGCAGAGCCGGCGGGCGTCTGTCGTCTTCGATGTCGTCTGGTTCGCGGCGATCGGCGCGGTCTTCTTCTATTCGCTCTACCTCGTGTTCGAATTCGTGCGCAGCGCCGTCAGCCTGGACGAGTTCCGCCATGCGCTGCTGCTGACCGCCTACACGATGATCCGCGTCATCGTGCTGATCGCGCTGGCGACGCTCATCTGGGTGCCGATCGGCGTCTGGATCGGCCTGCGGCCGCGCGTCGCCGAGAAGATCCAGCCGCTCGCGCAATTTCTGGCGGCCTTTCCGGCGAATGTGCTCTTCCCCATAGCGGTCGTCGGCATTCTCACCTTCCGGCTCGATCCCGACATATGGCTGTCGCTGCTGATCATCTTCGGCACGCAATGGTATATTCTCTTCAACGTCATCGCCGGCGCCTCCGCCTTTCCGAACGATCTGCGCGAGGTCTCGGCCAATTTCCGCATTCGCGGCTTCACCTGGTGGAAGAATGTCATTCTGCCGGCGATCTTCCCCTATTACGTGACCGGGGCGCTCACCGCCTCGGGCGGCTCGTGGAACGCCTCCATCGTCGCCGAATATGTGAAATGGGGAAACGACACGATAGAGGCGCAGGGCATAGGCGCCTATATCGCCGCGGCGACGGCGGCGGGCGACTATCCGAAGATCGTGCTCGGCGTGTCGATGATGAGTGTCGTCGTCATTCTGTTCAACCGGCTGTTCTGGCGCCAATTGTTCGGCTTCGTCGAACGTCGCCTGCGCCTTTCCTGAGGATCACGCCATGCCCGCTCACGCCATGTCCGCTGCGGCGAAAGCGCCTCTTCTCGAGCTCCGTAACGTCTTCCAGGCCTATGGTCGCTCCTCGGGCGAAAAAGGCCCGGTCGTGCTCGACGACATTTCCCTGCGGCTCGACGACGGCGAGATCGTCGGCCTGCTCGGCCGCTCGGGCTGCGGCAAATCCTCGCTGCTGCGGATCGTCTCGGGGCTGGCGCGGCCCTCGGGCGGCGACGTCCTCTATCGCGGCGAGAAGGTCGACGGCCCGGTCGACGGCGTCGCCATGGTGTTCCAGAGCTTCGCGCTGTTTCCCTGGCTCTCGGTGCTCGCCAATGTGGAGCTCGGCCTGCGCGCCAAAGGCGCGCGCGAGGCGGACGCCCGCCGCCGCGCGCTGCAGGCGATCGACATCATCGGCCTCGACGGCTTCGAGAACGCCTTTCCCAAGGAGATTTCCGGCGGCATGCGCCAGCGCGTCGGCTTTGCGCGCGCGCTCGTCGTCGCGCCCAATATTCTGCTGATGGACGAGCCTTTCTCGGCGCTCGACGTGCTGACCGCGGAGACCTTGCGCACCGATCTGCTCGATCTATGGGTGGAAGGCCGCATGCCCATCAAATCGATCCTGATGGTCACGCATAATATCGAAGAGGCGGTGCTGATGTGCGACCGCATCGTCGTGCTCTCTTCCAATCCCGGCCGCATCGCCGCCGAGATCAGAGTGACGCTCGCGCATCCGCGCAATCGGCTCGATCCGGAGTTCCGCCAGCTCGTCGACCAGATCTATGCGCTGATGACGCGCCGCGCCGAGCCCGCCAAGGCGCGCGAGGGGACTTTCCCCGGGCTCGGCCTGGGCATGGCGCTGCCGATGGTCTCGACCAACACGCTCGCCGGCATGATCGAGGAGGTGGCCGCGCCGCCCTATGACGGCAAGGCCGATCTGCCCGCGCTCGCCGATAGTCTGCAGCTCGAGATCGACGAGCTCTTCCCCGTCGCCGAGACTTTGCAGCTCTTGCGCTTCGCCGAGCTCGCCGAAGGCGACATCAAGCTGACGACGGCCGGCAAGCGTTTCGCGGAGATGGACGTCGACCAGCGCAAGAAGCTGTTCGGCGACCATCTGCTGGCTTATGTGCCGCTGGCGCAGCGCATCCGCCGCGTGCTCGACGAGCGCCCGTCGCATTACGCCCCCGCCACGCGCTTCCGCGAGGAGCTCGAGGATTACATGAGCGAGGACTATGCGGAGATGACGCTGAAGAGCGTCACCACCTGGGGTCGCTATGGCGAGATTTTCGCCTATGACGAAGGCGCACAGACCTTCAGCCTGGAAAATCCGCAATAGGCGCGGGCGCGCGTCACCGCACGCGCGTCAACTGCCCGCGCAGCTCGCCTTCCGGATGCTTGGCCGAGTGGATGTTGAAATACCACTGGCCGTCCTCGAGCTGCTTGACCTGCTGGGGATCGAGCGTCGCCGAACCCTGGAAGGTCTCCTCCACCGCTTCGACCGGAAGAACCGGAGCGGCGTTCTCGCCGGCTTTGGCGGGACCATGGAAATGCGCCTTCAGCTCCTGGCCCTGAAGGCCGACATAATAGCCCTTCCAGCTGATTTTCCGCGTCTTCGGGTCGAGCGTGACGGCGATGGAGCCGACGCCTTTGCTCGCGCTGGGCGGATTTTCCGACCCGCCGTTCAGGTCGCCCTTGAACGTTTGCACTTCCGCCGCGGCGGGAAAGGCCGCCAAGGCGAGAGCGACTGCGGCCGCGAGCGTGAGCGATGCATTCCTGGACATTTGTGGACCTCCTGTGTCAAATGGCGGGAAGAACGCCCCCGAGGGCTTGCCACCTAACGCGCCCGCGCGACGCTTCAAGCCGCCCGCCCAAGCCTTTGCGGCTGCGGCGCAAGAGCCGAACGCGCGGCGGCGGATCGATTTGGGAAGAGCGAAATGGCCGAGTGGTATAACGAGATCAGCCTCGATGATTTGAAGAGCGGCATTGCCGACAAGTCGATCATACTCGTCGACGTGCGCGAGGCCGACGAATACGCGCAGGGCCATATAGACGGCGCTTTGTTCGTGCCGCTGTCCGCCTTCGATCCGACGAAGATTCCGACGCCGGCGGAAGGTCAGAAGGTGGTGATCTATTGCCGCTCGGGCAAGCGTTCGGTGACCGCGATGGAGCAGGCGCGCCTCTTCGGCCGCCGCGACGTGAGCACCCATTTCGGGGGCGGCATCATCGGTTGGCAGAAGGCCGGCGAGCCGGTGGCGACGGGGATGTGATGGGGGGCGGCTGGGCGGCGCGGTGCGCGCCGGTTATTCGGGAAAATGGGTCGCCCCGCCCACTCGCCTGCGCAAGGATTGAAAATCCCATCCGCCTCGGATCGGGGCTCACTTCCGGCGGTAGAACAGAACCCGCCCCGTTGGGACGAGCTGGAGCAGAATGTCGAAGTCGCCGATATTCGCCGTCAGCGCGACCAATCCGAGCTTTCGCGCCTGCAGGAACAAGACACAGTCCTGAAGCGCGCGCAGCCTGCCATCCTTTTGATAGCCTCGAAGGCGGCAGAGAACGCCCGACAGCAGCGCCGCTCTTCCGAGAATCTCCGCATCGGGCGTAAAAATCCGATGCGGCGGCATGGCGGCGATCTGCTCGCGGACTTCGGCGACGACCGCGGCGGTGCGCGTGTCGGAGGGCTGCAGCGCGCCGACCGTATGCATCATCTCCTGGATCACGACGGTCGAATGATTGATTTGCCGGCGCACGATCAGATCGTCCAGCAATTGCGGCGTCCGATCCTGCATCTGATCGATATAGACGCAAGTGTCGAGCAGCAGCCCTTGCCCACCGATGTGGCTCGCATCGACGAAGGGAAGCTCGCTGTCCGCCCGTCGTGCGAGCGTTCGCCGCGCATCGAGCCGCGCCCAGCGCAGCGCCGCGTCGAAATCGAAGGCCGTCACGTCAGAAGCCGAGCTTCAAATCCGGATCGACCTTGCCGCGGGACTTTTTGAATGCTTCAGCGAAATCGTCCTCGAGCGCGATGGAGGCGAGGGCGAATTCGATGAGATCGGTGTCCGTCTCTATGCCGGTCCGCCGCTTCGCCTGGGCGACCAGAGCTGGACTTACGCGCCCGCCGATACGGCCGCTCTTTTCTGTGAGCAGGCCGGATCGCTCCGCAGCCTGCATCACGGCGTCGAAACGAGTCTTGTCGACGGCGCGGCCTGCCGGCCTCGCCCGTCCTGTCCCGCTCGTCCCCCGAGTCGCCGACTCGTTCGTTGACGCCTTCGCCATGATGGCGGCCTCCGTTGAACGTTTTCTTGATTTGTTGAACATAGCTGCGCACAGCGCCAATTTCAATGTGGCGATGGCTCGCAAACGGCGGCCTGCCAAAAACATAACTCACTAGGTATTTACTATTGACGTTCTAATTTTCTACAGTTAGTTTTTCCGTGCTTTCTGGCAGGAGGCTGAAATGTCTAAGTATGCAAGCATCACGCGGCACCTCCAATCGATCGATTCCGATACATGGATGCCCGAGTTTTCCGAGATCGAGACGATCCTGGGGATGCCACTACCGCGCAGCGCCCACGAATACGCCGCTTGGTGGTCGAACCAGGGAAGCGGGAGCCACTCGCAGAGTAGGGCTTGGCAGGACGTTGGTTGGCGTACTGCGAATTTGGACCTCGACAATCAGCGCGTGACATTTGTCCGTGATCGCCCTCGATCGGTTGAGAATCGGACGATGGCCGGGGATGGTACGAAATCCATGGTCACAGCGCGAGATGAGTTGGCTGAAAAGGGAATTTCGATCGCCGAAGCTAAGGCCGGGCTGTCAATCTACTTTGGCATTCCTCCTGAGAATATCGAGATCACTATCCGGGGATAGTAATTACTATTCCCACTCGATCGTCCCCGGCGGCTTGCTGGTCACGTCATAGACCACACGATTCACCCCGCGCACCTCATTGATGATGCGCGTCGCGGCGCGGCCCAGAAAATTCATGTCGAAGGGATAGAAATCCGCCGTCATCCCGTCGGTGCTCGTCACCGCGCGCAGGGCGCAGACATGGTCGTAGCTGCGGCCGTCGCCCATCACGCCCACTGTGCGCACCGGCAGCAGCACGGCGAAGGCCTGCCAGATCACGTCATAGAGCCCGGCCTTGCGAATCTCGTCGAGATAGATCGCGTCCGCCTTGCGCAGAATTTCCAGCTTCTCGCACGTGATGCCGCCGGGGCAGCGGATCGCGAGGCCGGGGCCGGGGAAAGGGTGGCGGCCGACGAAAGCTTGCGGAAGCCCCAGTTCGCGGCCGAGCGCGCGGACCTCGTCCTTGAACAATTCGCGCAGAGGCTCGACGAGCTTCATATTCATGCGCTCGGGCAGGCCGCCGACATTGTGATGCGATTTGATCGTCACCGAAGGGCCGCCGGAGAAGGACACGCTCTCGATCACATCCGGATAGAGCGTGCCCTGCGCCAGAAATTGCGGCGCGCCGCGGCCGTCGGCGGCGATCTTCTTCGCCTCTTCTTCGAATGTCTCGATGAACAGGCGCCCGATCGTCTTGCGCTTGACCTCCGGGTCTTCGACGCCCTCGAGCGCGGCGAGAAAGGTCTCCTGCGCCTCCACATGCACGAGCGGGATGTTGTAATGGTCGCGGAAGAGGGTGACGACTTCCTCCGCCTCGCCGCCGCGCAGCAGGCCGTGATCGACGAAGACGCAAGTGAGCGCGTCGCCGATCGCCTCATGGATCAGCACTGCGGCGACGGCGGAATCGACTCCGCCCGAGAGGCCGCAGAGAACGCGGCCCGCGCCCACCTGCCGGCGCACCGCCTCGATCGCCTCGCCGCGGAAGGCCGACATGGTCCAATCCGATTTCAGCCCGGCGACCTTTTGCACGAAATTGGCGATGAGCTTCGCGCCGTCCGGCGTATGCGCCACTTCCAGATGAAACTGCACGCCGTAATAGCGGCGCGCCTCGTCGGCGATCGCCGCCAGGGGCGCGTTTTCCGAGGCGGCGATGACGCGAAACCCCTCCGGCAGGCGCGTGACGCGGTCGCCATGGCTCATCCACACGGGATAGCGGGAGCCCTTGGTCCAGACGCCGGCAAAGAGCGGGCTCTCCTCGACGACGCCGAGCTCGGCGCGGCCGAATTCGCGATGATGCCCGCCTTCCACCGCGCCACCCAATTGCGCGGCCAGCAATTGCTCGCCGTAGCAAATGGCGAGCACGGGGACTTTCGACTCGAAAATGCTCTGCGGCGCGCGCGGCGAGCCTTCCTCGGTCACGGAGCAGGGGCCGCCGGAGAGGATCACCGCCTTGGGGCGGATTTCGGCGAAGGCGCGCTCGGCGCTCTGGAAGGGCGCGATCTCGCAATAGACGCCGGCCTCGCGCACGCGCCGCGCGATGAGCTGCGTCACCTGCGAACCGAAATCGACGATCAGCAGCTTGTCGTGGCGATCGGCGATGTCGTGGTGGAAGCTCTCAGTGGCGGTCATGCTGGTCTTTCGTGCTGGGGGCTCGCGAGAGCTAGTGACTACCCCTCGTGGTCGGTCGTGTGCAAGAGCGCGGCTCGCCCCCTCCCCAACCCTCCCCCGCTGCGCGGGAGAGGGGGCAGATTGCGCGCTTCATCGAAATTGCGCAAAATTGCTTATAGAGCGGCGCCCGCGCGGTTCGTCCCCTCTCCCGCGAAGCGGGGGAGGTGGCGAGCGCAGCGAGCCGGAGGGGGCCAGGATGGGGGCAGACCCGCCTGATGACGAAGCGCGCGCGATCGCTGCGGCGTGAGCCGACCGATGCAGAGCGCAAGCTCTGGTACGCTTTGCGCGCGCATCGCCTCGCAGGCCTATCCTTCCGCCGACAAGCGCCTTGCGGGCCGTTCATTGCTGACTTTCTGTGCGCCGAAGCGCGGCTCGTGGTCGAAGTGGATGGGGCTACTCATTCGACCGAAGACGAGATCGCCTACGACAGGCGGCGTGACGAATGGTTCGCCGCCAATGGCTACCGCTTGCTGCGCGTGACCAATGCGGAAGTCTATCGAAACCTCGACGGCATTTGCGAAACGATACTTGCCGCCACTCACCCTCGCTTCAGCACGCACACATAGAACCCATCCGTCCCCGCCGAATGCGGCGTCAGGCGAATGCCCGCTCCGAGCGGCGACGCGAATCGCGCGAGCTCCGGCAGCCCGGCCTTCGCCGCGGCCTCCTCGGCCGGGACGGCGGAAAAATCCGCATGCCCCTCGAGGAAACGGGCGATCTGATCCTCGTTCTCGTCGCGCAGCAGCGAGCAGGTGACATAGACGAGGCGTCCCCCCGGCTTCACGAAGCGCGGCGCTTTATCGAGCAGCTCCAACTGCTCGGCGAAGCGCTCCTCGAGCGCGCCGGGGGCGATGCGCCATTTGGCGTCCGGATGGCGTCGCCAAGTCCCCGTTCCCGTGCAGGGCGCGTCGATCAGCACCAGACCGCAGCGCGCCTCGAGATCGGCGAGAACATCGGCCTTTCCGCGCGGGGCGCGCACCTGCACATTGCGCGCGCCGGCTCGCTCGAGGCGCGGATAGATGGGGGTCAGCCGGCGGCCGTCGTCGTCATAGGCGTAGATTTGCCCGCGATTATGCATCTGTCCGGCGAGCGCCAGCGTCTTGCCGCCGCCGCCCGCGCAAAGGTCCAGAACCTGCTCGCCGGGCTCGGCGCCGCAGAGCAGGGCGGCGAGCTGCGAGCCTTCGTCCTGCGGCTCGACGAGGCCTTTGACATAGGCGGGCTCCGCCGTGAGCGCGGGGCCGCGCCCCTTGGCCGGGGGAGCGATGCGCAGGCCGAGCGGCGAGAGCGGCGTCGGCTCGGGGGAAAGATGCGCGAGACGGCGCAGAGCGTCCTCGCGCGAGGCCTTCAAAATATTCACGCGCAGATCGACCGGCGCGCGTTCGGCGAGCGCGCGACCCTCATCGGCGGCGGACTCGCCGAAGGCCGTCTCGAAGCGTTCGGCCAGCCATTCCGGATAATCGCCGCGCACATGGGCCGGCGCGCCCTCGAGCGTCGCTGTGGCGAGGCGCTCGCGCTCTTCGTCGGTAAGCGGGGCGGAGGCGTGGCCCTCGCCGGAAAACAGCGCCGAGATCTCCTCGCCCGAAAGGCCGTGCGCCTCGCGCAACGAGCCGATCACGACGGCCCGCGGCGTGTCCGCGCCCATCACAAACGCCGCCGAGGCGCGCTTGCGCAGCGCGTCGAAGACGAGGCTCGATATGGACGCGCGGTCCTTGGAGCCGGCGAATCGGTGGGAGAGGCCCCAATCCTTGATCGCATCGGCCGCGGGGCGGCGGCGCTCGGCGAGTCCGGCGAGGATTTCTATGGCGGCGGAGACTTGTGCGGCTGGCGTCATGGTCGGCTCAGCTTTACGGCCTCTGGGGCCGACAGGCCAGCGCCGGCGCGCCCCTCGAGACCAGATAGCGCGTGGAAAAACAAAAAGTCTCAGAAAATCGCCACGGCCGCGCCGGCGGCCACATTCTAGCCTCAATAGCCTAGCTGAAGTCATGTTGCGCCGCGAAATCCACGGCGTTTTCCACTCCCCCCATCGACGGAAGCCACCATGCGCTCTCTTCGTCCGTTCGCCGCCATTCTGATCGCTCTTTCGCTCGCCGCTTGCGCGGCTCAGTCGCAGCCCGACCTGACCCCGCCGCCGAAGAAGCCGCTCGACGCCAAGACCCAGCTCGAGACCGGCCGCAAATATTGAGTTTCGCTTCGCCGCCGCGGGTCGTCAAAAGACGATCCGCGCGGCGAAGATCGCCCACATGAGGACGAGCAGCGCGAAGCCTGCGGCGAAGGCGAAAAATCGCCGCGGCACTTGATTGCTGGTGACGTGAATATAGGCGTGCGCGAAACGCGTGGCGACAAAAGCCCATTCCAGCGCGACGAAGAGGAGATCTGCCTTCTCCGTGACGAGCGCCAGCGCGACCAACACGTAGAACAGCGTCGGCAGCTCGAATTGGCTCGCGTAGGAATTGCCGAGCTGAATGATGCGATCCGGCCAGTTCCGATTGAGCGCAATGTCTCGCGGCTTCACCTTGCCGCCGCGCAGAGCGCCGATGCGCGCCAGCGCCAGAGCGGCGAGCAGTCCGAGCGCGAGAGCTGCGAGAGCGAAGACTGGAAGCAGAACGGCTTTCGCGGACATGATCTCGCTCAATCTATCTCGAATTTCCCCGTCACGCGATGCTGGGCGCTCATGCGCCGCACCGTGCCGGTCGAGGAGCGGTAGACGAGCGTCTCCGTCTCGATGAAATCCTTGCCGAAGACGACGCCGAAGAGCAGCGGCCCGTCGGTGACGCCCGTCGCGCAGACGACGACGTCTCCCGAGGCGAGCTCCTCGAGCTCGTATTTCTTGCGCGGATCGAGCACGCCCATCTCCGCCGCGCGCGCGACCTTGGCCGGGCTGTCGAGGACGAGGCGGCCCTGCATCTGGCCGCCGACGCAGCGCAGCACGGCCGCCGCCAGCACGCCCTCCGGCGCGCCGCCTGCGCCCAGATACATATCGACGCCGGTCTCCGCAGGCTGGGTGGTGAAGATGATTCCCGCCACATCGCCGTCGCTGATGAGCCGCACCCGCGCGCCCGCCGCGCGGCATTTCGAGATCAGCTCATTGTGGCGCGGGCGGTCCAATATGCAGACGGTCAATTCCTGCGCCGCGACGCCCTTCGCCGCGGCCAGCGCCGCAATATTCGCGCCCGGCTCATTGTCGAGATCGACGACGCCCTTGGGATAGAAGGGGCCGATCGCGATCTTGTCCATATAGACGTCCGGCGCGTAGAGCAGCGAGCCCGCAGCCGCGATGGCGACGATGGAGATCGCGCCGGCCATATCCTTGGCGCAGAGCGTCGAGCCCTCGAGCGGCGCGACGGCGAGATCGACGCGCGGGCCGCCGCCGGCGCCGACCTCCTCGCCGATGAACAGCATGGGGGCGCAATCGCGCTCGCCCTCGCCGATGACGACGCGGCCGCGAATCGCCAATTTGTCCAATTCGCTGCGCATGGCGTCGACGGCGGCCTGATCCGCCGCCATTTCATCGCCGCGCCCGCGCCAGCGCGCGGCCGCCACCGCGGCCCTTTCGGTGACGCGCGCGAGCTCGAGGGTCAGATTGCGGTCGAGGGCCTTGTCTGCGGCCGACGGGGAGCGCGCCATGCCTTTTTCTCCGGCGAAGCGCTCTATTCGCGCTCGATGCGGATGACTTGCGCCGGCTCGGCGATGGTGCCGTCGGCGTAAATGGCGTCGAGCGCCTCGCGCACGAGACGCTCCGTCGTCGCATGGGTGATGAGAATCACGCCGACCGGCGACTCGCCCACGCGCCTCGCCGTGCGCGCGCCGTGCTGCATGATGCTCTCCAGCGAAATCTTGCGCTCGGCCATGCGCGTGGCGATGGCGGCGAAGGCGCCGGGCACATCCGGCACCGAGAGGCGAATGTAATAGCCGCCCTCATGCAGCGCCGCCGGCGCGCGCTCGAGCTTGCGCAGGGCGGCGCTCGGCAGGCCGAAGGGCGCCGAGCGCACGCCTTTGGCGATATCGGCGATATCGGCGACGACGGCGGAAGCCGTGGCGTCGCCGCCGGCGCCCGGTCCGACCAGAGTCAGCTCATGCACGGCGTCGGCGTCTATGGTGACGGCGTTGGTGACGCCCATCACCTGCGCGATCGCCGTGGTCTTGCGCACCATGGTCGGATGTACGCGCTGTTCTATGCCCTGCGCCGTGCGCTGGGCGACGCCGAGCAGCTTGATGCGGAAGCCGAGCTCGCCCGCCGCGTCTATGTCGGCGAGGGTGACGCGCTCTATGCCCTCGATCTCGACGGCCTCGGGCGCGATGCGCGCGCCGAAGGCGAGAGAGGCGAGAATCGACAATTTATGCGCGGTGTCGAAGCCGCCTATATCGAAGGTCGGATCGGCCTCGGCGTAGCCTAGGCGCTGCGCCTCCTTCAGACACTCCTCGAAGGAGAGCCGCTCCGCCTCCATGCGGGAGAGGATGTAATTGCAGGTGCCGTTGAGAATGCCATAGACGCGCTCGATCGAATTGCCGGCGAGCCCCTCCCGCAGCGTCTTGACGATGGGGATGCCGCCGGCGACCGAAGCCTCGAAGGCGAGCGCGACATGGCGGCTCTCGGCGAGTTCGGCGAGCGCCGAGCCATGGGCCGAGAGCAGCGCCTTATTGGCGGTGACGACGGACTTTCCCTTGGCGAGCGCCGTCTCGACGCCGACGCGCGCCGGACCCTCGGCGCCGCCGATGAGCTCCACGAAAAGGTCGATTCCGTCCGAGGCGGCGAGGGCGATGGGATCGTCATAGAAGACGGCGCCGCCGAGATCGACGCCGCGATCCTTGGCCGGGTCGCGGGCGGAAACGGCCGCGACGACGATGTCGCGCCCTGTGCGCGCCGAGAGCGCCTGCGCCTGCCGTTGCAGGAGCCGCACGACCGAAGCGCCCACTGTGCCCAAGCCTGCGACGCCGACGCGCAAGATTTCCGCCATTTGATCCTGTTCCGGAGCACGAGTTCGCGCCGCGACGCGAGGCGGCGGCGCGGGCTGTTGTGACTTATTCCAGCGGGCGGATCAAGGAAAGCCTTCCCGCGGGCGGGCGTCCCCCCGGGCGCAGGCGCGTCCATAGGGGAAATTCTGTCCCGCCTGCGACTTGACGGACGAGAGGGGAGCGCGCATGTTATCACTATGACGAGCACGCTCCACTCCTGCATCCTTTGTCGGATCATTATCAGCTAGCGCAAAAGCTGGCCGGAGCCGTCACGTCCCTCTCTATGACACGCAATGACGCCCCGAGCCGGCAGGCCGAGGGGAAATTCATGTCGTCCGACGCTCCCGTTCTAAAGCTCTACAATACGCTGACGCGCGCCAAGGAGGAGTTTCTCCCCCTCGATCCCGCGAATCTGCGCATGTATGTCTGCGGCCCCACCGTCTATGACTTCGCTCACATCGGCAATGCGCGGCCGATCATCGTCTTCGACGTGCTGTTTCGCCTGCTGCGCCATCTCTATGGCGCGGATCATGTGACCTATGTCCGCAACATCACCGACGTCGACGACAAGATCAACGCCCGCGCCGCCGAGCGCGGAATCACGATCCGCGAACTGACCGAGGGCACCAATAAGATCTACCAGGAGGATGTGAAGGCGCTCGGCTGCCTCGAGCCGAGCGTGCAGCCGCGCGCCACCGAGCATATCGCCGAGATGATCGCCATCGTCGAGAGACTGATCGCCGCCGGCCACGCCTATGCCGCGGATGGCCATGTGCTGTTCGACGTGCCGTCGATGGCGGATTATGGCCGGCTGTCGCGTCGTCCACTCGATGAGATGATCGCCGGCGCGCGCGTCGATGTCGCGCCATATAAGCATGGCGACATGGATTTCGTGCTGTGGAAGCCGTCCAAGGAGAACGAGCCCGGATGGGAGTCGCCCTGGGGACGCGGGCGGCCGGGCTGGCATCTCGAATGCTCCGCCATGTCGTGGAAGCATCTCGGTGAAGTGTTCGACATTCACGGCGGTGGCATCGACCTCGTGTT
>Ga0265328_10000433_pt1 | contig 19642 bp, 13 predicted proteins | sample 41624metaG_FD_202086 | JGI IMG/M metagenome (GOLD analysis project Ga0265328, IMG submission 202086) | Rhizosphere microbial communities from Carex aquatilis grown in University of Washington, Seatle, WA, United States - 4-16-24 metaG | ecosystem: Host-associated > Plants > Roots > Rhizosphere...
GCCGTCGCAGACCTCGGCCTCCACGGCCGGCGCCGCCGACGCGGCAGCGGCCGACGCGGAGGTCAACGACGCTCTCCCCTCGGCCACCCGCGACAAGCTGACCCTGTGCGTATCCTCGCAGGTCGGCTGCGCGCTCGACTGCCGGTTCTGCGCCACCGCCACCCTCGGCTTCGGACGCAACCTGGCGGTGGGCGAGATCCTCTCCCAGGTCTACATGGCCACCGCACAGGCCGGTCGCCGGCCGAGCAACCTCGTGTTCATGGGCATGGGCGAGCCCCTGCACAACTTCGAGGCGGTGGCCCGCGCGCTCACGCTCCTCACCCATCCGTGGGGCGCCGGCTTCTCTCCCCGGCGCATCACCGTCTCCACCGCCGGGCTCGTGCCGGGGATCGACAAGCTCGCACAGCTCACGCCCGCGCCGAACCTGGCGATCTCGCTCAACGCCGCCACCGACGAGGTGCGCGACCAGCTGATGCCCATCAACCGCAAGTGGCCGCTCGCCGAGCTGCTGGCCGCGGCGCGCCGGTTCCCCCTCGCGCACGGGCGCAAGGTCACCTTCGAGTACGTCCTCCTCGCCGGGGTCAACGACAGCGACGGGGACGCGCGCGCGCTTCCGCGCCTGCTCCGCGGGCTCCCGAGCATGGTCAACCTCATCCCCTGGAACCCGTTCTCGGGCCCGGCCTTCACGCGCCCAGGCCCCGAGCGCATCCGCTCCTTCCAGGAGATCCTGCGCGCCCACGGCGTGCAGACCTACATTCGCACCCCGCGCGGCGATGACATCGACGCCGCCTGTGGGCAACTCGCGGCGCGCGCCCTCCCGGGGGGGCAGCCGCTGGTCGCGGCCTCCCGCCTGCGGCCCGGCGCCGGGTCCGCGGCGCTCGGGCCCGGCATGGCCTCCGGGCCGTCCACCTCCAATTTCCCCAGCTGATCGCGCGCGCCCCGATGCCCCGCGCAACACCCTCCACCGTGCCCGAGCTCGACGCGGCTCGCGATCTCGGCATCGACACCTGCGGACGCATCGTGGAGTTCTGGGGGTTCACGCGGACCATGGGCCGCACCTTCGGCCTGCTCTACTTCTCGGCGGCGCCGCTCTCGCAGGCGCAGATCCAGACCCGACTGCGGATCTCGGCCGGGAGCGCCTCCATGACCCTCGCCGCCCTCGGGCGCTGGGGGGTCGTGCACCGCGTCTGGCTGCGCGGGCAACGGCGCGAGCACTACCAGGCGGAGACGGACTTCTGGAAGATGATCTCGGGCGTGCTCAACGAGCGCGAGCGCCGCGAGATCGGCGCGGCGGTGGAGACCCTCGAGAAGGCCCGCGCCCTGGTGGCGGGGGTACAAGCTGGTGCGAAGGGCCCCCGCCGGATCGATGCCGTCTTCGTCGCGGAGCGGCTCGAGAGGCTACACGACATCTGCCAGCTCGGTCAGACGCTGCTCGACATGCTGCTCGGTCAGTTGAAGCTGGACGTGGGCCAGTTTCGCCACGTGTTCCGCGTGTCGTCCGGGCCCGGTGCCGCAGAGCCGGCAGGGCCGCCGGCAGCCGGGGCGATCTCAACGTCACCCGCAGGCGGCGACCCGGGCGCCGTGCCCGAACGCAACGCGACCGCGTCACCATCGCCGCTCGTCGCCACCCCACGCCCTCCGCCGCGGCGACGCGGTCGACCCGCCGGAGCCAAGAGCCGCTGAGCTCAGGTCCGGACCCCGTCTTCGTCTTCGTCCTCGTCCTCGTCCTCGTCTTCGCCTTCGTCTTCGTCTTCGTCTTGGGCCCGGACTTGGGGATGGTAAACTCCCGGATCCCTCTTGGACGACCAGCATTCACCCCACCTGACGGCGCCCCCCTGGGTGGTGGGCACCGCCAGGCCCGAAGCCCTGGCGGGACTGGTCGCCCTTCCGGTCCACAACCGCGTGCCCGATCTGATCGAGGCCCGTCTGGATCTGGCCCCCTCCCCCGATGGCGTGCAGCCGCCGGATCTGGCGCCTTTGCTCGGGCTGTGCCAGCGGCTCGAGGCCACCCACTCCGCGGTGCTCGCCACCATTCGCCTGGTCCCGGACGGCGGAAAGTGGACGCAAGACGCCGAGCGCTTGCCGTGGTTCGCCGAGGCCGCGCGCGTGGTCTCCTGGCTCGACATCGAGGCGGAGAGCCAGATCGCGGGCGAGGTGGTGGCCGCGAGCCATGCCGCCGGTCATCACGTGGTGATCTCGCACCACGATTTCTCGGGCACCCCACGCGACGGTCGGCTCGAGGCCATCGTGGATCGCGCCTTCGCGCTCGACGCCGACGTGGTCAAGCTGGCGACCATGGTCAACAGCCTCGACGACCACCGGTATCTGGTGGAGCTCGTCCACCGCTTGCGGCACCCGGATCGCCCGGTGGCGGTGGTCGCGATGGGCGCGCTCGGGACCCCCTTGCGGGCGTATCTTCCCTGCATCGGTTCGCGCTTCACGTATGGGTTTCTCGACGAGGGCGTGGCCCCGGGCCAGCTCTCCGCGCGCGAGCTCGTCGCGCGCTTGACCGCCGACTGTCCGGCCTACGCCGAGCTTCGCCGCCAGCGCGGCTGAAGCGCCAGTCGGAATGAAATGGGGCCCCCCTCTGCTGGCCCCCCACTTGCCGGGGTGAGGGGACAAGAATGGGGGCCGGGGCTCGGCTTTCATCCGTGGGGATGAGCCGGCTCGGGCCAGCGGGACCCTCCCCGCCGCCTGGTTGACGCGCGCCGACCAGATGCACCTGCGATCGGGCCGCGGACGAGGCGCGTCCCTGGCCGGAACGTGGTATGCGAACGGTCTCCATGCGAATGCGTGCTTGCGTTCTTTCAATTCATTTTGAATATTTGGAAAGTTGCGAATGACAGCCGCCTCTCCCACTGGCTCCCTCGGCTCGGCCCTGCCCGATCGCCGCCCCGACCGCATGGCCGCCGTGATCGGCCTGGTGGACGACGAGATGTCCGCCGTCGAGGTGGCCTTGCGCGCGCGCATGGACAGCCCGATCGGCGCCATCCCCGAGGTGGGGGCCCACCTGCTGCAGGCCGGCGGCAAGCGCTTGCGTCCCCTGCTGGCGGTCCTGGCCGCCCGGGCCACCGATGTCCCGATGGAGCTCGCCGTCTCGGTGGGCGCCGCCGCCGAGCTGATCCACACCGCCACGCTGTACCACGACGACGTGGTGGACGACGGGCGCGTGCGGCGCGGCCGCCCAGCCGCCCGGATGGTCTACGGAAACGGGATCGTGGTGCTGGTGGGGGACTTCTGCCTGGCCCGCGCGCTCGAGACGGTGGCGCTCACCGGCTCGCTGGCCGCGGTCCAGTCGCTCGCCGCCACCGTGACCGAGATGGCGGAGGGCGAGGTGGCCCAGCTCGAGCGGGCAGGGAACCCCGACGCCACCATCGAAGACTACTTCCGGGTCATCGACCGCAAGACCGCCTCCCTCATAGCCTGGTGCGCTCGGGTCGGCGGGGCGACCCGCCCCGAGCACGATCGCGCGCTCGAGCGCTACGGACGGGCGCTCGGGCGGGCCTTCCAGATCGCCGACGACGTGCTCGACTGCGCGGGCGACGAGGAGACCACCGGCAAGTCGGTGGGGCAAGACATCCAGGAGGGCAAGCTCACCTTGCCGGTGCTCTACGCCTGCGAGCTCGATCCCGCCTTGCGCGAGACGGTCCGCGCGACGGTCGGCGAGCGGGCCGTGTCCGCCGAGGATGCGCGGGTGATCCTGCGCCGGACCCGAGCCGTGGGCGGCGTCGATCGGGCGCGCGCGCGGGCCCATCAGCTCGCGAGCGACGCCACCGGTGAGCTGCGGGCGCTGCCACCGGGCCGCTACCGGGACGCGCTCTTCGAGCTCGCGGCCCTGACCACCGATCGGAAGGCCTGATGAGCGTCGCCGGAAGATCCTCGATCAAACCGCTCGGTGAAGGCCCCACGCCCGGCACGACCGACGCTGGCGGGCTCGAGGCGAGGCCGTCCGACGGCCCCGCCGGCTCGGCGGTCTCGGCGCCGTCGCCGTCGGGTGTCCCCGCCCACTTCGACGGGCTGCGCGAGTTCGTGCGCTTCCTCGAGGCGCGGGGGCAGCTCCGGCGCATCCGCCACGAGGTGGATCCCGTGCTCGAGGTCTCGGAGATCGCCCAGCGCGTGATGCGGGCCGGCGGGCCCGCGCTGCTCTTCGAGAACCTGCGCGGCCAGCGCTTTCCGCTGCTCATCAACACCTACGGGACCAAGCAGCGCATGGCCTGGGCGCTCGGCGTGGACGATCTGGCCGAGCACGCCCGCACCATCGCGGGCCTGGTCAACGCCCAGCCGCCGACCTCGCTGCTCGACAAGATCAGGATGCTGCCCAAGCTCGGGCGGGTGGCCAGCGCCACCCCGCGGACCGTCCGGTCGGGCCCCTGCCAGGAGGTGGTGGACACCAGCCCCGATCTCGGCCGGCTGCCGATCCTGACCACCTGGCCGGAGGACGGCGGCCCCTACATCACGCTGCCCATGGTGATCACCCGCGATCCGGACAAGGGCACGCGCAACGTCGGCTGCTACCGCATGCAGGTGTTCGGCCCGCGCGAGACCGGGATGCACTGGCAACTGCACAAGACCGGGCGCCGCCACATGCGCCGCTACCGCGAGCTCGGGATCCGGCGCATGCCGGTCGCGGTCGCCCTCGGCGGCGATCCGTGCCTCCCCTACGCGGCGACCGCCCCCTTGCCGGACGGCATCGACGAGCTCCTGTTCGCCGGGTTCCTGCGGCGACGCGCGGTCGACCTGGTCAAGTGCAAGACCAACGATCTCGAGGTGCCGGCCTCGGCCGACTTCGTGCTCGAGGGCTACGTCGACGTCGAGGAGCCGCTGCGTCGCGAGGGGCCCTTCGGGGACCACACCGGCTACTACTCGCTGGCCGACGACTACCCGGTGTTCCACCTCACCGCCATCACCCGACGGGAAAACCCCATCTACGCCACCACCGTGGTGGGTCCGCCTCCCCAGGAGGACGCCTGGCTCGGCAAGGCCACCGAGCGCCTCTTCCTGCCGCTCCTGCAGATGACCTTCCCCGAGATCGTCGACATGAACCTGCCCATCGAGGGGGTGTTTCACAACCTGTGCATCGTCTCGATCCGCAAGGAGTACCCGCACCACGCCCGCAAGATCTGCCATTCGCTCTGGGGGATGGGGCAGATGATGTTCGCCAAGGTGATCGTGGTGGTCGACAGCGACGTCAACGTGCAGGACGTGCGCGAGGTGGCCTGGCGGGCCCTCAACAACATCGACGCCAAGCGGGACGTGTTCTTCGCCGAGGGCCCGATCGACGTGCTGGATCACGCCTCGGTGGCCATGGGCTTCGGCGGCAAGCTGGGAGTCGACGCCACCCGCAAGTGGAAGGAGGAGGGCTTCACCCGCGAGTGGCCGGAGGTGCTGGCGATGCCCGCGGAGGTGGTGGCCCGGGTGGACGCCATGTGGAAGGAGCTCGGCCTGTGACCGGGCTCGTCGCCTCCTCCACCCCGACGGTGGGCCAAGGCCAGGGTCCGCTCGGACAGCTCGGGCCGGCGGAGCGCGGGCCGCAGGTCCAGCGGATGTTCGATCGCATCGCCGGACGCTACGACGCCGCCAACCGGGTGATGTCCGCCGGGGTGGACATCCTCTGGCGACGAAAGGCGATTGACGGTCTGCTCGCGGGGCTAGGCGACCGCCCGCGCCTGCTCGATCTCGGGGCGGGCACCCTCGACGGCGCGCTCGAGATGGCCCGCCGCGCCCCGGGGGCGGTGGTGGTGGGGGCGGACTTCGCCCGCGAGATGCTGCGGGCCGGGCTGCCCAAGCTCGCCGCCGGGGGCCTCGGGCGCCGGGTGGCGGCCCACCTGGCCGATGGCCACGTCCTGCCCTACCGCGACGCCGCCTTCGACGCGGCCTTCTCGGCCTTCTGCGTGCGCAACCTGGCCGAGCTGCCCCGGGCCCTCGGCGAGCTGCGGCGGGTGGTGCGGCCGGGCGGGCGGATCGCGATCCTGGAGTTCTTCCGGCCGCCGCGCCCCCGCCCCTTCTTCGACGGGTTTTACAACGCCCGCGTGCTCCCGCTGCTCGGCTGGGCGGTGAGCGGCGACCGCGAGGCCTACCGGTACCTGCCGGCGTCGATCGCCGCATTCGTCACCGAGGCCGAGTTCGCGGAGCGGCTCGGCGCCGCCGGGTTCGCCTCGGTCGAGATCCACCGGCTCTTCCCGGCGGGCGTGGCCTCGCTGGTGCAGGCGTCATGAAGCTGGTGGTGGCGGTGGGCGGGGCCTCGGGGTCGATCTACGCCCGCCGCCTGCTCGACACCCTGGCGGCCATGCGGGCCCGCGCGCCCAAGCTCGGGCTCGAGGTCGCGGTGTGCTTCTCGCAGTCGGGCGCCGAGGTCTGGAAGCACGAGCTCGGCCCGATCCCGGAGCTGCCGTTTCGTCGCTACGACCTGCGGGATTTCCGCGCGCCCTTCGCGTCGGGCTCGGCCAGGTGGGACGCGATGGTGGTGATCCCCTGCTCGAGCGGGGGCCTGGCCCGCATCGCGAGCGGCGTCTCCGACGATCTGATCGGGCGGGCCGCCGACGTGATGTTGAAGGAGCGGCGGCGGCTGATCCTGGTGCTGCGGGAGACGCCGCTGTCGCTGATTCACCTCGAGAACATGCTGCAGGTCACCCGCGCCGGGGCGGTGGTGCTGCCCGCCTCGCCCTCGTTCTACTCGGGCCCGAAGACCGTGGATGAGGTGATCGACACCGTGCTCAGTCGGGTGCTCGATCAGGTCGGGCTGCCGAACGAGCTGATGCCACGCTGGGGACAGCCCGTGAATCCCCCGAGGGAAAAGGAAGAAGGAGAAGGAGGAGGAGCCGAGACATGACAGTCCAGGACGTACCCGGGGTGCGCGGCGCGGTGACACCCGCGCTGGCTTCGGTCCCGCGCGAGGTGGCCGGTGGCGAGACCTCGAGCCGCAGGGAGGGCGATCCGCTCTTCGAGTCCCCGGCCACCCTCGACATGTTCGCGCTCGGCCGCCGGGCGGCCGCGGCCCGCGATGCGCGCTGGGGAGCCACGGCCTCGTTCGTGCGCGCCCGCGCCTTCGTCGCGGGCGGCGGGCCGGTGGCCGGAGCCGAGGGCGGCGGCTGGCGCGGACCCCGCGACGCCGCCGAAGCCTTCGCCGAGCTCGGCGAGCTCGCGCCGCCGTCATCCGGGACCGGAGCCCCGGATGCTGGGTCGGCGGCCGAGCTGGCGCGGGCCAGCGCGGCCGGTGTGACCCTGTGGCTCGGAGCGCCCGGGCCGGAGTTGCACCGCGCGATCGTCGCGGGCGGCGGCCGGGTCCTCTACCGGTTTCCGTTCCGGGCCGGCGAGCCCGCCGCCGAGCGACGGGCGCGGCTCGGTGCGCTGCAGGCGGCGGCGATCTCCGGAGCACCGCTCTGGGGCGTCATGCCCACCCCCCTCGGCGAGGCGGAGGGCATCGACACGCTGCGGGTGGTGGCGGCCCTGCGCCTGGATCTGCCGTCGATCCCGCACCTGGTGCTCGACGTTCCCGCGCTCGGTCCCCGGCTCGCGCAGATGGCGCTCGGCTTTGGCGGCGACGAGCTGTGGGCGCCGATCGTGTCCGAGCGCGCCCTGCGCCTCGGCGGCAACGCCAACAACCCCGCCATGACCCGCAAGGAGGCCTGCATCCTCATCCGCGGCGCCGGGCTGCGCCCGCGCGAACGGGTGGGGGCGGACCGCTTCGCCGAGGAGCCGTCGTGAGCGCTCCCAGCGGGCCGGAGGCGAGATCGGGCGCGGGCGAGGCTCGAAGGTCCGAGGTCGGGGTCTTCGATGCCATCCGCGAGCGGGTACGGGCCGGAGAGCCGCTCTCCTTCGAGGACGGCCTGGCCCTCTTCCGCCACCCGAACCTGATGGAGCTCGGGGCCCTCGCCAACGAGGTGCGGGAGCGCCTGCACGGCGGGCGCACCTACTTCAACCGGAACCTGCACATCAACGCGACCAACGTCTGCGTGGCCAGCTGCCGCTTCTGCTCGTTCGCCCGCCTCAAGCCGGGCGACGCGGGGGCCTACACCATGTCCCACGCCGAGGCCTGGGCCAAGCTGCAAGGGCGGGTAGACGCCGGCGACCGCCTGACCGAGGTGCACATCGTCAATGGCCTGCACGATGGCCTCGACTTCGCGTACTACGAGGAGCTCTTGCGCGGGCTGAAGCGCATCCAGCCCTCGATCCACCTCAAGGCCTTCACGGCGGTCGAGCTGTTCTTCTTTCACCAGCACTTCGGCCTGCCGGTGCGCACGGTGATCGAGCGGCTGCGCGCCGCCGGGATGGACTCCTTGCCGGGGGGCGGGGCGGAGATCTTCGCGCCCAAGGTCCGCAAGAAGATCTGCGACGACAAGTGCACCGCCGACGAGTGGCTGGACGTCCACCGCACCGCCCACCGGCTCGGCCTGCGCTCGAACTGCACCATGCTCTACGGGCACATCGAGACCGACGCCGATCGGGTCGATCACCTGCTGCGCCTGCGCGCCCTGCAGGACGAGACCGGGGGGTTCCAGACCTTCATCCCGCTGGCCTTCCACCCCGACAACAACGCCCTCATGCGCCTGCCCGGCCCGACCGCGGTCGAGGATCTGCGCCTCTACGCGGTCTCGCGCCTGATGCTGCACAACATCCCGCACCTGAAGGCCTACTGGATCATGCTCGGGATCAAGACCGCCCAGACCGCGCTGTGGTTCGGGGCCGACGATCTGGACGGCACCGTGCAGGAGGAGAAGATTTACCACATGGCCGGCGCCGAGACCCCGCAGGCCATGACCACCGGCGAGATCGTGCGCCTGATCCGCAACGCCGGCCGCGAGCCCGTCGAGCGCGACACCCTCTACAACGTGGTCGCCGAAGGGGAGGCCCTCGGGGGCAACAAGCCCTTCCGGCGCGAAGTGCGCAAGAGCCTGGAGATCGTGCCGTGACGCCGACGCCGAAGATTCGCCTGGCCGCGGTCTCGTTCCTCAACGCCCGCCCGATCACCTACGCGCTCGAGCGCGGCCTCGGGCAAGGTCCTGACCGTTTCGAGCTGACCTTCGACCTGCCGAGCCGCTGCGCCGCCCGCATCGGCTCGGGGGACGCGGACATCGCGCTCATCCCCACCGCGGCCTATCGCCAGCTGCAGCTCGCCCACCCCGGGCTCGATCTGCGCGCGGTCCCCGGGATCGCCATCGGCAGCCGCGGCCCCGTGCGCACCGTGCTGCTGGCGGGCGAGGTGCCCTGGGAGCGGATGGAGGCGGTGGCGCTCGACGGGGCGTCGCGCAGCTCGGCGGCGCTGCTGCGCGTGCTCTGTCACGAGCGCGGGCTCGCCCCCACCTTCAGCGAGCTCCCGCACGAGCACATCACCTCCGCTGCCCACGGGACCACCGGGGCCCTGGTGATCGGCGACGCGGGGTTCACGGTGGCCGGGGCCCACCCCTTCGTCTATGACCTCGGCGCCGAGTGGAAGCGCCTGACCGGCCTGCCCTTCGTGTTCGCGCTGTGGGCGGGCCGCGCGGAGATCATCGACGACGAGACGGTGCACCTGTTGCAGGAGAGCCTCCGCCAGGGGATGGGGCACCGCCGGCAGATCGCGCTCGCCTGGGCCGAGGCCCACGGCGGGGATCCGGCGGCCTACGAGCGCTACCTCACCGACAACGTTCACTACGCGCTCGGCTCGGAGGAGCTCTCCGGCGTGGGGGCGTTCTTCGAGCGCATGCGCCTGGTGGAGGGCTCGTCCGAGCGGACCCGGCTGCGCTTCTTCGACGGGGCCTACGTCAAGGAGCGCGCCCTCCGGGTCGCGCCTCCTCGGGGCGTCGGGGAGCCCGAGGCCGACGGCGGCAGCGGCCTCCGGGCAAGCTCGACACGCCCGTCGGGCTCGTCGAGATCGGTCGACGCGCTGCTGTCCGACGCCGCCGCCGGCGCGCGCCTGTCGCCCGACGATTTTCTGCACCTGTATGGCCAGGCCTCCACGCTCGACCTCGGCGCCGCCGCCGATGCCCGTCGACGGGCCCTGCACCCGGACGGGACCGTCACGTACATCATCGACCGCAACGTCAACTACACCAACGTGTGCGTGACCCGCTGCAAGTTCTGCAACTTCTATCGGCCGCCGACCAGCGGCGATGGCTACACGCTGTCGCGCGAGGTCCTGGCCCAGAAGTTCCAGGAGACCGTGGACCTCGGCGGGGTGCAGATCCTGCTGCAAGGTGGCCTCAACCCCAACCTGCCGCTCGCCTGGTACGAGGACCTGTTTCGCTGGATGAAGGCCAACTTCCCGCTCGCCATCCACGGCCTGTCGCCCGAGGAGATCCGCTACATCGCCGAGCTCGAGCGCCTGCCCATCCGCGCGGTGCTGGAGCGGCTGGTGGCGGCGGGCCTCGACTCGGTGCCGGGCGGCGGCGCCGAGATCCTCGACGACGAGATCCGGCACGCCATCTCGCCCCTCAAGTGCACCACCGACACCTGGATGGAGGTCATGCGCGAGGCGCACGCGCTCGGGCTGCGCAGCACCACCACGCTGGTGTTCGGCTTCGGCGAGACGCCCGCGCACATCGTGAACCACCTCGAGCGTCTGCGCGCGCTGCAGGACCAGACCAGCGGGTTCACGGCGTTCATCTGCTGGCCCTTCCAGGCCGAGGGCACCCGCCTCAAGCTCCGCGACGACACCACGGCGGTGCGCTACCTGCGGATGTTCGCGCTGGCGCGCCTCTACCTCGACAACGTCCCGAGCCTGCAGGTGTCGTGGCCGACCATGGGGCCGGAGGTGGGCCAGGTCGGCCTGCGCTTCGGCGGCAACGACTTCGGGTCGGCCATGATCGAGGAGAACGTGGTCTCGCAGGCCGGGGCGGTGTTCAAGCTCGGCGCCGCCGACATCGAGCGGTACGTCCGCGGCGCGGGGTTCGTTCCGCGCCGCCGCAACATGCGCTACGAGCTCTTGCCGGAAGCCTGAGGCGGCGGAGGCGGGCCCGTGTCGTCCCTGTGCATGCTGAGCGCGGCCTGGGTGCTGCCGATCGCCCGGCCGCCCATCCGCGACGGCGCCGTCGTGATGGGCGGCGCCGGGGGCGCGACGGTCGTCGCGTGCGGGGCGCGGGCCGACCTGCGGCGGTCGTTTCCCGAGGTGCCGGAGCGACGCGCGGGTGGGGCCCTCCTCCCCGGGCTGGTGAACGCGCACACCCACCTCGAGCTTGCCGCGCTGGCGGGGGAGGCCAAGGGACCGGTTCCGGGTGGGCGGGGGCTCGTCGACTGGGCGCGCGCGCTCATGGCGCTTCGTCGCCCGAGCCTCGAGTCGAGCCCGCCGAGCCCGGCCGCTGCCGCGGCGGCGGCGGCGGCGGCCGTGGCGGCCGGTTGTTCTGCCCGCGCGCTCGGCACCGCCGCCATCGGAGACGTCGGCAACGGGATCGCCGGCTGGCTCGCCCTGCGGTCCCTCGGGTTTCGCGGTCTCTTCTTCCACGAGCTCGTGGGCACGCGCGAGCGCGCCACTGGCGACGCCCTCGCCGATGCCGACGCCGAGCGCGGGCGGGCCAACACGCCCTCCGCCGACCAGGACGCGGGGTACCAGACACGCACGGTTCCGATCCCCGCGGTGCCGGCGCCCCACGCCCCCTACTCGGTCGGCCCCGACCTGATGCGGCGCATCTTCACCGCGGCCGCTCGCGCCGGCCACCCCACCAGCATCCACCTCGCCGAGGATCCCTCGGAGCTCGAGCTCCTCGAGCACGGGACCGGCGCATGGGTCCCCATCCTGCAAGCGCTCGGCGTCCCGGCAGGCGAGCGCACGCCCCACCTCGGCGCGACGGCGTACCTGGAACGGCTTGGCGCCTTCTCGTCCGGCGGGCCGCCTCCCTTGCTGGTCCACATGGTCCACGCCAGCCCGGCCGACCTCGCCCGGACGCGCGCGGCGAACGCCACGGTGGTCCTCTGCCCGCGCTCGAACCTCCACATCGGTGGCCGTCTGCCTCCCGTCCCTGCCATGCACGCCGCCGGAGCCCGGCTGGCCCTCGGCACCGACAGCCTGGCGTCGACGCCGGATCTCTCCTTGTGGCACGAGCTCGCCGTTCTCTCCGCCCACTTCCCCGATGTCCCCCCCGCGGTCTGGCTGCGGGCCGCCACCCTCGGCGGTGCCGAGGCTCTCGCCCTCGATCCCGGGCAACGGCACGTGCCTCGGGGGGGGCCGGAGGCGACCGATTATCCGGGTGCTCTCGGCGCCCTGGTGCCAGACGCCCGTCCGGGCGTGCTCGACGTGGAGCTCGACCCTGGCCTGGTCTCGGGCACAGCGGCCACCGCCACCGACATCGAGCGCGCCCTCGTGTCGAACCCAACCCCCCACATCACCTGGATGGTCCAAACATGAACGTCGCCCCCCCGCCCGGCGCCTCGCCCGCCAACCGACCGCGGCTCGTCCCCCAAGCCCAACACGGCCCAACCCGGGAGTCGCCGGCCCCGGCCCCGGCTCGGGCCGCCGGGGCGAAACACCCCGCCGAGACCGCCTCGGTGGCCGCCTCGGTGGCGACCTTCGCCCGGATGGTGAAGCTCAGCCACACCGTCTTCGCCCTCCCCTTCGCCCTGGCCGCGGCGGCCCTCGCCGCGCGCGGGGTGGGACTTCCACCCGGGCGACTCGCCGGCATCGTGGTCGCGATGGTGGGGGCGCGGACCGCGGCCATGGGGTTCAACCGCCTGGTCGACCGCCACATCGATGCCCGGAACCCGCGCACCGCGGGGCGCGAGCTGCCGCGCGGGGCCGTCTCGGTGCGGGCCGCATGGGCGCTCACCGCCGTCAGCGCCGCGATCTTCGTGGGTGCCGCCGCCTATCTCGGCCCGCTCTGCCTGACCCTGGCTCCCGTCGCGCTCCTCCTGCTCTTCGGGTATTCCTTGACCAAGCGCTTCACCGCCCTTTGCCACCTCTTCCTCGGCCTCGCGATCGCGGCCGGTCCCGCCGGCGCCTGGATCGCGGTGCGCGGGGACTTCACCCGGGTGCCGGGGCTCCTGGTGCTGGCGGTCGCCTGCTGGATCGGCGGTTTCGACGTCCTCTACTCCCTCTCGGACCGGGAGTTCGACCGCGCCGCGGGCCTGCACTCGATCCCCGGTCGCTTCGGGGTCGGGGGCGCGCTGCTCGCCTCCGCCGGGCTGCACGTCGTCACCATCGTGGCCCTGGCGGCACTCGGCCCGATCGCGGCGCTGGGCCTTCCTTACTGGCTCGGGGTCGGCGCCGTGACCGCGCTGCTCGTGTGGGAGCACGCCATCGTGAGGCCCGACGACCTGTCGCGCCTCGACGTGGCCTTCTTCAATCTGAACGGCTACGTCTCGGTGATCTTTCTCCTGGCCACGCTCGCCGACGTGTTCCACCTGGCCGATCGCCTCCTCGGGCGGCCGATCCTCGGGGGATGACGCGGCGGCGAGGGCCCGGCGCGTCGGCCCCGCCGTCCGATCCCCCGGCCCCCGGCGGGCCCTTGACGCTCGCCGGCCCCCATCGCTGCTGCTCCCGCCCCGGTGCCGCGGCGCGCGCCCCGGCGGGGCCGTGGTCGACCGAAATGGCCGCTTTCGCCTACAAAACCTTTCGAGTAAGTTGAGAGCTCGGAATTCGTTCGCGGCCGCGGTGGATGGATCGGTGTGGCTCGGCCCGTGCACGAGATCCCATCGGGATACCTGGAACACTCCTAGCTTGCCGTGAGGGCCCCAACTGGTGCGACGTCCGACCTTCGTGCAACGAGCCAACCGCGAGGCGAGCCACTCCCTGGCCCCGACGCCAGAGCCCCTGCGGTCGATGATCCCCACACGGGGGGAGCTTGCCCGTCGGTTCGTCGGTCTGCTGCTGGCCGCGGCGGCGGGGTGCTATAGCCCGAACATCGTCAGTGGTGGGCTCCTCTGCGCCACCGGCACGAGCGCGTGCCCCGACGGCTTCACCTGCGTCGGCACGGTGTGCCTTCGGCCGGACGCGGCGGTCCCCGACCTGGTCCAAGACCGACAGACCGATACGCCCCCCTCGGACCACCCAGCCGAAAAGCCGCCGTCGGACGGCTCCGGCGACGGCCCGATCTGCGTCCTCCCGGTGATGGGTTGCACCCCCCAGACGACCAGCGGCTGCGATCCCGTTTGCCAGGTGGGGTGCTGCGGCAGCGTGCCGAAGAAGTGCTCCGTCGCCCACGATGAGACCATCGCCTGCCTCCCCCTGCAGGGCTCCGCGACGACCTGGAATCCGTGCACGATCCAGTACTACGATCAGGCCAACCAGAACGACACGTGTACCCCCGGGGACATCTGCCTGCGGCCTGGCGGGCCAGGAAGCTCGGGGGACTTTTGCTTCCCCCTTTGCAGAAACGACGACGACTGCACGGTTCCCTACGGTTCGGCCTGCGTCGAGCGACCCATCGGAGGAACCGACGCCCTCCAGCATACGCCCATGGCCAAGGTGTGCGACGTCCCTTTCGTCGATTGCGATCCACAGGCCCAGACGTCGTCCTGTCCCGCCAACCGGCCGTACTGTTATCTCTACACCCCGAATCCCACGACCAAGGCCGATCGAACGGTGTGCGAGTTCGCGCCGGGTACGTTGGGCAACAACCAACCGTGTATGTCCGCGCGCGATTGCTTCCCGCGGTGGACGTGCCCAACTGGGAACGTGACTGGGGCGAATGTCTGCCACCCGATCTGCGATGTGGCGACGAACAATTGCGCGCAGGGAACCCACTGTGTCACGAACTGGGGAACGAAGTATGGGTACTGCATCTCTCCCTGAGCGCGCGCTCGCGGCAGGTCGACCCGCTCCCGCCGACGCCCCCACGGGAACCATCATCGGTCTCCTGTCCCCGCTCCTCTTCCCCTTTCTTTTCCTGGTCCCGGTCCTGACGACAGCCGGGTGTCACGGCTCGAACACGCCGCGTGCGGTGGCCGATGCCGGCGGGCTCGATCAGGCCGGCTCCGGCGGCAAGCTCGACGGGGCGACCGCGCCACCCGACGGCGCCGTCGACACGGCTCGGTCGGGCGACGGCACGAGCGCCCCGCCGCCCCCCCACTGCACCAAGTCGGGGGCCTCTCCCACCAAGCCCCAGTCGCAGGCCTGTGGCTGCGACGACGAGTGCCAGTCCGGGTTCTGCGTGGACGGCGTGTGCTGCGAATCGGCCTGCACCGACACGTGCAAGTCGTGTGGTCTGCCGAGCGCGCTCGGCCTTTGCACCCCCATTCCGGCCGGCGTCACCCCCACCGATCCCGTCGAGTGCACCGTCACCGACCCGAAGGGCTGCGGCACCGACGGGACCTGCGACGGCGCCGGCAAGTGCCGCCTCTACCCCTCGCAGACCCCGTGCAAGGCTGGCACCTGTGATGGGGAGGCCATCTCGGGCGCTCTGGTGTGCGACGGGAAGGGGAGCTGTGGACCGGGGCCGGCCACCTCCTGCTACCCCTACGCCTGCGACGCGAAGACCGGCACCTGCGCCGCGAGTTGCATCACCGACGCCGAGTGCTCCTCCGGCATCAAGTGTCAGGCCAACAGCTGCGGCAAGAAGATGAACGGCGCGGGCTGTGCGGGGCCCGATGATTGTGCCTCCGGGTTCTGCAGCGACAAGGTGTGCTGCAACGAGGCCTGCGCGGGGGCCTGCATGGCCTGCGACCAGGTCGGCTCGAAGGGCGTGTGCCGTCTCATCGAGGCCGGCCTGCCCGACCCGGCCTTCTGTGCCGTGACCGACAGGAGCACCTGCGACACGACCGGCCTCTGCGACGGCTTCGGCACGTGCTCGAACTACCCCACCAACACCCTGTGCAGCGCGCCGTCCTGCGCCGGTGACACCGCCCTCGGCGTTCCGCGCACCTGCGACGGGCTCGGGGTCTGCGGGGATCTCCAGCTCATCGACTGCACCCCTTTCCGCTGCGCGAACGGAGCCTGCGGAGCAACCTGCGCCACCGACGCGGACTGCGCCCCCAGCCACCCCTGCGTGCAGGCCACGGTGGGTGGCGTCAGCGTCGGCCGCTGCAGCGGCAAGCTCGGCAACGGACAGAAGTGCGCGGCCGCCACCGACTGCGAGTCCAGCCAGTGCGTGGACGGCGTGTGCTGCGAGTCTGCGTGCACCGGCGCGTGCCGCAGCTGCGCCCTCCCTGGATCCCCTGGCCAGTGCAAGAACGTGGCGGCCAGCGCCGCGGATCCGCACCGGACCTGCAAGGACGCCGGCGTCGCGTCCTGCGGCACCGACGGTCTGTGCGACGGCACGGGCGCCTGCGAGAAGTACAAGGTCGACACCGAGTGTGGCCCGGAGACCTGCGCGAACGGGGTCTTCACGGACAACCCCAAGTGCAACGCGGCCGGGCAGTGCGTTGCCCCGCCGTCGCGCACCTGCAGCCCGTTCGTGTGCTCGGGCACCGCCTGCCTCGGCGCGTGCACCAAGGACACCGACTGTCAGGCCCCCAATACCTGCATCGCCGGCTCCTGCGGCAAGAAGCCCGCCGGGGCATCGTGCGGCGCCGGCAGCGAGTGCCAGTCGACCTTCTGCGCCCAGGGGATCTGTTGCAACTCGGCGTGCAAGGGGGCCTGCACGGCCTGCAACCTGAGCGGCTCCACCGGCATCTGTTCCGCGGTCCGCGATGGGCAGTCCGATCCGCAGGGCCTCTGCGCGTCCACTTCGAGCGCGTCCTGCGGCACCACCGGCTCGTGCAAGGGGGGCGCCTGCGCCTTCTGGCAGAGCGGACAGAAGTGCAAGGATGGCAAGTGCAACGGCACCTCGGCCACGCCGTCCTCCACCTGCGATGGCAAGGGGAATTGCACCACGCCGTCCGATCAGGCCTGCGGAAACTACACCTGCGACAGCAGCAAGAGCTCCTGCCGCAGCAGCTGTGCGACGGATTCGGACTGCGTGTCACCCAACACCTGCGTCGGCAACTCCTGCGGCAAGAAGCCCGCGGGCGCGGCCTGCACCGCCGCCAATCAGTGCTCGACCGGGTTCTGCACCGAGGGGGTCTGCTGCAACTCGGCCTGCAGCGATGCCACCGGGACGTCGGGGCTCTGCCAGAGCTGCAAGGTGACCGGCAAGGTGGGCACCTGCGCGCCGGTCGTGTCGGGGGCCGCCGATCCGAAGGGCCGCTGCACGGCGACCAGCGCCGCGCTCGGCAACTGTGGCGGCGATGGAACGTGCAACGGCGCCGGGGCGTGTCGGCCATGGTCCACCGCGACGGGGTGCCGGCAGGCGAGCTGCGCCGGGGGGGTGTTCACGCCGGCCGCCAGCTGCGACGGGAAAGGGACCTGCCCGGCGGCGACGACCTCGAAGTGCGATCCCTACATCTGCAGCACCACGAGCCCGTCCTGCACGTCCACCTGCACCAAGAACGCCGACTGCGCCGCCGGACTCACCTGTCTGGCTGGCAACCAATGTGGAACGACGCTGCCGAACGGCAAGTCCTGCAAGGCCAGCACCGACTGCACGAGCGGACACTGCACCGCCGAGGGGGTGTGCTGCGACACCGACTGCACGGGGGGGTGCCAGAGCTGCACGGTGGTCCAGATGCTCGGGACCTGCGCGCCGATCGCCGCGGGCGGGACGCCGCGGGACGCGAGCCTGTGCGTGAAGGGAGACGCCTGCGGGAACACCGCGAAGTGCGATGGGAACGGTGGGTGCCAGGTGGCGGCGATCGGCACCGCGTGCGGCAGTGCCAGCTGCGCGGGCAGCATCAACGGAAGCGTCGGTGGCGTCTCCATGACCGAGTCCGTCGCCAGGGTTCCGGCCGGGATGTGCGACGGAGCCGGGACCTGCACGCCGGCCACCAATCAGATCGCGTGCGGGGCTTATCAGTGCAGCGGCGGGGCGTGCAAGACCAAGTGCTCGTCGACCGACACCGACTGCAACGCCATCGGGGGCTACACCTGTCAGGGGAGCTCGTGCCTCATGGTGGCATCGAGCGGCGGCACCTCTGGTGGCAGTGGCGGAAGCGGAGGCGTGACGGGAACGGGCGGCAAGACTGGAACCGGCGGCTCCGGAACCGGCGGCGCGGGAACCGGCGGCGCGGGGACTGGCGGCGCGGGAACTGGCGGCAAGATCGGAACCGGGGGCGCCAGCACAGGCGGCTCGGGAACCGGCGGCTCCGGAACCGGGGGCGCCAGCACGGGCGGCTCGGGGACCGGCGGCTCCGGAACCGGCGGGGCGGCTACCCCGAAGTCGCCGCTCGGGGCCACCTGCACCAGTGGAAGCGCCTGCATGAGCAACCTCTGCGTCACCGCCGATGCGGGCGGGGCCATCTGCTGCGCCAGCGCCTGCGCGGCCCAGACGGACCCCTGCGGCAACAAGGGCACCTGCGCGGCGGGAGGCGCCTCCTGCGTCCCGAAGCTCGCCGACGGTGCAGTCTGCGCCCCGGGGACCTGCGGGTTGCTCAACCTGACCGCGACCGCGCCCAAGACCTGCAACGGAGGTACCTGCTCCGCTGGTGGAAACCTCCAGCTGTGCACATTCCTGGCTCCCTGCCAGAACGGCACCTGCGGCGGCTCCGCCGGTGGCGGGGCGAAGTAGCTCCCCGCTGGTCGCGACCGCCAGCCGGCGAGCCACGTCCCCGATTCATTCGACGGTCAGATCGTCCATCGCCGCCTGATCGCGATCGGGAGCGCGATCCCCTTCAGGGACCCCCGCTTCGTGCCGGGCCCTGGGCCAAGGTGCGGTGCTTGTCGTGGCTCTTGTCGTGGCCCTTGGGGGGCGGAGCGCCGACGGGCCGGCGCTCCGAAGCCAGGCCCGTGTGCGCCTCCCCGTGGACGCGCGGGTGGTGCACGTCGAAGGCCGGCTTCTGCTTCGGATCGCAGTTGGGGCCAAACCCGTTGGCGTTGAAGTGGTGCTTGAGGCGGCCGCGTCGGGCGCCGGCCACCGCCTCGATCTCGACGTCGTGCTCGCCGGCCCGCGAGGGCGAGCAGTACGAGAGCAGGTAATATCGCTTGGAGGCGTCCTCGATTCGCCGGCCGACCTCGTCGAATCCCTTGGCGATGTCGTCGCGGTTCTGCGAGGCGAAGGTGCCCGCCCGGCCGATGGCGGAGAGCTCGCGGGTGTCCACCTCGGCGCCCACCCCGATCGCGAACACGTCGAAGGCCGCGGCATCGAGCATCTTCTTGACCTCGTCGCCGGAGGCGCGATGGGCCCGGTCGGTTCCATCCGTGAACACGACCAGGGTGCCAAAGCGCAACGGCTGGGGCGCGGTCTCGAGCTGGCGCGCCAGGGCCCTGACCGCCTCGACAATGGCGCCGTTCAGGTTGGTCGAGGGATCACGCGGGCGGTAACGCCCGAGGGCGGTGACACCGGCCCGAACGTTCCCCCCGAACGGGACCACCGGGTTGATGTGCGGGCTCCCATCGAAGGTGTAAAGGGCGACCTTCTGGTAGGGCCCGACCCGCTCCGCGAACGAGGCCGCGGCCGACATGAGCGCGGGCAACTGTCCCGAGCCCACCACGCTGCCGCTCATGTCGACGAGGAGGAGCGTGTCATGGACTGCGGCGACCTCCTCCTGGAGGATCGTCTGCTGGCTCTCGAGCGTGGAGACGGGTTTGCCGTCCTCGAGGATGTTGAAATCCGTCGGCGTCAGGTTCGCGACCGGCTGCCCCGAGGACCTGTCGACCGTGAAGTAGACCGCCACGTTCGAAGGCTTGCGGACCGAGGCGTCGACCATCTGGAGGCGCAGGCCACATCCGGCACCGAGCGCGGCGAGGCCGCCGAGCACGATGGCC
>Ga0265328_10000434_pt1 | contig 19635 bp, 19 predicted proteins | sample 41624metaG_FD_202086 | JGI IMG/M metagenome (GOLD analysis project Ga0265328, IMG submission 202086) | Rhizosphere microbial communities from Carex aquatilis grown in University of Washington, Seatle, WA, United States - 4-16-24 metaG | ecosystem: Host-associated > Plants > Roots > Rhizosphere...
GGGACCTCCACCCCGACGGCGCTCTTGCCCGGGATCGGGGAGAGCATCCGCACGTTGGGGGTGCCCAGCGCCAGGGCGAAGTTCTTCTGCAGGCCCTCGACCTTCTCGACCTTGACGCCGGGCCCGACGGTGATCTCGTAGCGGGTCACGGCCGGGCCGCGCCGGTAACCACCCACCCGGGCGCTGACCTTGAACTGGTCGAGGACCTCCTGGAGCCTCGCCTTGACCTCGTCGCTGGCGGCGCTGCGCTTCTTCGGCGGATCGCCGGCGGCGAGCAGGCTCAGCGCCGGCAGCTGCCAGCCGCCAGCCGCCGACACCGCCTGCCCACCCGCGGCTGCGGCCGCGGCGACGGGCCGGGCCGGGGCCTGGGTGGTGCCGGCCCGGGCGGGCGAGACGGCCGGGCCGGGAGCCCGCGGCGGCACCGTCGGCGCCGGCCCCGGCCGCGGCGCGGCCTGGGAGACCGGGGTCGCGGCCGCGGCCGCTGACGACGAGAGGGGGAACTCGTCGCCCAGCTCGTCGGTGTCGTCGTCGAGGTCGTCGATCTCGACGCTGGGGCGCCGTCGCGGCCGGGGCAGGGTGAACCCGGTGGCGGTGATCAGTCCGGCGGCGGTGGCCAGGATCAGGACCGGCAGCATCACCCAGGCGGTGAGCAGCGACGCCGGGGCGGTGCCGGTGATCCGGCCGAGCAGCCCGCCGGCGGCGGCGACGAGGTCGCCGACGCCGGCGATCCCGGCGGCGGCCAGGGCGGTGCCGCCGGTCTGGCGGATCAGGGCCGGGGTGGCCAGCCCGGCGGGCAGGCGTAGCACCTGCACCGCCAGCCAGATCAGTCCGGCCGGGGCGGCGTAGGCGAGGATCCCGACGGCGCCGGTCGCGAGGGCGGCGATCATGCCCAGCGCGGTGCCGGCGGCCCCGGCCGGGTGGGTGAACATCGCGACGGCGAGCAGCAGCCCGGTCAGTAGCAGCAGCGTGCCGAGGCTGTCGTGGGGCTGGCCGTGCTCGCGGTCGGCGCCGTCGGCGAGGGGGGTGATGCCGCGGACGGCTCGGCCGGTGCCGGTGGTCATGCCCCGCCAGGCGGCGTGGGCGATCGGTGCGAGGGCGACCGGTTCGGGCTTCGGTTCCTGCGGCTTGCGGCGGCGTGCCATCGGGTGTCTCCGTTCTGGGGCAGCGCGAGGTCCGGCGGGCAAGGGGGCTGAGCTGTTGGTCTCGGGGGTCACGAGGCAAGGGGCTGGGGGCCGCGGTGAGGGCCGGCCGGGCAGGGGCCGGCCGTCACCGTGGCGGTCAGCGCCCGGCGCCGACGGCCGCGGGCAGCGTGTACGCGCCGTTGCTCTCGGTCGGCCGCACGATCTGGCCGCGGTCGTGCATGGTCTTGAGCAGCGCGTACAGCTGGCTCTTGCCGACCGGGCAGTCGGGGCGGTCCAGCAGGGCCTGCGCGGAGGCGGGACCGGCCCGCAGGCACGTCACGACCCACTCGGTGCTGGACTGCGGGGCGGGCGGTGGCGTGGTGGTCTTGCCGGCGCCGAACAGGGCGGCGATCTTGGCCAGGCTGCTGCTACCGGTGGTAGCGCCGGCGCCGGTGGCCTGCTGGCTGGTCTTGACCGCGGTGAGCGAGGTGACCGGGTCGACGTTCCAGACGACCGGCACGTGCGGGGCGGCGTCGGCGGCGGCCTGCTCGTCGAGTTTCGCGGTCCGGCCGATCATGCCGACCTTGCTGCTGGACCGCAGGTAGCCCATGCCCGCGGTGGGGGCGCCCTGGGCGTCGAGGTCCGGGATCGCGAACGGGTCGCCGACGAAGTCGTCGGGCAGGATCGTGGCGCCGGAGCCCCGGTTGGACAGCCGCAGCACGAGGGTGTTGCCGCCGACCAGGCCGTCGCGGATGCGGATCGAGCCGCCCAGCGAGCCGTTCTGCGGGATCTGCGTGGCGAAGATCAGCCCGCAGCCGGTCTTGCGCATCGTCTCGACGGCTTCCTCGGTCAGCGGCACGATCAGGGTGTTACGGATCAGCACCAGCTGGCACTCGTCGATGATCCCCATCATCTTCTTGAAACCCAGCGCGATGACCCGTGGGTCGGTTTCGTCGAAGACCTCGACGCCGGCGTCGGCCAGCTTCTTCGACCGGTACATGATCTCGGCGTGGAACCGGGCGATCAGCAGGGTGACCGCTGGCGGGCCGGCGTGGTAGTCGGTCTTGGTCCTCCACGCGGGCAGGCTCTGGCCGTGCTGACTGTCACCGACGGCGACCATCCAGCCGTCGTCGAGGAGGTTCGCGATCAGCACCCCCAGGGCGCGGGACTTGCCCGCGCCGGTGGTGCCGACGACCAGGCCGCCCTTGACGCCGAAGCCGGGCGGCATGAACGTCCAGAGGCCGGGTGAGCCGTCGACGTAGGTGAGGATCTCGCAGCGGCCCTCGCGCATGGTCGGCCCCGCCCATGGCACGCCGGCGGCGATGTAGGAGCGCTGGGTCAGGCTGCAGCGGACCTTGGCGGCCTTACCGGTGGAGGAGAAGCCGACGGTGTTCTCGCCCAGGTCCAGGGCCACCTCGACCTCCGGGCCCTTCTTGATGATCGCGGTCGGGGTGACGCCGCGGCCGGGCATCAGCTGCACGATCAGGTCGGTGACCCCGTCGCGCGGCTCGGTCGCCCGGATGACCCGGGTGCCCACGCACACCCCGACACCGACGACGTCGCGTTCCCAGCGGCGCGTCCAGTCGGCGGTCAGCGGGTCGACCTCGCGTTGCGGCGGGATCTCCGGCGCCGCCTCGCAGACCGCGGCGGGTGGGGCCTGGCGCAGGTGGTGCCACCATGGCCAGCCCAGCAGCATCCCGGTCGCCAGCGGCGCGAACACCGTCCACACCGGGTGCGTGTGCAGGGCGGTCGGCCCGCCGGCGGCGACCGTGGCGACGCCGAAGCAGCCGAGCACGGCCACGATGGCGGCCCGCCAGCCGCGGACCACCCGGCTGCGGGCCGGCCACACCGCCGTGGTGAGCAGCGCGATCAGCGCGGCCAGGCCGATGGTGCCGGTCGGAACCCCCAGTGGTCCCGACAGCCATACCAGGGTCAGTTCGGCGCCGACCCAGTACAGCGGGAACAGTCGCCGCCAGGACTTGCCGATCACCCAGCGCACGGCCAGGACGATGCCGGTGATCGCGGCGACCACCAGCATGCCCAGCTGGGCTGCCCGCCGGGTGCGAACCTCACCGATCGTGGGCTGCTTGTTCGTGCTCGCCATGACGTCCTCCTGATCCGTTTCTCGGGGTGAGGAAGAAGGGGTGAGGGGCCTCGGACTTCCCCGAGGCCGGGGCCCCTCACCGGGGGGAGGGTCAGCCGCCGACCAGGACGTCCTGGTCGGCCAGGTTGCCGCCGGTGTCGGCGACGGTGTCGGCCACGTGGCCGTCCTTGCTGTTGAAATCGGCGAGGGCGTTCTGCAGCGACTCCTGCGCGTTGTCGAGCAGCGCCTTGGCGGCCTGGAACGCCTCCGAGGCATCCCGCATGTGCTCGACGGTGGTCGCCGCCATCCGCAGGTTCTCGAAGCGGTCGGCGGCCTCGGCCAGCACGCCGGCGAGCCCGGTGATCTCTTCGGCCTTCTCACCGGCGGTGTCGGCGGCCTGGCTGAACGCGGCCCGGATCTCCTCGGGACCAGTGGCATCCAGATTCACGGTGGTGCTCCTTTCCTTGCCGTCGTCGGCGGGGTTGCCGGCGGCGGGGGTCTGTGTGGCCTCGGCCAGGTGGCGGTGCTGGAGGCAGTGACGGTCGTTCCACTGCGGAGCGGCGCCGCACGGGCCGTCGGCCGTCGGGAACGGGCAGCGCCAGCGCGGGTCGTCGGCGTCCAGGGCCGTCACCGGCAGGTCACTGCCCTGGTGGCCGATGCAGAAGTTGGTGCCGGGCACGACGTACAGTCCGCACACCCCGTGCCCGTGGTCCGGATCGGGGACCATGCAGCGGCGCAGCCCCTCGGCGTCCGCGCTGGCGAAGCCCTCCCGGCGCAGGCCGCAGGTGCCGCACGTCCAGCCGTGCGTGCCGGCCAGCGGCCGGCACACGGGGCACTTCGGGGTGAGGCAGTAGGTGTGGTCGTCGTGCACCACCGGCGACGCGGGCTCGTCGGGTTCCTGCTTGTCGCGGCCGCCGGGGATCACCCGCAGGGGCGGCCGGCCGCCCTGTGCCTCGGCCGCCTCGGTGTTCTCCGCCGGCTCGGTGTTCTCGGCCGCCTCGGCCGCCTCGGCGGTCGCCGGGGCCGGCTGCGGTTCGGGGTCGGGCTGGTAGAGGTCGGGGTGCTCGGAGCGGGTGTGTTCGCGGCCGGCCGCCAGGGCGTTGGCCTCGATGCGGTAGCGGCGCGAGGACCAGCCGCACACGTCGCAGTCGGCGTAGAAACCGTCGTCGTCGGTGAGGTCGACGAACACCCCATCGACGGCCCGGGTGCCGGCCGCGCGGGCCCGGGCCCGGCGCTTACGGGCCCGGGCCTTGGCGGTGGCGTCCTCCACGGCGCCGGCCAGGTAGCCGCCGATCGCGGAGCGGATTCGGCCCTGATTGCCGGTCGTGCGCGGAGTCGGCTGCCCGGCGGCCTCCGCGGCGCGGTGCGCGGCGCGTTCGCGCCGTCGCGGGGACTGCTTGCCGCGCACCGCGTACGCGGTGTCCTCCAGCAGCAGCACCGCGATCTTCGCGACCGCCATCCAGATGAGAATGTCGAAGAGGACCATCAGGACACGCTCCTGATGACGCTGCCGAGCGAGCCGACCACGATCGGCAGCAGCACCGCGCAGCTCAGAGCGGCGTGCGCGAGGGCCCCCTTGCCGCCCCCGCCGCCGCCCTTGCCCTTGCCGCCGCCGCTCTTGCCTTTCAGGAAGACGACCACGATCACGGCCAGGATGAAGCCGACCACGCTGGGCAGCGCCACCTGCACCGAGCGGGTGCTCTGCCCGATCACGTGGGCGATCGGCCCGGCGACGGCGGTGATGCCCTGGGCGAACCAGTGGGTGATCCAGTCGGTGACGACGCCGGCGAGCATCGCGCCGACCACCAGGCCGATCACGACCCGCAGCCGGGGAGTGAACTTGAAAAACAGCGACAACGCGATGAAGGCGATGCCGCCCAGGACGGTCAGTGCGCCGGACATGAGAGGTGTTCCTCCTTCGGGAGAGGGGGTCAGAGGGCGAGGGAGAAGATCAGGCAGCCGAGCAGTAGCGCGACCGCGGCGGTGCGCAGCGGGTGCTCCAGGGCCCAGGAGGCCAGGTGCAGCGCCGCCCGGGGGGCGAGCACGAGCAGCGACCAGCAGGCCATCGCGACCTGCCGCGGGTCCTCGGCGCCGCGCGCCGCCCGGACCTTCTCGGTCATGGCGCTGAGCGGTTCCGGGGTGCCCGTCCAGACCGCGCGGATGCTGTCGAAGTCCCCCGGAATGTCACTGAGGGTGATTCCGGGGCCGGAATGGTGGCCGGAATCGGGGGTGACGTTCTGTGCGGGTTCGTCACGATCCCAGTCCGGTGGGGGAGTGGTCTCTCGCGTCGCTGACCTGCGGCCAGCGAGGTCTACGACCTCTGCCTCCGGCCGGACTGGAAAAACCGGCCCGTGTGACTGTGGGTAGTTTTCTGCGGGTAGTGCGCTCACCGCCCGGCCTGCCCTTCTGTGTGTGCTCGCCCCCGGGATGAGGGCCTGGATCGTGTGGCCGCAATCGATGGATGACTCCACGGCATCCGACCCGACGTGGGGCCGGATCGGGCACCGTGGGCTCACCTCCGGGCGCCCGGCAGGATCGCGCCGTAGCGGCGCAGGTGCTCCAGCTCGGTCTCGCCGGCAGGGCTCAGGTGGATCGGGCCGTCGTCGAGGTCGAGCAACAACTCGTCGTTGTCGTTGACGAGCTCGGTGACGTCCTCACCGTCGGACAGGGTGTATTTGCAGGTCAGCGTGCAGGTCAGCGTGCCGGCCTCAGCGGCGGCGAGCACCGCGCGGAGATTGGCTGTCATGGGAGTTCTCCCTGGTCAGGGCCGCGTACGCGGCGGTTGGGTGGGTGTCTGGTCGGGGGCGGTGCGCCGGTGGCTGACCAGCCGCGCGATGAGGTCCTCGCGCTCGGTGGCACTCAGCCGCACGGTCTCGGTGTGGTTGGTGTGGCCGACGACGATGAGGCTGTCGCCGCTGCCCACGAGCTGGGCGACGTCGCGGACGGCCGCGTAGGCCGGGCTGCCGGTCACGAGGTCACGGCCAGCGCGGACTCCGGTTCGGGAGTCCAGCCGTGGACGGCGGTGGCGAGGCGGTAGGCGGCCTCGCGGCTACCCGAGCGGCCCATGACGACGGTGTGGATCGTGTTGCCGTTGGGGTCGACCGGGATCCGGCCGTCGCGGATCGCCTGACGTACCGCCTCGACGCGGGCGGCGAATCCGGGGTTCGGACGTGGTTTCCGCTGCGTGGAGCCGGTACGCGTACCGGTACGCGGTACGTTCCCGACAGACGACAGCGCGGCGACGGACGGAGCCGCGACGACCACTGCGGGGGGTTCCTCGGCGATCGGCCGGTCGATGGTCAGGCCCATCTCGGCCAGCCGGGGTGCGCCCTCCCAGGGCCGCGCGGAGGTGCAGTACTCCTCGACCAGGGCCATCATGTAGGCGGTCCCGGCCGCCCCGATCGGGCCGATGGAGTGCACCAGCGCGGCCCGCCACGAGGTCCAGTCGGACACCGCCCCGGACCACCCGCCGATGATGTTCAGCCCCAGACTGGTGGCCAGGGCCGTGCGCTGGATGACGTCGGCCCGACGGTCCATGCCGCCGCCCGAGGTCGACAGCGCCGCCCTGGCGATGATCAGCATCGCGACGATGGTCATCAGCGCCGGTTCCATCGCCCAGGCCGCCCACCAACTGGCCGACCGGTGCTTCAGGCCCAGAGAGACCACGACCCCGTCGTGGACCCCGGAGGTCGACCAGGCCGCGAACGCGGCCAGGATGCAGCCCCCGCCGAGCAGCACCCAGCGGCGGACCCGGTCGACCCGCTCGGCCCGCACCTCGGCCGACGACCGGATCCGCGCCCGAATGTCGGCCGCGGTGCCGATCCGGATCGTGCGCCGGTACAGCTCGGCCACCTCGTCTCGCATGTCGAGGTCGGCCTGGTGACTGCGGGCAACGGCAGTGGTGCGGCGCTGGTCGGCCTCGATGGCGTCGCGCTGACGGGCATACTCGGCGGTAGCGGCCAGGGTCCGGATCTCGTCGGACGCCTCGACCTCGGCGATCTGCCGGCGCGCGTCGAGGTCGACCTCCCGGGCGGCGGCGGCCACGGCAGCCTGCCGGGCGGCGGCGACCACGGTCGGATCCCGCCAGGGCTCGACCACGTCGGTGTCCTCGACGTCGTCGAGGAACTCGTCCTCGTCCTGGTCGTCCTCGTCCTGGTCGTCGGGGACGACGGCCAGGTCCAGGGGGATCAGGAGCCCGCCTCGCTGGGTCCAGTCGTTCTCACGCTGAACGGGCGCGTCGAGGGGCACCAACAGCCCACCCCGCCGCGCGACGTCGATGTCAGCGGCCATGGCGCACCCGCCGCTGACGTCGGGCGGTCCCAGCCGGCCGCACGCACGGCTCGTGCCACGACTGACCGGGCACGATCTCCAGCAACGGTGCGTCGCACACGCAGCACACGCAGGTGATATGCCGCTGGCGGCCATTGGCCGCGACGAACGCCGTGACCGGATCCACCGGCCAGCGGCACACGTCGCACGTCTTCCAGCCGCCCGCCACCGCACGGATGCGGATGCGGGTGGGCACGTCGTCGGCCAGCGGCGGCGGTACCAGCGCCAGCGCCGGGCGGGGCAGGGTCGTGGCGCTCACCGTGCACCCCCCGGACTGCGGAAGTCGCCTGAGGGCAGCGCTCGCTCGTCGACGACCTGGGCGTGCAGCTGCCCGGCCATCTCGGCGGCCAGCTCCTCCTCTGCGCACGACTGGTGCACCGGGCGGCCCTGCTCGTCACGGCCGTGCGTGACCGTGTGGCAGCGTCGGCAGCCGGCCAGCTCGGTCGCCCAGTGCGTCGGGTTCGACCAGTCCAGCCGCACCCGCGTGGTGACCATCAGGACCTCACCGGACATCGGGCACCTCGCCCTCGGCCGGGGTGTCCCAGCCCAGTTCGGCCGCCGTGCCCAGGACCCGGTTGTGCCGGTACGGCCACCACCGCCACGCCTGGACGGCGCCGGCCGCCGTCACCGCGACGACCACCAGGCCGCCGGCCAGCGCCCACACCACCGTGTCGGGCACCAGGTGCGCCCACGGCAGGGCGATCCGGCCGGCAGCAAACCCGAACCCGCCGCCCGCCGTGATTCCGATCGTCAGTGCGCAGCGCCGGTCCAGCCGCCGCAGCCGCGCCGTCGCGTCCTCGTCGACGGCGGGCTGCTCGTCGGCGAGCACGACCAGGCCCTCGTGCGCGTTGTCGTGGTCCGGGCACGGCCGCGGCCGCCAGCACATCCCGTGGACCCCGTCGGGAACCGGCACCGGACAGGCGACCTCGGTCAACTCCTGCCAGCTCACGGTCGCCGCCGCGGCGTCGATCGCCGCCCAGTGCTCCGTGCTCGCCGTGTGCCCCGGGTTGATCCACACCCGGCAGATGTGGCAGGTCCGCCGGTCGTCGGCGGCCAGCAGACCGGCGGCCTCCAAGTCGTCCTCGGCGACCACCGCGGCGGTCAGGGCCTGGCCGTCGCCCAGCCACATCCCGCCCCGACCCTGCTCGTCCCAGCAGGCCAGACACGTCGGGCAGCTCCAGCCGGACCGCTCGCGCGACAGCATCGTGTCGTCGATCGGGCAGACCGCACCGATTTCGGTCAGCGGCACGGGCGGCGGCACCGCCACGATCGCCCGGTACGCGGCCACGACCACGTCCATCCCGTGTTCGGGCATCCGCTCCGGGTAGGGCAGCATCGTCATCACGCCACCTCCGCCAGGTCGGCGCCGAACCGGGCCAGCTCCCGCAGTCGCACACCCGGCCGGTCCTCGGCCACCCGGGCCAGACCCAGCAGTGCGTCGAACTCCGCGACGCCCGCCTGGCCCCGGCCGCTCTTGGCCCGGAACATGGCGATGTCCGCCGAGTGCAGCAGCGCCGCGGCGTCGTCGCCCGGTAGCGCCTGGACCACCCCGACGCTCGCGTGCACCTGGACCGTGTGGCCGTTGACGTCGATCGGTTGAGCGATCTCCCGGACCACGTCGTAGCCCAGCAGCCGCGACACCACCGCCGTCGGCGACGCCGCGACCAGCACGAACTCGTCACCGCCCAGCCGCGCCACGAGCCCGGCCCGGCCGATCAACTTCGCCAGGCGCAGCGCGACGTCGACCAGGACCACGTCGCCGGCGGCGTGCCCGTGCTCGTCATTGACGGCCTTGAAGCCGTCCAGGTCGACCAGCAGTACCCCGAACGACTCCCGCCCGGTGGTCCACTGATCCATCCCGGCCAGCAAGCCGGCCCGGTTGCGCAGCCCGGTCAGCGCGTCGTACAGCGCCGCGCGCTGCGCGATGGCCAACTGCCGGCCCGCCTCGATCCGCGCCCGGCGCGTGGCCCGGCGCGTCGACAGACGACCCGTCACGAAACCGACCCCGGCCGTCACCATCGGCACGGCCGCCACTGCGGCCATTCCCAGGGTGCTCATCGGGCCTCACCGCCCATCACGCGCTGGCAGTGGGCTCGGGTCGCCGCCCGGCGTCCCTCGGTGAGAAGTTGGCCGACACGGGATGCGGTCACACCGATGTGTCGGGCGAGCTCCGGGCGAGACGTGCCGAGGTCGGCCGCTTCTCGAAGCGCGTCGCGGCGGACCTGAAGGACGAACTGCACGGCCTGCTGAAGGCGGCCGGCGATCTCGTTTGCCGTGCGCGCCCGCTCGACAGGGTCGGTCAGCGTGAGTAGCACGGACTCGTCGAGGAGGAGCCTCGACGTCTCGGGAGTGTCCGGCTGATTCACCGGACGAAGGGCAGGGACAATAGACATGGGTCGGAACTCCTTCCAGGGCGACGACCCGGACTGGCGAGGTCTGGTGCACGAACACCAGACCTCGTCGCGTTTTCAAGGGCACTTTCGGATGCAAGCCCCCTTGCGACGTCCTTGTGTCGACGGTAGGCAAGCCCCCTTGCGATGTCAAGTGGGCTGGGCAAGGGTGCTTGCGCAAGGTCCCTAGATCAGGTCTAAGGTGTTCTTGTGAACGAGGTTGAGGTCGCGGCTCTGTGCGAGATTGCGGATCCGCAGGAGCGCGCCGCCCGGGCCCATGAGCTGGTAGGCCGCTACCAGGCTGCGGTCAGCGAGCTGTCGCGCATCCGCAGGGAAGCGTTGGAGGAGTTGACGGCGACCGGCAAGACCCAGGCCCAGCTAGCCGAGATTCTCGGCGTGACTCGAACGCGTATCGGTCAGATCTTGTCGTCAGGCCCGCGCAGTGAGCGGGCCTTTCTGGGCACAGGCCCGTTGACCGTCGCACTGGGCGCCAAACGAGAAGCGGACAAGCCCATCCCGTCGCCGGTGGTCGCACAGGAGGACTTCAACGCCTACGAGTCACTGTCCGCCCTTGCCCGTACGGTCGGCCTGGACACCCGGTACGAACTTATTCAGCCGCCAGGAATGCTCGATCTTAACCGTGAAAATCTGGTTGTGATTTGTGGTCCGCGCCTATCTCCATTGCTTGCTCAACTTCTCGCATCCGATCCGAATTTGGCATTCGAACGAGATGGAACCGGCTGGTACCTGCTCGATCGAGCCGCAGGTCAGATCTACCGGTCACCGATGGACCACAACCAGACAAGCGACTTTGCCTACCTCGGTCGACTTCCACGACTCGACGGTCGCGGAACGTTCCTCTACATGGCAGGAATCCACGCGGCCGGCGCTGCCGGAGCCATTCACTTTCTGGCCGAGAACCTCGCTGACGCCTATCGAGAGGTACGCAACAAGCGTTTCTCCACGGTGATTCGCTGTGCCTACGATCCAGCCACTCGCGAAATCACCGAATCGGAGCGAGTCTCTCCGTACTACCGGCCGGATGGTGCATGATGCGCGCGCTTTTCGCTACCGAAGCCGGCGGGTCCGGCACCAACGAGGATTGGTGTGCGGCGACACCGAACGCCGCTATCGTCCTTGACGGCCTGTCCAGCCCTGCGACCGGAGAAGCCGGTTGTAAGCACGGCACCCCCTGGTACGTGCGGAACCTGGGCAGCCAGCTTGTTGCTCGCCTGGCCAACGAAGCCGAGCCATTGGCGCATGCCCTCGCCGCTGCCATCGTGCAGGTTGCCGACCTGCACAGAGACACCTGCGATCTACTTCATCCCGGCACGCCCTCTGCGACAGTCGCATTGCTGCGCCTTAACGGTCTGCGCGCCGAGTGGGAGTACCTCGTGTTGGCCGACTCCGTGGTCGTGCTCGACCTCTGCGACGGAGTACAAGCCATCTCCGACCACCGAGTCGAGGAAGCCGCCCGCGAGGAGAAGGTGGCCATTGCGGCCTACTCCATCGGTACCACCGAGCACCAGCTCAGCATGGATCGGCTGATTGCTGCCCAGCGACAGGTTCGTAACCGGCCCGGCGGGTACTGGGTTGCCTCAGCCGATCCCGTCGCTGCGGAGAACGCACTTACTGGTGCTGGCCCTGTACGCCAGCTTCGGCGAGCTGCGCTCCTTAGCGATGGTGCTTCCCGCCTGGTCGACCAATACGCCCGCGTGTCGTGGCCGCAACTACTTGACCTCTTGGACGAACAGGGGCCTGCTGGCCTCATTCGTCAGGTGCGCGCCGTCGACGTCGCCGACCCGCTTGGCGAGCAGTGGAGTCGTTACAAGGTCAGCGACGACGCGACGGCGATCTACTTACCGATGTAGTTATCAACAAGCGTGTTTATGCAGTTCAAGTTAGGTGCGACGAGCGGGAGGGAGGGAGAGTGTGAAGCCGGCAAGCGGTGGCACTGCATTCACACGGGGTGTGAATGACGGAGATCGCTTCCCGACCCGTCCCGGGACTCGTACCGTGCGGAAGGTGTCGGAGCCGAATCTGCTGCTCGACGCGTTGATCGCCCGTGTCGGCATGTCCCATGCCGGACTCGCGGCCCGGGTCAACGCGCGTGGCGGCACGCTCGGCCTGGCCTACGACCACGCTTCGGTCGCCCGCTGGATTCGCGACCACGCGATCCCCCGCGACCCGGCGCCCGACCTGATCTGCGAGGTGCTCGGCGAGCAGCTCGGCGAGCGGCTGACCCCGGCCGATATCGGCATGGACCGGGGCCCGGCGGCCGAGGCCGTGGTGCCGCTGCCCCGGGTCGTGGATCGGGCCGCAGCCCTGTGGCGTGGCGACCTGACCCGCCCGGCTGGCGGCGCAGCTACGGCGCTGGTCACCGGCCCGGAGGCCATTGGCCCGGTCTGGGAGTGGCAGTCCCCGCCGGACGACCGGGACGTCTCCCGCTCCGGCCGTCACCAGGTCAGCCGCGCCGACGTGGTGCGACTCAAGGCCGCTCGCGATCGCTACCAGGAGATGTACCGCCGGGTCGGCGGCGTGCCGGTCCGCCCGCGCATCGTGCAGTTGCTGCACGATGAAGGCGGCCCGCTGTTGCGGGCCGCCTATGACAACGATCTTGGCCGGGAGCTGTACCGGGCGGTCGGCGGCTTGGCCGCGCTGGCAGGGGTGTGCGCCTACGACGGCGACCAGCAGCCGCTGTCTCAGAAGTACCTGCACCAGGCGCTGCGCTTCGCCAAGGCCAGCGCTGACCGGGGGTTCGGCGGGTACGTGATCGTGCTGTTGGCGACCCAGGCGCTGCACGGCGGCGAGTGCCGCCTGGTCGTGCAGTACGCCGAGGCCGCGCTGCGGTCCGCCGGCGGGTACCTCAGCCCGGCGCTGATCGCCGACCTGCACTCGTTGGCCGCCAAGGCGTACGCCCGGATGGGCGACGTCGACGGTTGCCACGGGCATCTGCGCCAGTCCGAGGCCACCGCCGCGAGGATCGACCATAGCGGTGAGCCGGCCGAGGTGTCTTACGTGCAGCCGGGCCTGGTCGAGTGCCAGCATGCCGAGGCCCTGCGCCGGCTCGGGGACCTTTCCGGCGCGCTGTCCTGCGCGGAGGAGTCCGTGCGGGTCATCGACGCCGTGCACCTGCGTGGCCGGGTGCACCGGCTGGCCGGACTGGCGTTGATCCTGACCGCCCGGGGCGACGTCGATCGCGGCGCACATGTCGCCGGGCAGATGCTCGGCCACGCTGCGGGCATGGAGTCCGGCCGTATCCGCGACCGCGTCGGTACGGTCATCACGGCGCTGCGGCCACATGCCGGCGACGACGTGGTGGCCGAACTGCTCCACCGCGCCGGCTACGAAGGGTGGATCTGATGCAGTGGAAGGTGGGCGCCGAGCGCACCCTCTACAAGGACCAGTGGGTGAACGTCGCGACCTGCGACGTCGAGCTGCCCGACGGTCGCCACCTCGACCACCGCCTGGTGCGCGTCGGGGTCGGCGCCGGCGCCGTGGTGGTCGTCGACGACCAGGTGCTGCTGCTGTGGCGCCACCGGTTCATCACCGACACCTGGGGGTGGGAAATCCCCATCGGCGGCACCGTCGAGGGCGAGGACCCGGCCGCCGCCGCCGCACGTGAGGTCGAGGAAGAGACCGGCTGGCGCCCCGGGCCGCTGCGGCCGCTGGTCTATACCCAGCCCAGCCCCGGCCTGATGACGTCGGAGCACCACATCTTTCGGGCCGACTCGGCCACCTACCTCGGCGACCCGCAGGACGGTTTCGAGTCTGACCGGGTGGCCTGGATGTCCCGCTCGGATATCCGCCATGAGATTGATCGGCGTCGGATCACCGCAGGGACCACGCTTGTCGCGCTGTTATACCTGCTCATGGAGTCGACAGCATGACCCAGAAGTGTCCTACATGGACATATGCGAACATCGCTAATCGATGTCGACCGCGTGTCGCTGACGGGTTTGAAACCGGGCGGGCCGTATGATCCCTCGGACGCATTGTGATCTCAGCATGGAGGCTCATCGCGCGTAGACATCCCGGCGGGGCACAGCCCGCCGCCGGTGAACAAGTCCATAAAAAGCTTTAGCCCCAGACCCCCACTTGGTTTGGCCGCCGACCGGGGGTAACTGAGGCTCGCAAGCTCGGAGGCCATCGTAGCACCCACCCTCCGGGCTGGGTGCTTCTTCGTCTCCAGACGCGCGGCGTGTCGCGCGTCCGGTGGTCCCTGCGCGCATGTAGGCGAGCGCCCCGCCCGTTCCGTTTCCCCCCCGGCTATGTCCGCCCGGCCGGCTCGCTTCCCCGCTGAACTGCGGGCGTTTCGCCATGCCCCGGTCACGGTCGGGTGGTCGTGGTGAGCACGACGATCACATTGCCCGACCTGGTCAGGGCGACCGTCACCCTGCCCGGCGGCCAGGCCCGGTGGGCGCTGCCGGACGTGCCCCGCCACCCACACCCGACCGGGGTCCAGGTCGACTGCGTGGCGTGCGTGCGCGCTGGTGTGTTCCAGCCGCGCCAGGGGATGCCCTTCCGTTTCTCCGACGACCCGACGCCGTTGTGTATCCCGTGCTGGCGGGCCGAGGAACGTCGCCGGCAGCGGGCCGCCGATGAGGAGCTGCTGGCCACCTACTGGGAGAGCATCGGCGGCGTCGCCGATGCCGGCGTGGTGTCGGTGGCCGAGGCCGCCGCAGTGGTGTGTCCGGTATGCGAGCAGCCCGAGCCTGGCCCGACGTGCTGGTTGTGCAGCTACACCTGGCTGGCGCGGGCCCGCGTTGAGTACGCCGTGGAGCTGGAGTTGGACGCGGCGGAGGTCGCCGAGCGTCTCCAGGCGATCGAGGCCGTGTCCGCCGCCGAGGCCCGGGTGGTGGGGCTGGTCGGGTGGGTGGAGCGGGTGCGGGCGTGTCTGGATGCCTACGGTCGGGCTCACCAGGGCGGTCGGGGTCGGGCGGTGGAGCTGCTGGCCGATCTGATGGCCCGGGACGTCGTTGATCGGGTGACGCTGCGGGGGCGGCCGGGGGTGTTGCATCGGGTCGCCGCCGGTGTGGCGGTGGACGCCGATTGGCGTAGTGGTCGGCGGGCGTTGCCGGGCCGGGCCCGGCTGGCGGAGCTGGTGGGCTGTTCGGAGCGGGCGGTGACCGGGGCGTGGCGGCGGGCCGAGGACCTGGGCTGGATGGAGCGCACCCACCAGGGCCGGCACCTGACAGCCGCCGAGCGGCGCGAACTTGGTCGCAGCAATGACCGGGCGGAGTTCGACATTGTGGCGCTGCACGCCAGTGAGGTCGACGTCGAGATCCGCGCCGAGTGGGTGCCGGTGGCTTTGGGCGTGCTTGGTGACGTCCTGGAGCATGCGTTGGCGCTGTTGGGCGAGGCGGAGGACGAGCTGGCGACCGTCAGGGCCCGGGCTGGCGCCTGGACGGAGTGGTCGGAGCGGGTGGGCTCAGCGCAGCGTCGGCGGGCCGTCGACCGGGTCCTGGCCGAGGTCTGCGCGTGGCCGCCGGCCACGCTGCACGCGGCGAATATCTTCCCCCCCCGCTCGGCGTCTAGAGGTGAGTACTTCAGTTCCGGTCTGTTCTTGGGTTTGCGGTACTCCCCGTTGATCATGATCCGCTCCAAGGACGGTCGGCTGCCCGCCAGCGGCGGGAGAGGACAAGATGGCGCTTCGCGCTCACCGACTGAAGGAGTGCTCTGTGATCTTGATTGTGTCGGGTGTGGGGGTGGTCAGGGTTGTAGATCACAACATGTAGTACGTCCTAGGACGGTTCAGGGGGTGCGACGGCGGTCACGGCGGGTCGAACGGCCCGAGTGGGCCAGCTGGGCCTACCCCCTGGCCCGGGAGCTGACCAGGTGGTGGCCGTGGCTGGCCGGCTCGCCTCTGCCGTGGCTGGCCGCGACGCTGGGCGCCACCCTCGGCCCGGACTGGACGGCGCCGGCCGTGGTTGAGCTCGTCCGGTCACGGTGCGGACCGCCGGCGCCGGCCGAGACGATCTGCGCCCCGGTGGCCTACCTGCGCGAGCTGCTACGCCAGGCTCTGACCGGCCCGCGCGCTCCGGCCCACCCGGCCCGCGCCCACGACGCCGCCCGCCGCACCCAGGTCGCCGAGGCCGCCGCCGCCAGCCGGGCACACGCCACGGCGGTGCGGGCCGAGGCGGCCGACCGGGCCGCCGCCGGCACCGCAGCGGCGACCAGTTCGGCCGCCGGCGCCCTGGCCGCCCTGCGCGCGAGCCTGCCCGCCGGGCGCCGGCGGCCCGACCGGGTCGCCCTGCTCGGCGGCCCCGGCCCGACCGCCACGGCGCCGGGCGAGGCGTGGCCACCGGTCGCACAGCCCGGCGCCGGCCTCCCGCCGGGCTGTGCGACCGGCTGACCGCCCCGGCGGTCGACGACGGCGGCCCCGGACCCGATGATCATGTTTCGAGAAACGTTGAATCGTTGCATCAATCGTAATCGTCAAATACAATACACGCTATGATTGACGAAACTGGGAGTGAGATCACCGCCGAGTCGTCCGGCACACCGAGCACGCGGGACTGCGCCTACCCGGGGTGCACCAGGCCCGCCGCGCCGCCGTCCGGGACCGGGGGGCGGCCCCCGGCCTACTGCGGGGAGGTCGTGCTGGGCACCCGCCACGACCGGGCCAACGCCGCCACAGCCCGTCGCCGGCTGCGCGAGACCGGCGTGAGCATCGAGCGAGCCACGGTCGAGCCGGTCACCGTGGCCCGCGCCGCCGCCGGGGACCTGCTCACCCGGGTGGAGACCGCGATCGTCGAACAGGCATCGAGCATGGCGCGGCTACTGGAACAGATGCGCGCCATGGGCTCCCCAGACGTCGCCGCCGCCCAGGTCACCGCGGCGACCGAGGTGGCCCGGGCCGAAGCCGCCGCCGCCCGAGTCGCTCGAGACCAGGCCGAGGCCGAGCGGGACACCGCCGAACAACAGGTGGCCGAGGCCACCGCCGGCGAACGCGCCGCCGAACAGCGGTTGCTGGCCCAGGCCAGCATTCTGGCCGAACAGACCGCCCGCGCCGAGACCGCCGAGGCCGAACAGGCTGCGGCCCAGGCCCGGGCCACCACCGCCGAGCAGGCACGGGACGAGGCGACCGACGCCCGCCAGCACGCCGAGGCCGCCGCCGCAGCCGCCCAGACCCAAGCCGCCGACGCCCAGGCCCAAGCGGCGGCCGCCCGCGACCGGCAGCAGGCGGCCCAGGTCCACGCCGCCGAGCAGGCCGCCGCCGCGACCGCCGCCGTCGCGGCCCACCGGGAGGCCGAGGCCCGGGTGCGGGAGCTGACCGAGCGGCTGACCACCGCCAGCGCCCAGCTGGCCACCACAATCGCCGAACGCGACACCGCGCAGGCCACCACGACCCGGCTCGCCGCCGAGCTGGCCACCACGACCGCCGACCGCGACACCGCCCGCGGCGAGCTGGCCGACGTCCGCACCCAGCTGGCCGCCGCCCTCGCCCGCGCCGAGGCCGCCGAGACCGCGACCCGGGCCGCCGAGGACCGCGCGGCCGCCGCCAGCACCGCCCGCGAGCAGCTGGCCGCCGAGCTCGGCGAGGCCCGCACGGCCGCCGCGGCCACCGCCGCGACCCTGACCGCCGAACGCGACGCCGCCCGGACCGAGGCGACCCGCACCCGTACCGAGCTGGCCACCGTCACGGGCGAGCGCGACGATATGCGCCAGGCCCTCGCCGCCGCCCGCGAGCAACTGGCCGCCGCCAGCGTCCGCATCGAGGCCGCCGAGGACCGCGCGGCCGCTGCCAGTGCTGCCCGGGACGCCGCCCTTGCCGAGATCCGCCAGGACCACGCTGCCGCTACCGCAGCGACCGCCGAGGCCGAGCAGCAGCGCGCCGCCCAGGCGCCAGCCCGCCGGCCCCGGGGCAAGGCCGGCCAGGACTGACCGAGTATGGAGACCGGGGCAAACCGTGGGAGGTCCAGTGACCTGCGCCAGCGGCCGGAGTCGCCGGATCGATACGGTCGATCGGATCGAGATCATCGCTCAACCAAGTGGTGATTGATCCGCCCCTCGGAGACCGGGGCATTGTGTGGGAGGTCTTGACCTGCGGCGACGTCCGACTGCATCGGCTCAGCTGGGGGCCGACGTCGACCATCGGGAAGCGATCACGGCGCGTTCGAAGGGTAGTTACCTCGCCCTCCCACGGTCGCCGGTCTCTTCTGGGTTATTCACCGACGGAGCAGCATGAACACCGCCCCGAGCGTTGCTAGAAGTACCCAGGACGTGGCCGGCAAGATCCAGTTTGCGAATCGGCCGTCGTCCTCGTTGAGCTGGCCCGACGCGCCATCCGGCAGGAGCGGTGCGGTCGGAACTTCACCCACCCCGGCCAGAACATAGGGAATGATCTTTCGTAGCGTCCTCGCCCCACAGAGGCAGACCACGAGGAGGCAGAAGATCAACCAGGCGAGGCGCCAGATGACAGATGGCCGGTCGGCGAGCTTGGAGAGAAACGCAAGGAGGCCGGTCATAGTCCACCGACCTGGGCCACAAACACGGAAGGAGTCCCCTTTCTGATCAAAAGATCAGGGGAACTCCGTCTGGTTCGAGATCATGGCAGACCTTGGCGGATTCCGGTAGGTAACTGTCGCTTTTTTGACCGCCGTCGCGCACTTGGTGTAATGGCCATCACACTTTCGGCCAACACTGCCCACCGCAAACCGAGACCCCCACACAATGCCCCGGCCTGCTGGGAGGGGGCGGCATGATCGCGGCTGAGGTCAGCGCCGTACGGTTCCTTGCAGCTCAACGGGTACATGCTCCGCCCAGGACCCGACCCGACCCGTCACGCTGGTTGATGGCGTTATCTTGGAGACCGGGGCATTGTGTGGGAGGACAAATCGGTCACTGCTGGACGGCGGACAGTTCTCATCCAACCGGACGTCAGCCCTCCAACACCTAGGCCGATGATCCACAAGTATTTGCCCAGGTCATGAGCAAACCTCCCACACAATGCCCCGGTCTCCGATAGACCCCGAAAGACCGGCACGAGCACGAGACGAGGCCAGAGAGGGCTATTGGTGCCACGGATCAGAAGCATGACCATCGGGTTCCAGCCCGTATCGAAGCGTCTGACTCCAGATCGGCTCTGTTTTTCGACTCTCCGCCAGCCGCCGCAGTGTCAAGGCACCGCCAGCGTCGGCGGCTAGCCGGGCAAGACGTTCAGCCTGGCCGATGTCGCCGGCTTGCTCCCGCAGCTTCGCCAGGTGCCCCAGCGCCCAAGCGCTACCCGGATTCCGTGCGAGGTGTTCGGCCCCGGTCGTGTCCCCGGCTTGCTCGCGCAGTTCCACGAGACGCACCAACGCAGCCTCGCTGCCAGCGTCAGCAGCCCACCGTGCGAGGTGTTCGGCCCCGGCCGTGTCCCCGACTTGCTCCAGCGACTTCACCACGCCCAGAGCCTCGTCGCCGGGCAGTTCCCGTGCGATGTGTTCAAGTCCCGCAATCGCGTCCGCCATGTCCTTTCCCCCGCGCCTGGCCTTCATCCATAACAGACCTGACTGCGCTATGTAGTCACGACCACCGTCGAGTTCCAGGAGGAACATCCTGTCCGCTGGGCTAAGTCGAATGCCCAAACTATTGGGACCTTCGAGGAGCTCCTGCATATCGGATACCGCCTCCATTACCGAGGTATAGCCAGCGTTGGCCGCCCGCTGGGCGAGACGCTCGGCCCCTTCGATGTCTCCAGCCTGCACCCTCTGCTCCGCAATCGATT
>Ga0265328_10000437_pt1 | contig 19518 bp, 17 predicted proteins | sample 41624metaG_FD_202086 | JGI IMG/M metagenome (GOLD analysis project Ga0265328, IMG submission 202086) | Rhizosphere microbial communities from Carex aquatilis grown in University of Washington, Seatle, WA, United States - 4-16-24 metaG | ecosystem: Host-associated > Plants > Roots > Rhizosphere...
CGCGCTGCATAGAGACGACGGCGCTCGGCGCCGCCTATGCGGCGGGACTGGCCACAGGCTTCTGGAAAGACACGCAGGAGATCGCCGCGCATTGGCGGGCCGAGCGAAGATGGCGGCCGGGAATGCGGCAGGAGGAGCGCGACCGCCGCCTCGCCAAATGGGCGAAGGCGGTGTCGCGCTCGCTCGATTGGAATGACTGACGCGCCTGCGTCATCCGGGAGTTCAATATCTGGCGAGCACGGGCACGGGCGGCGCAGACCCGCCTTCGAACGGATAATAGCGGAAGCTCGTGAAGACCATGCTGTCCCGCGCTTGCGGCGCGCCGCCGAAACCGACGAAGCCGTCCTTGATCGTGTAGGAGTATTGCACGCCGGCCTTCACCTTTCCGAAGCTGCCGTTGTACAACGTGTGCCAGATTCCTCCGGTGATCTGCCGAACGTCCTTAATCAAACCCGCGCAAGCGAAAGAGCCGCCCAGCGCGACATTGGCGGCGGTGCCGCCGGACAGGAACGGCGTCGTGGTCAGCGCGTCATTCTCGAGATTGCAGCCCAGATTGTTGAAGAACGGGTTGGCGTAGCCGCCGAACAGCGGAGTCGTTCCGACCCAGGAATATTGCGGGTTACGGCTCGCGAACTCGCCGCCGGCGAAAGCGTAGACGTCGGTGTCCGGCGTGGCGTGCAGCGTCGCGCCGATGAGGATCATGCGCTCGTTGATCGGCAGCGGATCGCCATTGACCGACCATGTCGAATCCGGGAGTTGCGCGCTGCCGTAGCGGCCGATTCCGTGTCCGACCGCGCCGGAGACTTGGAAGTCCAGAACTTCGGGAATCGCCTGCGCGAATATGCCGCCGCCGACGCCGCCGCCCCATGCGTTGCGATTTCCCCAATAGGCGCGGGTGGCGAAATTGCGCATCAGACCGAAGCCTTCGATATGCACCTTGCGGTCGCCGAGATTGGCGTCCCAGGCCGCCTTGCCGATGAGATCGGGGGCGCGGTTGAACGAGTAGCTGTTCACGACGTTGAACAGGCCGCCGCCCGCCGCCGGTCCGAACAGGATCGGATTCTGCAACGGCAAGCTGGTGGTCCCGATGATCCCCGGCGGCAGGACGCCATAGCCGGCGAATGTCGTCGCGGCGCCTTCGGCTGCGAAGGCGAGCCAGATCTCCTTGTTGATGTCCACGACGAGGCGCAGCCCCGGCTGCCGCGCCCAGGTGTAGCCCGGCACATATTGATGGTCGATGGTCGGCGGCTGAACGGATGTGTCCGGCTTGATGCCGAACTTGTTCAACGTTACGAGCGACCAGGCTTGGCCGAACATGAAATGCGAGCCGAACACGTCCCAATCTATGTTGGCGTAGGCTTGGCGCATACGCAGATTGTAGGAATTGCTCTCATTGGAGTTGGCGGTCTGGGCGGCGCCCAGAAAATCGGTTTCGACGTAAGCGAAGATATTGGTGAAAGGATCGACGTCTCCCTTCACGAGCATGGATAGGCGGGTCGGACGGGCGCTGAACCGAAACTCGCTCGTGTGTCCCGTCGCGAAGAAATTGTACGGAATGTTCTGAAACGGCGTGTTGATGTCCGCGCCAATCCAACGGCTGCGCCAGACGCTCTCGAGCGCGAGAAAGCCGCCGGGGGTGATCGTCAGCCCTCTGAAGCGGAATTTGTCGGGGCCGATTTTTTCCGCCTCCTCCTTCTTTTCCTTCTCTTTCTGCTTTTCCTCTTTCTCCTTTTTCTTATCCGCCGCCGCAGTCTTCTGGCTCTTGTCCAGCCTGCTCTCGAGCTTGTGCAGACGCTCCACGAGCGCGCGAACCTCGGCTCGCAGCTCCTCCTCGTTGGCGAGCGCCGAAGTGACCGAGAAAGCGACGAGGCCGATGGCGAGCGAGCCGCGCCCGGATGCGCGCAAAAGCCTTGCGCGGCAATGGCGATGAATGTGATTCATTGGCGCCGATCCTTCTGGACGGCGCCGCGCCGTTGTGTCGGGCGAGCTGGCGAGCGTCGCGAAGACGACCCGCAGGAAGCAGCTGGAACGCATTCCGGCGCGACGCCACGAACAACTGTCGAAAAATAACGAGGTGATGAAATCGCTACGCGACTCGCGATACGAGAGCCGATCGGTCGGCGACGATACGCGGCCCGAGGGCCGATTCGCTCGACGCCGTCACGCTATACGCGCGCAGTGACGAATCGACGACTAGGGGAATACCTCGATGAAGGCGCACCGATGCGTTCCGCTCGGGGCGTTGTTCGCCGACGGAATGAGCGGCATGTCGACGGCGTTGTCGCCAAAGCCGGGTTTTGTCGCGAAATTTCGGTTCCGTTGGTCGACCGCAACGAGAGCTGGGCGCGAAGACCGGCTATATTTGTTCGGATCGTCGATCTCACTCCTTCGCGCCGCGACAGGGGAGGACGCCCACGCTATGGTGTTGGCGGGTCGGATGAAGTAATGCTTCTCTCCGATGGCGGATTTCGCTGTCGACGAACATTTCGTCATAACGCGGCTGCGGGAAAGAGCAATCGGCACTGATGTCCTTCTTCGAAACAAGCCCAGCGCTGGCCCGCGCCCTCGCCGAACGGCAGTACATTGATCCTACTCCGGTTCAGGCCGCGGTTCTGACCGGCGAAGCCGCCGGACGGGACATCCTCGTTTCGGCGCAGACCGGTTCCGGCAAAACCGTCGCCTATGGATTGGCGATCGCCTCCTCCATTCTCGGTGACGTCGGGATTGCCGAAGCCGGCGTTCCGCTCGCGCTGGTCATTGCGCCGACGCGCGAGCTCGCGCTGCAGGTCGCCAACGAACTCGAATGGCTCTACCGCTACGCCGCCGCGCGGCTCGTGACTTGCGTCGGCGGCATGGACGCTCGGCTCGAGCGCCGCAAGCTCGCCGAAGGAGCGCATATCGTCGTCGGCACGCCCGGGCGCTTGCGCGATCACATCGAGCGAGGCGGACTGGACACTTCCGGCTTGGCCGCGGTCGTGCTCGACGAAGCCGATGAAATGCTCGACCTCGGCTTCCGCGAGGATCTGGAGTTCATACTCGATTCCGCGCCGGCCGGCCGGCGCACGCTGATGTTTTCGGCGACCATGCCGAAGGGCATCGCCAATCTTGCCCGACGCTATCAGAGAAACGCGCTGCGGATCGAGGTCGCCGGCGGCGAACGCGGTCATGCCGATATCGAATATCGCGCGATCAGCGTGGCGCCGAAGGACACGGAACATGCCGTGGTCAATCTGTTGCGCTTCGTCGAAGCGCAGACGGCGATCGTGTTCTGCAATACGCGCGAGGCCGTCCGCCACTTGCAGGCGACATTGCTCGAGCGGGGCTTCTCGGCTGTGCTGCTGTCTGGCGAACTCAGCCAGCACGAGCGCAACCAATCGATGCAGGCGCTGCGCGACGGCCGCGCGCGCGTTTGCGTCGCGACCGACGTGGCTGCGCGCGGCATCGATCTGCCCAACCTCGGGCTGGTTGTCCACGCCGAACTGCCGAACGACGCCGAGACCTTGCAGCATCGCAGCGGGCGAACCGGCCGCGCCGGCCGCAAGGGCGTGAGCGCGCTGCTCGTGCCGGCTTCGCGCCGCGGCCGCGCCGAACGATTGCTGCGCGACGCCGGCGTGCGGGCCTGGTGGACCCGGCCGCCGACGATGGACGATATCCGCAAGCTCGATCAGGAGCGGCTGCTGAACGATCCGCTGCTGACCGCGCCGCCCGACGAGGACGATTTACGGATGGCGAGGCTTCTGCTCGCCGAGCGCTCTGCAGAACAAATCGCCGCCGCTCTGGTCAAGGTGTGCCGGGCACGCCTTCCGGCGGCGGAGGACGTGATCGACCTCGGCGAGGAGCCCGAACGCGCCGATGCGCGCGAGAAATCGGCCAAGGCCGCGCGGCGCGAGAGACCCACGCGCTCGGTTCTGGCGGGCGGCAAAGCCTGGTTCCGGCTCGATATCGGTCGTTCGAGGAACGCCGATGCGAAATGGCTGCTGCCGATGCTCTGCCGAAAAGGCAACATCACGCGGCAGGACATAGGAGCCATCCGAATCTTCGAGCACGAAACGAAGGTCGAGGTCGCAGAGGCCGTGGCGACGGATTTTTTGCGGGATATGCGACGCCCAGGCGGGGACAACATCCGCGTCGAGCGGCTGAACGGCGATGCGGATCAGGCGAATTTCGAACCGTCGGCGAAAGCTGGAAAGTCCAGGAAACGCCCGGCCGCCGAGCGGCGCACCCGATCGTAGCTCGCTCCGCGAGCCGGGACGAATATGCCCGCGCTGAAGCTGTCCGACCCCGGAATTCGTCGATCGCGGAACGATATGACGCCAAATGTCGCGTCGGGTCTTGCTGTCGGCTCTCGACATCGTTATCTTCGTCCATCGATTTTTCGGCCTGAACGACTTGGACCCGCCTCGGAAACGAGGCCGCTGACGAACTCTTCCAAACATCGATCGACCCGGCCCCGCGTATGCGGGCCTTCTCCTGAACCTGCTTGGAGAGAGACATGGCTAACGGCACCGTCAAATGGTTCAACTCGCAAAAGGGCTTCGGCTTCATTCAGCCGGATGACGGCGGAAGCGACGTTTTCGTCCACATCAGCGCCGTCGAGCGCGCCGGTTTGCGCGATCTGAACGAAGGCCAGAAGCTGAGCTACGAAATCACGCAGGACCGCCGCACCGGCAAGTCCTCGGCCGATCAGCTGAAAGCGCTCTGACGCTGCTTACGGCGGCGTTCGGTTGCGAACGGTTATGAAGGAAGGGCCGCCGTATCGGCGGCCCTTTTTTATGTCGCGTCGTTTTCGACATCACATCGGATCCGCCGCGGCTCTCCTCGATAAGCTCGATCCGAGGCGCTGGCGCATTCCCGATCGCGCGCTTGGCGAGCGCCCGGAAATGGCGCCGCTCTGGATCGGCCGACGCGGCCCACTCTGCGTGATCGATGCGACACGAGAGCCGAGCCTACGAAATCAATTGAATTTTCCGATCGCTTTCGCGGAGGCGATACCTCTGAAGGTGTGAAAATTCGGGCTTGCCCTCGTGGCTCGGCAATAGCGCAGGAAGTCGTCTGCGCTGACGTCGATCAAAATGACTTTCCATCCGCTCTTCTGCCAATTCACGATCTCTTTCGCTTGGAGAGACAGCCATTTTTCGTAAGAATCGGCTGGGTAGTTGTCGACCAGGCGCCGTAACGCCTCGTGATCCGTCGCAGTGACGCGAGGGAGATAGGTCGTCGGCATGTCGTTTCTCACCCTCGGAAGCGAAAGGTCCGTCGAGTCGATAATGCCCGACAGCCGATCGGGAGTGCAAACAAATGTTCGATTCTACCGCCGCGCCTCGGCCACACCCGCCGTCCCGAAGCGGTTTGCGGAATTGGGCTCGTCGCCTCGTCGTACTGCGCCATTTCGCTCGGTCTTGCCGCTTGAGATGGTCGTCGATTGGCGCATGCCGCTTCCGGCCGCGCTGAAACCGTTCTCGACCATGCTCGGATCCCCGCCGCGTAAAGCTCGCGACGGAACCATTCGGATGCGTGACGATTCGAGAAAATTCGCGTCGACGAATCACCGCGGATGCGAATCGATGCGCGAGCGCGGCTTTGCGCGCGTCGATGGCGCTCGAGGCCGGACGGTTTTCGCGGGGGGAGCGCCGAACGGCTGCGACTTGGCCGACAACATTTTGCTTTTGATCGAAATTTTCGAGGCTTCGCGGCGGTCTCGCGAGCGTGGCCTTCACCGTTGTTTCCGCGGCGTTTCGTCACTATGGCGTCGATAGGTGATTTGTGTCGCGATTATGTATATAAGGCGACACGAAACGGAGCGTCGGCCCACTTTCGGCCGGCGTCATGCGAATGGCCGAGGCCAGCCACATTTCGGCCGCCAACGCCTTAGAACGTGGCGACCGAACGGCGATGTTCCAGCGGCGCGGAACCCGAAAAAGACGAGCCGCCGAAAACGACGAGTCGCAGCGAGGGCGCAAGATGACGCTCACGCCCCTCGGTTCAATGAACTTCGAGCCCGACATCGGACGTAAACAGTAAAGGTTGCAGATGCCGACAATCGCTCTCGTCGACGACGACCGCAATATTCTCACTTCCGTCTCGATCGCTCTGGAAGGCGAGGGCTACCGCGTTCAGACCTACACCGACGGCGCCGCGGCGCTCGACGGCCTGCGCGCCAATCCGCCGGACCTCGCCATTTTCGACATAAAGATGCCGCGCATGGACGGAATGGAGCTGCTGCGCCGTCTGCGGCAGAAATCCGACCTTCCGGTGATCTTCCTCACCTCCAAGGACGAGGAGATCGACGAATTGTTCGGCCTCAAAATGGGCGCCGACGATTTCATTCATAAGCCCTTCTCGCAGCGCCTGCTGGTGGAGCGGGTGAAGGCGATCCTGCGCCGCGCCAATCCCAAGGAGGCGGCGGCGCAGAAGGAGTCCGAGGCCAAGGTGCTGGAGCGTGGCGCGCTGGTCATGGACCCGGAGCGCCACACCTGCACCTGGCGCGGCGATCCTGTCGTGCTGACGGTGACGGAATTCCTCATCCTGCAGGCGCTGGCGCAGCGCCCGGGCGTGGTGAAGAGCCGCAATGCGCTGATGGACGCCGCCTATGACGATCAGGTCTATGTCGACGATCGCACCATCGACAGCCACATCAAGCGGCTGCGCAAGAAGTTCAAGGTCGTCGACAATGAGTTCGAGATGATCGAAACTCTGTACGGCGTCGGCTATCGCTTCAAGGAAGCCCCATAACGGCTCATGACAGTCACGACCGACAATGATCACGGCGTCGTCGAGACGCAGGCGCGGCAAAAACGCATCGGCCGCGCCGCGTCGGTTCGTTTCGCGCGCCTCACACGCGCCATTCAATCGCGCCTGTCGTCGTCGCTCACACGTCGCATCGTCGTCCTCAATCTCGGCGGCCTCGTGGCGCTGCTCGGCGGCTTCCTCTATCTCAACCAATTCCGCGAAGGCCTGATCGACGCGCGCGTGCAGAGCCTGCAGACGCAGGGCGAGATCATCGCCGCGGCGATCGCGGCCTCGGCGACCGTCGACACCGACGCCATCACCATCGATCCGGAGAAGCTGTTGCGGCTCGCGCCCGGCGAGAGCTACAGCCTCGCCGAGGGCAGCCAGCCGTCGATGGAGTTCTCGCTCAATCCCGAGCGCATCGGCCCGCTCTTGCGTCGCCTCGTGTCGCCGACGCGCACGCGCGCGCGCATCTATGATCGCGACGGCTATCTGCTGCTCGATTCCCGCTCCGTCACCGGCCGCTCCAATATTCTGCGTTTCGAGCTCGGACCCGCCGGCGGCGCGGCCGAGTCGACCGGCTATCTCGAGCGCGGGATCAATGCGCTGCGGCGTTGGACGCGGCGGCCGGAGCTGCCGCTCTATGAAGATATCGGCGCCGGCAATGGCAAAGCCTATCCGGAGGTGGCCGCTGCGCTCACCGGCGGCGCTCTCTCCGTGGTGCGCGCCAACGCCAAGGGCGAGACGATCATCTCCGTCGCTGTGCCGGTGCAGCGCTTCCGCTCCGTGCGCGGCGCGCTGCTGCTGTCGACGCTCGGCGGCGACATAGACGCGATTCTCGCGCAGGAGCGCTGGGGCATCATCCGCATCTTCCTGGTCTCGGCCGGCGTCATGTTGCTCTTGTCGCTGTTCTTCGCTGGCACCATCGCCGAGCCGATGCGCCGTCTCGCCGAGGCGGCCGAGCGCGTGCGGCGCGGCGCCAAATCTCGCCAGGAGATTCCCGATTTCTCGCAGCGTCAGGACGAGATCGGCCATCTCTCCGGCGCGCTGCGCGACATGACGCGAGCGCTCTACAATCGCATCGAGGCGATCGAGCATTTCGCCGCCGATGTCGCGCATGAGCTCAAGAATCCGCTGACCTCGCTGCGCAGCGCGGTGGAGACTCTGCCCATCGTCAAGGACGAGAACGCGCGCTCGCGCCTGCTCACCATCATCAAGCACGACGTCGGCCGGCTCGATCGGCTCATCAGCGATATATCCGACGCCTCGCGTCTCGACGCCGAGCTCGCCCGCGCGGATATGGAGATCGTCGACGTCGCCGGCGTGCTGAAGACGGTCGTCGGCATGGCGCATGACGTCGATCGCGGCGATGGCGTCGAGATCACGCTCGACATTCAGCCCTCCGATCCGCGGCGGCGCTGGCGGATTCTCGGGCATGATTCGCGCCTCGCGCAGGTGTTCGACAATCTCATCGGCAACGCCCGCTCCTTTTCGGCGCAGGGCGGCGGCGTGCGCGTCTTTCTGCGGCCGGAGCAGGCGATCGGGTCGGGCGGAGCGCCGGTCGACGGCTATGAGATCATCGTCGACGACGACGGTCCGGGCATTCCGGCCCATGCTTTCGAGCGCATCTTCGAGCGCTTCTACACGGATCGGCCGGAGCAGGGCTTCGGCCAGAATTCCGGGCTCGGCCTGTCGATCTCGCGTCAGATCGTGGAGGCGCATAATGGCCGCATACGCGCGATGAACCGCACGCAGGCGGAGCCGGAGGGAACGGACGAAATCGCGCCCGACGATGTGGTTCTGGGCGCTCGCTTCGTGCTCTGGCTTCCGGCGGCGAGATGAGCGACCCGTCCCGCCCCGAGGGACAGGACGAAGACCGCGTCATGATTCACGCCAATGCTCTGCTCTTGGGCTCGGCCGGCGTCCTGCTGCGCGGACCCTCGGGCAGCGGCAAGAGCGGGCTCAGCCTCGAACTGATCCATTTCGCGCAGGGGCGGGGCGTGTTCGCGCGTCTCATCGGCGACGATCGCGTCGAACTCGTCCGCCGCCACGGCCGTCTGGTGGCGCGCCCCCATCCGGCGATCGCCGGGGCGATAGAGGAGCGCGGGATTGGCGTGACGCCGGCGGAATTCGAGCCGGCGGGGGTGCTGCGCTGTCTCGTGGACCTGCGCGGGCCGCGCGATAACGCGCCGCATCGATATCCCGAGAAAGGGGACGGGGAGGCGAAACTGTGCGGCGTGGCGCTGCCGCGGCTCGCCGCCGACGCCCGGGAGGCCGGGGCGGCAAGAAAGATTTTCTCGTTTATTCATCAGTTTGTAGCATTTTAACAAGGACAGGAGGTTTTCGCTTGCCAATTTCGCCGCAACGCACAAAATGGCGCCCGAAACGCTGCGAACGTCGGGGCGACATTCGCGTTAGTAAATTGGTGAGCCGCAATGCCGGTCTGCTTCGGTTCTCCGGTTTCGACGATCTCGTTCTCCTGCGAGACGGTCTTCATGAGCGGTAGCTACGAATGATCGGAATGGTCCTGGTGACCCATGGCCACCTCGCCACGGAGTTTCGCGCGGCCCTCGAGCATGTGGTCGGCCCGCAGAAACAACTCGTGTCGATTTCGATCGGCCCCGAGGACGACATGGAGCGTCGGCGCCGGGACATTATCGACGCCATCGCCGAGGCCGACAGCGGCGACGGCGTCGTCGTGCTGACCGATATGTTCGGCGGAACGCCCTCCAATCTGGCGATTTCCGTGATGAACGGCGGCAAGGTCGAGGTGCTGGCGGGCATCAACCTGCCCATGCTGATCAAGCTGGCCTCGGTGCGCGAATCGGCTCCGCTCGAGCAGGCGGTGTTGCAAGCCCAGGACGCCGGGCGCAAATATGTCTATATCGCCAGCAGAGTTCTCAACGCGAAATGACCGATCAGTCCGTTTCCGCCGCGACCGAGGGCGGCCGCATCGTCCGCGACCTCGTCATCGTCAATCGCAAGGGCCTGCACGCGCGTGCGACGGCCAAATTCGTCCAGTGCTGCGAGGCTTATGAGGCCGAGATCACCGTCTCCAAATGCGGCGACACGGTCGGCGGCAGCTCCATCATGGGCATATTGACGCTCGGCGCCGCGCAGGGCTCGACGATCACCGTGACCGCCGCCGGCCCGCAGGCCTCGCAGGCGATAGAGGCGCTGGCGGCGCTGGTCGGCAATCGCTTCGGCGAAGAGGAGTAGGGCTGAAGGGGCGTCGCCGGCGATCCGCCCTTACGCTCCATTCCCCCGCTTCGGCTTCGTCAGCTCGCTCAGATCCGGCTCCCCGCATTGCCCGAGAATCGCGGCGCGGACATGGTCGCGCAGCCGCAGCGCGCAGGTGAAATCGGCGCCGCCCGAGCGCAGCGGCGGCAGGATCGTCAGCGACAGCGGCGTCAGCCGCGGGAACCACTGCTCGCCGCGCAACATGCTGCGGGTTCCCCTCAGAACGCCTGGATAGACCGGCAGATCGGCCTCGGCCGCGATCTTGAACGCGCCGAGATAGAAGCCGCAGAGCCCCGACCGCCGCGTGAAGGTTCCCTCGGGGAAGAAAACCAGATTGCGCCCCTCCCGCGCCGCCGCCGCCAGCTTTTCCGCATCGGCGACGCTCGCGGCAATGTCGAAACGCTCCACGAAGATCGCCCCGAGGCGCCGCAGGAAGGGGCCGGCGAAAAATTGCCCGGCGAGCTCTTTCTTGGCGACGAAGGCCGGCTCGCCCGGCAGGCAGGCGGTGAGCAGCATCACATCGACATAGCTCGAATGATTGAAGGCGAGCACGGCGCCGCCGGCCGGCAGAAGCTCGAGCCCGTGCCTCGTGACCTTCGCGCCGAGCGCGCGAAGCATGGTTTCGGCGATTCGCCGTGCGGCGGACCAGCGCGTCGCACGGCCGGGCAGACTCATCACTGCGATAAAGGTCGCGAAATAGCCCGCGCAGACGACGAGCCACCACCAGCCGGCGTAGAGCAGTTCGCCGGCCTGTCGGGCGGCGCGTCGCGTCGCCGGCCAGAGCCCTGAGAGAGCGAGCCGCGCGATCTGGCTCCAGACGGGGCCGCGCGACTCGCCGAGCCGGCCCTCTTCGAACAGCGTCTTGGCGGCGCCGCGGCGGATCTTGCCGCTCGAGGTCTTAGGGGTCGAGCGCGGCGGGACGAAGCGCACTTCATCGGCCGGCGCGCCGCAGACGGCGCTCACCGCGGTCTGGACCCTGGTCTCGAGGGCGCCGCGCGCTTCCGGAACAGTCTCATAGGTTTCGGCGACGACGATCAGCCGTTCGGTGCCCGTCTCCGTGTCCGCCGCGCCGAAGGCGGCGACGCAGCCCTTGCGGATCCCTTCGACCTCGGCGACGGCCTCCTCTATCTCCTGCGGATAGAGATGACGTCCGGCGCGGATGAGGATGTCCTTGACCCTTCCGGTCACATAGATTTCGCCCCCGGCCATATAGGCGCGGTCGCCGCTGTCGAGCCAACCGTCGCGGATGAGCGCGCGCGTCTTCTCCTCATTGCGGAAATAGCCCGAAGTCGCGGAGGGGCCGCGGAACTCGAGCCGCCCCTCGCGGCGCTCGCCCAGCTCGCGGCCCGCCGCGTCGACGATGCGGATTTCATGGCCCGGCAGAGGCGCGCCGCAGGAGACGATCTCCAGCTTGGACGAATCCTTCCCCGCCGGCTCGGCGCGTCCGTCGGTCGAGAGCGCGTCGCGGTCGATGCGGTCGATCATCGGCGCGCGGCCGGGCGGGGGAAAGGCGAGGCCCACGGCATTTTCGGCGAGCCCATAGACGGGCGCCATGGCTTCCGCCCGAAAGCCATATTTCGCGAATTTCTCGGCGAAACGGCGGATCGTGCGCGGCGAGATCGGCTCGGCGCCATTGGCGACCATTCGCAGCGAGCCGAGGTCCAGCCTTTCGATCTGCGCGTCGTCGATCTTGTCGAGGCAGAGCTCGAAGGCGAAATTGGGCGCGGCGCTCAGCGTGCCGCGATGCCGGTCGATCGCCTCGAGCCAACTCGCCGGCCGCGAGAGAAAGGTGAGCGGAGACATCACATAGAGCGGCGCGCCGAAATGCAGGCAGCCGAGCCAGGCGCCGATCAATCCCATATCGTGATAGAGCGGCAGCCAGCTCACGAAAGTATCGGCGGAACTCGCGCCTATGGCGAGGCCCATGGCGCGGACATTGGCCAATAGATTGGCGTGGCTCAGCACGACGCCCTTGGGATCGCCGGTGCTTCCCGACGTATATTGCAGCATGGCCGTCGCGCTCGCGTCGCGCGTCGGCGGCAGCGGCGCGCCGTTCGCCGCGCCCACGAGATCGGCGACGGCGACGATCTCGTCCAGCGTCTCGACTTGCCGGCGGGCGAGACCGGCGAGGCGCAGCCCTTCCGACGTGGTGACGAGCATTTTCACGCCAGCGTTGCGCAATATGCCGATCTGCCGGGTGAGATGCTCCTCTATCTGAGACATGCGCATCGGCGGATAGATCGGCACGGGAATGGCGCCCGCATAGAGAACGCCGAAAAAGCCCACGAAAAAGTCGAGGCCGGTCGGCAGCATCAGAGCGATTCGGTCGCCCGGCGCGACATCGCGGGCGACGAGTCCCTCCGCCGCCCGGCGCGCCTCGTCGGCGAGCCGCCAATAGGTCAGAGCCCCGCCCGGCGTCGCCGCGTCGCGCAGAAAGGTGAGGTGCAGGCGCTCGGGGTTTTGCGCGGCGTGCCAGTCCAGCGCCTCGGTCAGCGTCCGCGCCTCGAAGGCGGCGCGAATATGCGGCAGCGCCTCCCCGGAAGGCTCGGCGAAGGGCGGCGGCTCGGCGCCGGGCGCCTTCTCGAGCGCGTCGAGCAGATCGCCGACCGTGTCGGCGCGGCCGAGCTCCTCGATCGGCAGAGGCGCGTGAAAGGCGCGCTCGAGCCGCATGTTCAATTCGGCGCGCGCCAGGCTGTCGACGCCGAGATCCTGCTCGAGCCGGCTGGCGAGGGAAATCTCGGCCGGCGCGTTGCGCCGCGGATGCATCTCGCGTGCGAGCGACCCGACGACCGCGAAAACCTCCCGCCGCGCGGCCTCCTGCGTCGCGCGCCGACGTCCGGGATAATTGGAGACCGCATGCATGGCGCCGCTCCCTCGCGACGCAGATAGAGCGGGGTCGGCGGCATTCGACTCTTTTCTGTAACCCGGCGTCGACATGGCCGCCCGATAATCGCTCCGGTTGCGCTCGCATCAGCTTCGCGCAAGCCGGAACGCGGAAACTGCGCGCGTACGACGCGCCATGGGTGGTCACGAGACATGGTTTCGCCGATTTCCGCCGTCACGTCCCGAGCGCCCAGCGTGCGCGCGCTTTCGCGCGTCTCGCAGGTCGCCGCAAAGGCCGAGCCGGTCGAAGAGGCCGCCGGCGCGACGCCGCTCGCCGAGACGCCGCCGCCCGGCCCCGGCCTTCGGGACGCGCTTCCCGCCGGCTATCGAAATTTCGCCGTGCCGCTCGGCGAGGCCTCGAGCGAGCAGCTCTCCCGCGAAGAAGCGACCTTGCTGTCGGCCTATGGGCCGAGCGCGGCGGCGCTGTCCGGGCTTCCGCGCCTCGTCGGCGAGCGCATTCCGTTACGGATCGTCATTCGCGAGGCGCAGGCCGCGGCGCGCTCCGCCGCGGAGGCGCGCGGCGAATCGACGGAAGAATTTCTCGAGGAGGCGGCGGTCGTTCCCCGCTCGCGCCTGCCGTCGCGCAACGCTCCCGACGCCGCGCCGACCATTCGCGCCGCCTTGCTGGTCCGCGACGGCGAGCGCGACACGGCGACCATCGACATCTATCTGACCAAGACCGGGCCCGGCGTTTTCGAAGCGACCGCTTATGACCGCGATTTCGCTTCACCTTCGGGCGGCTTTCCCTATGCGGCGGCGCCGCTCTCGGTCGATCGCATCACTTTCGACCCCGCCTATCAGGCGATCGTCTCGGCCGTCGCCGGCCAGCCGCGTCGGCGCAGCGCGTCGGCGGCGCCCGGTTCCGGATCGCAGCTCGGCTCTTTCGTCGTCTCGGCGGTGATCGGCGTCGCGACTTTCGTCGCGGTCATGCTGACGCTGGCCGCCGGCCAGCCGGTCTTCGCCGCCACGATCGCGCTGCTCGGCGCGATGGGCTTCGTCTCCGCCGTGCGGTCGCGCTCTGGCGGCTGAACGGCTTGCGCTCCGGCGCTTCCCCCGCTAACCCTGCGGCCAGCCCTCAGCAGCCGAACCAGGGAAAGCCGCCGCATGAAAGCCCGCGTCATCGTCACATTGAAGACAGGCGTGCTCGATCCGCAGGGAAAGGCCATAGAAGGCGCGCTCGCCTCGCTCGGCGTCGAGGGCGTCGGCGGTGTGCGGCAGGGCAAAGTGTTCGATATAGAACTCGAGGGCTCCGATCGCGCCGTCGCCGAGGCGCGGCTGCGCACCGCCTGCGAGAAGCTCCTCGCCAACACCGTCATCGAGAATTTCCAGATCGAGATCTAAAGCCCATGAAAGCCGCCGTCATCGTCTTTCCCGGCTCCAATCGCGAAGGCGATATGGCGCGCGCGCTCGCTCAGGCGACCGGCCATCAGCCGGAGCTCGTCTGGCATTCGCAGACCGAGCTGCCCGCGGGAACGGATCTCGTCGTGCTGCCGGGCGGTTTTTCCTATGGCGATTATCTGCGCTGCGGGGCCATCGCCGGGCGCGCGGCCATCATGGACGCGGTGCGCGCCCATGCGGCGCGCGGCGGGCTGACGCTCGGCGTCTGCAACGGCTTCCAGATTCTCTGCGAGGGCGGCCTGCTGCCCGGCGTGCTGATGCGCAACGCCAATCTGCGCTTCGTCTGCCGCATGCAGCATTTGCGCGTGGAGCGCGCCGACACGGCCTTCACCAAACACTACCGCCAAGGCCAGACGATCAAAGTCGCCATCGCCCATGGCGAGGGCAATTACGAGGCGGATGAGGAGACGATCGCGCGGCTCGAGGGCGACGGGCTCGTCGCCTTCCGCTATTGCGATTCGCTCGGCCGCCTCGGCGGAGAGGCCAATCCCAACGGCTCGCGCAACGACATCGCCGGAATCTTCTCCGAGCGGCGCAATGTGCTCGGCCTGATGCCGCATCCGGAAAATCTCATCGATCCGTTGGTCGGCGGAATCGACGGCCGCGGATTGTTCGAGAGCCTCGCGGCGGCCTGAGGCGCGAGGCGCCTCCCGCGGGCGCCGTCATTCCGGGCCAGCGTCATGGCCGCGCTCGTCGCGGCCATCCACGCCGCGACGACTCGGGATGCCGGAATATGAACGGAGCAATGCCGCCTCTTTTCCCCCAGTGTCGCAACGTCTCGGCGTGGTGCCCGCGACGAGCGGGGGCATGACGCGGCCGTAGAGAATCTGTCGACCTGGATTCGGAGCTCTGGTCGAGAATGATCCGATTTCTGGCCGAACGACGAGCGCGACCTTCGCTCCGCTAGCTCGCCCGGCGCCTGATCCAGACCAGCGCGAGAAAGGCCGCCGCCGCCGAGGCGACGCAGATCGCCGCCGCATAGAGCGTGCCCTGTTCATTATCGGCGAAGAATAGATTCTTCGTGTTCATGCCGAAGATGCCGGAGACGAGAGTCGGCGGCATCAACAGCGTGCCCAGAATGGTCAACACATAGAGCTGGCGATTGGTCTCGGCGGTGAGATTGGAGACGATCTCGTCCTGCAGCAGGCGCGCGCGCTCCTCGACGGCCTGCAGCTCCTGCTGCAGCGAATCGAAGCGCTGCGTCAGCCGACGCAGCGCTGCATGCGCCAGGGGCGAAATGCGTGGCGAAAGCGCGGCGCGCGAGAAGACGCGCTGTCCGTCGGCGAGCTCGCGCCGTAGCCGGATCGTCTGGCGGCGCATCGCGCCGAGCTCGCGCCGCTCGTCATGCGCTTCGTCGTCGAGCACGCGATCTTCGATCTGATTGAATTTCCCGAGCAATTTGTCGAGGCCGACGTCTATGGCGACAAGGCTCTGCGAGACGAGCGCCTCGAACAGATCGAGCGGCGTCCCGAGCCGCAGGCCTTCGAGCGCCGCCTGCCGGATGGCGGCCGTCGATTCGACGGCGTGACGACGGGCGGTGATGATGAATCGATCGGCGACGACGATGCGCAACGGACGCAGCACGTCCTCCTCGCGTCCGAGGTCGCGGCCATAGTCGGAGATCACGCCCCAGAGGGTCCGCTCGTCGGCGTCGAGCCGCTGATGGCCGTCCTGGTCGATGAGCAGCGCGCGCCCCTCCGGCGAAATCTGCTGCTGCGCGGCGACCCAGTCGCGATAGCGCAGATCGGCGCCGTTGAGATGCACCCAGAAATAGCCGTCGTCGCCGGTCTCGAGCCGCGCCGCTTCCAGATCCGTGATCTGCGTCGCCGCGCCGTCGGCGTCGAAGCGCAGAAACCAGAGAAAGGGCGAATCGCCCACGATCGGGCCGCTCGGCGGTGGCTTCATTTTCGCGCGTCCTCGCGGGCGCGCCCCAGCGGCGGCCCCAGTGGCCGGGCCAATAGCGGAAGCATGCGACGTTTCGTCGACAGGCGGCTTTTCAGGCGGGCCCGCGCTCATGCGTCGGCTTTTTGTGGGTCGCGAACGATTTCTTCCGCGACTGCCGGCGGCGGGAAGCGTCTGCGCCGCCAGTCTTCGGCCGCCTCGAACGCCGCGCGCAGCGCCCGCCGCGCGGCGTTGGTGTGCGCCTCTGTCACGCGGGAGAAGAGAAAGCCGAAGAGGACCGCGGCCGTCATCACCGCCGCCACCGTGATCCAATGGGCGGAGGTCGCCAGCTCGCGCGCCCACAACGCGCCGAAACGCTGGTCGACGATGGCGCGGGCGAGGATCAGCAGCGGCATATGCACGCTGTAGAGCGAGAAGGAGAAATCGGCGAGCCGCCGATGCAGCTGCGGCCGGAACAGCGCCCAGCCCTCCAGCGGCCCGAAGCGCAGCGTCACCGCCAGATTGAGGAAGAGGACGGCCGCGAGCAGATCGGCGAGATCGGGGAGGAAAGGAAACGCCACGAGAATGGGGCCGCGCACCAAGAGACGAATGGGGATGACGGCGGCGACATAAATGGCGAGCGCCAGCCAGCGCGATTTGACCAGCGGACGCGTCGCCAGCGTCGCCAGCGCGCCGAGCGCCCAGAGCAGATAGCCGAAACGGAACCAGCCCGGCGGTATGGACATGACGACGAGAATGGCGAGGCCGAGCGTGAATCCCGCGGCGCGCGTCCGCAGCGAATAGGCGCGGGCGAAGGGCAGCAGCAACAACGGGAAGGAGATGTAGTACCAGAATTCGCAGGCGAGCGACCACAAAGGCCCGTTGGTCCCGAAGAAGTCGCAATAGATCGCCGAGAGATTGCCGAGCGAGCCGAGGAAGAGATCGGCGCGATCATGGTCCTTGAACACGGGCCAGTCATAGACGCCGCTGTCGCCGAACCAGTTGCGGCCGATCCAATCCACCGCCGCCGTGACGAGCAGCGCCGGCGCGAGAACGATATAGATGCGCACGAAGCGGTGGATGAGATAGTCGCGCAGAAAGGGCTTGTCCTTGCGCAGCTGCGCGAGCACCGCGCCGCCGACGAGATAACCCGAAATGGCGAAGAAGCCGACGACGGCCTGATGGCCGAGCTCGAAGCTGACGAAGAACCACCAGGCGTAGACGCTCGCCGAATGCGGGGCGCTCATTATGTCGGCGAGATTGACGAACATATTGGTGGAATGGACGGCGAGCACCAGCAGCGCGCCCACCCAACGACATGCTTCGATGAATTGCGACAAGAGGATCGGCATGAGTCTCCGAATGGCTTTAGGCAGAGCCGAGTTTATAGCCCCTCGGCTCGACCTTGGCCAACCCGGCGAGAGCGCTCGCCGAGACCGGCGCGCCGGTCGTGCGCGGCGAACGCCGCGTGAAGCGTTCGGCGTAGCGCAGGGGTCCGCGCTCCGGTCGCGCGCGAGGAGATCCAGGCCGCGGCGAGCGCGACGGGGGAGAGTCGCCGCCGCGATTCAATGCGCCGGCGTCGGAAGAAGCTTGTGCCAGTCCGCGCCGAAAATATGGCCCGTTCCCGCCCAGAAGAAGAAAACGATCGGCATATGCGTGGCGTAGAACGGGAAGGAGAAATCCGCGAGCCGGCGACGCCGCTCCGGATGGCGGAATGGCGATCCGACGGGCGGCGTGGACGAAATCCGATAGAGCGACAGACATGAACAAAGCGCTCGTTTAAAAAAGGTCGGGGGCCGAAGCTAGGGAAAGCCGCGTCGCGCGTCATCATGCGGAAAGACCGCGGTCGCCCTCACCGGCGCCGTTTCGTTCGGGTGACGCGACCCGTTCTCTGACGGCCCGGCTTCTGGCGCGGCGGCAAAATTGTCGCCTCTCCGACCGTGGTCCTGTATAGCAAGGGGCGCGGGGGCGGCGGCAAGCAGGAGCCAGACGATAGTGGAGAATTGGACGCCCGGAAGCTGGAGAGCCAGGCCGATCGAGCAGGCGCCGGTCTATCGGGATCAGGCGGCGCTCGCCGATGTCGAACGGCAGCTCGCCGGATTTCCGCCGCTCGTTTTCGCCGGCGAGGCGCGCAATTTGAAGCGCTCGCTGGCGGAAGTGGCGGGCGGCCGCGCCTTTCTGCTGCAGGGCGGCGATTGCGCCGAGAGCTTCAGCGAGCATTCGGCCGATAACATCCGCGACTTCTTCCGCGTTTTCCTGCAGATGGCGGTGGTGCTCACCTATGCCGCGGCCTCGCCCGTGGTGAAGGTCGGCCGCATCGCCGGCCAATTCGCCAAGCCGCGCTCCGCCCCCACCGAGAAGCAGGGCGACGTCGAGCTGCCGAGCTATCGCGGCGACATCATCAACGACATAGAATTCACGGCGGCCGCGCGCATCCCCGATCCGCAGCGCCAGCTGATGGCCTATCGGCAATCGGCGGCGACGCTCAACCTCATCCGCGCCTTCGCGACCGGCGGCTTCGCCAATCTCGTCAACGCGCATCGCTGGATGCTGGGCTTCGTGCGCAACAGCCCGCTCTCCGATCGCTATTCGCAGCTCGCCGACCATATCAGCGAGACGCTCGGCTTCATGCGCGCCATCGGCCTCGATCCGGAGCATCATCCCGAGCTGCGGCAGACGGATTTCTACACCTCTCACGAGGCGCTGCTGCTCGGCTATGAGCAGGCGCTGACCCGCGTCGATTCGCTCGAGGGCGGCTCTTTCGCCACCTCCGGCCATTTCCTCTGGGTCGGCGACCGCACGCGCCAGGAGGACGGCGCCCATATCGAATATTTGCGCGGCGTGCAGAATCCCATCGGTCTGAAATGCGGGCCGAGCCTGAAGCCGGACGCGCTGCTGCGCCTCATCGACAGACTCGATCCACAGAACGAGCCGGGGCGGCTGACGCTCATCTGCCGCTTCGGCGCGGACAAGGCGGCCGAGGCGCTGCCGCCGATCCTGCGCGCGGTGTCGCGTGAGGGGCGCAATGTCGTGTGGTGCTGTGATCCCATGCACGGCAATACGATCAGCGCCGGCGGCCGCAAGACCCGGCCTTTCGATCGCGTGATGGCGGAGATCCGGAATTTCTTCGAGGTTCACCGCGCCGAGGGCACTTACGCCGGCGGCATTCACCTCGAGATGACCGGGCAGAACGTCACCGAATGCATGGGCGGCGCGCGCGATATTTCCGAGCGCGAGCTCGGCATGCGCTACGACACGACCTGCGATCCGCGACTCAACGCCGAGCAGGCGATCGAGGTGGCGTTTCTGGTGGCGGAATTGTTGAAGGCCGAGCGTCTCGCGCGCGGCGCGCAGGATCAGGACGCGGCGGAATAGGCTCCGCCCGTC
>Ga0265328_10000440_pt1 | contig 19413 bp, 18 predicted proteins | sample 41624metaG_FD_202086 | JGI IMG/M metagenome (GOLD analysis project Ga0265328, IMG submission 202086) | Rhizosphere microbial communities from Carex aquatilis grown in University of Washington, Seatle, WA, United States - 4-16-24 metaG | ecosystem: Host-associated > Plants > Roots > Rhizosphere...
TATACCGCTCGGCGCCCGCTTGTCGCGCTCTTTCCGCGCGCGGCGGTTTGACAAGCTGGGCGTTGTCCCGAAAAATCGCCGTCGACGAAATGGGCAACGACGACGCGACATGTTCCGGGATCCTGATAGTCGACGACGATCCCGACATCCGAGACTCGCTCAAAGAGGTTCTCGAAGACGAGGGCTACGAGGTGAACGGTGTCGCCAACGGGCGCGAGGCGCTGGAATATCTGCGCAAATCGCCGCGTCCGTGCGTGATCCTGCTCGACCTGATGATGCCGGTCATGGACGGCTGGCAGTTCCGCCGAGAGCAGAAGCAAGATCCGGCGATCGCGGACATCCCGCTCATCGTGATCACCGCGACCGGCAAGCGGCCAGTGTTGATCGACGCCGACGAGCTGGTGATGAAGCCGCTCGACCTCGGCCGCCTGTTCGAGGCCATCGAACGTTACTGCGGATAGGGCGCGGATAGGCGCGCGCGGTGCGGAACCTTCGAGGTTCCGGTCCTACATCCCGCTGATGAACTTCCACTTCTCGTCGCCGGAGCGCTCGAGAATGAAGCGATGGTAGTCGTTGACGCGGCGGTAGCGATCGCCGGACTTCGCCGACAGCTCGAACGATCCGTCGAGGAAGACCTCGACCTCGGCGCGGTTCCCCGCGTGCTTGATGGCGCGGTACTCGATCTCGTAGCGCATGGACTGCACGCGCGAGAGCCGCTTGCTCAACACCAGCTTCAGCCCGTTGTAGCCGTAGTCGTCGTCGGAGCGCGGCGTCCCCGAGTCCTCGAAGTACTTCTCCGACGCCAGCACCAGCAAGCCTTCGACGTTGCGCTCCAGCAGGCGGCGCCGGTACTGCTCGACCGTGTCGATGATCTGCTTGTTCTCTTCGGTCTTGAGGATGGTGCTGCTGGGGAAGTACTCCTGGTGGGCGCACGCGCCGAACAGGCCGGACGTAGCCAGCAAGAGAGCCGCGGTGAGAACCCTGTTCGCCATGCTTGTCGGGGAGAAGTACCGGTGTTTCGAGGCGCGCACGAGACGAGTGCACGAGCGTTGTGCACGAAGCGTTCCAGCGCCCCGGGCATGGAAAATCCGTTCATAACCAGCGATTGGTCCGGCGCAGCCTCGGAGTGAGCATGCCGCATCGGCGCGGGTCGCCGGCGCCCTGTGCCAAAATGGCAAGACTATCGGGGTGCGCACTTTGATACTATCGATCGCCAAGGGAGAGCCACTCGATGGTCGACAGCTCGGAGCAAGTCCGCGAGTTCCCGCGGTACGAGGTCAACGCCTACGTTGATTTCACCGGGAACGAAGTGCTGCTGTTTCACCGAATCCAAAATATCTCACTCGGCGGCGTCTGTATCGGGACGTCGGGGATCGAAGAGGTCGGGACGTTGGTCGACCTGGTGCTGAACTTCCCCGAGCTCGACGCCTCGATCGCGGTCAAGGGCGAGGTCGTCTGGGCCAACCGCGAGCCGCCGATGGACATGGGGATCCGCTACATCGACCTCGATGAGGAGCGGAAGGACACCCTGCGCAAGTACATCAACATGGTCCGCAAGACCTAGCGCGACAGCGCGGGCGTCCCCGACTCGTACGGGTCACCGTACTCGTCCCGCGGCGCCGTCCCCGCTCAGAAGTCGAGCACCCCGTCGCGCATCGCCAGATGCCGGCGCACCTGCTCGAGCCGCGCGAGGTATCTGCCGAAGTCCTTGCCGGGCGGCGTCCCTTCGCCCCGCTTGAGGTGCACGTCGGTGATGCGAGTCACCGCGAACCGACAGGCGGCGAAGCGCAGCTCGGGGCCGAAGGCGGCGCGCTCTTCGTCGGTGGGCGGCCGCACCGACGCGTACCCGTCGAGCAACGCGCGCGCGACGTCGGCGCGAAAGTCGTCGCGCCCGAACGCGAACGCCAGCAGCGTCACCGCGACGTCGTAGGCCAGCCGGCCCCACGACGCCTGTTCGAAGTCGAGCAGCGCCACCAGCCGCGCCGTCGCGGTCACAGCGGCCGGCTCGGCCGGCGCGTCGAAGAGCGTGTTGTCGATGAAGAGATCGCCGTGGATCAGGCCCATCGGTAAGGCCGGGTCGCGCTCGCGCGGGAGCGCCGCCAGCGCCGGCGTCAGGATCGCCACCGCCGCGCCGAGCTCGGCGCGCGTCGCCGCGGCCGCGGTCACTCGCGCGAGCCGGCGGTCGATCTCGTCGGGCTCGTAGCGGCCGGCGCGCCGATCGGTCAGGCCGTCGCTGGCCAGATGCAGGCGTGCGAGCGCGGCGCCGACCTGACGCGCGTGCGCCGGGGCCACCTCGGCGCGCACCAGCGTGCGTCCCGGCAGCCAGGGAAAGAGAGATACGATCGGGCCAGGCTCGCCCGCCGGCGCCGCGGGCGGCGACCAGCGCACGAACGGACGCCCATCGAGCGCGCGCACGGGCGCGGGAGTCGGGACGCCGTGGGCCGCGGCGTGAGCGACGATCGCCGCCTCACGGGCCACGTCATCCTCGGACTTGCCCTCGTTGATGCGCAGGAAGCGCCGGCCGTCGTCGGTTTCGACGGCGATGTTCGTATTGATGGTGCCGACCGCGATCGGACGGTGGCCGCGGTAGGCGGGCGCACCGAAGGCGCGCAGGATCGCGCGCACGTCATCGGCCGAGAGTGAGCGAAAGGACCCCATGCGAAAACCGGAGAAGACGACATAGATACGCGGACTTGACGCCGCAGCGCAACCCTTGTCTATTCGCCCCGTGCCGGCGGCGCGGGAGAAAAGAGGACTCATCGAGGATCACCTCGCGCTGGTGCAAGCCATCGCGCGCAAGGTGAAGAAGACGTTGAGCGCGTCGATCGAGTTCGAAGATCTGGTCGGCTACGGATCGAAGGGTCTGGTCGAGGCGGCGGAGCGCTTCGACCCGACGCAGGGGGTGACGTTCAGCACGTTCGCCTACTACCGCATCCGCGGCGCGATGTTCGACGGGCTGCGCACCATGGGGTGGTATTCGCGTTCGGACTACGCGCGCTATCGCGCCGAGGAACGCGCCAATGAATTGCTGCGGGCGCACGCCGAGCGCGAGGCTGCGGAGCGGAGCGCGGCGGCGCGCCAGCCGGCGGGGGCCAGCCGCGCGGCGGAGGGCCCGGCACCATCCGACACAGCGGCGGCGCTGGCGGGCATCGGCGAGATCCTGTCGGACATCGCGGCGGTGCACATCACGTCGCTCGACGCAGCGGCGTCGGTGGCCGACGAGAGCCTGCCGGCGCCCGACGCGCTCATCGACACCGGCCGCCTGGGCGCGCGCCTGCGTGGCGCGATCCAGAAGCTGCCGGCGCGCGAGCGACAGCTGATGGAGCTCTACTACTACGGCGGCAAGAACCTGGAAGAAGCGGGCGAGACCATGGGGCTGTCCAAGTCGTGGGCCTGCCGACTGCACGCGCGCGCGATCCAGCTTCTGCGCGCGGCGATGGCGGACGCGGACGGATGACGCCTGTCGTGATTCGAGGTGCCCCGATCGTCGTGGCGCTGGCGCTCGCGTGTGGCGCCGCCGCGTGCTCGACCAACCTGCTTCACGGCCTCGACGAGGGCTCGGCCAACGAGACGATCGCCGCGCTCGAGCGCGCCGGCATCGCGACCGAGAAGCTCGCCGACGAGGGGAGCACCGCGGCTTTCACCGTGCGCATCGCGCGGCACGACGCGGGCAAGGCGCTGGACCTGCTGCGCTCGCTGGGCCTGCCGCGCGACCGGCGCCACGGCTTCGCCGAGGTCTACGGCCAGCCGAGCCTGATCCCGACGCCGTCGGAGGAACGCGCACGCTACCTGGAAGCGCTGGGCGGCGAGGTCGAGCGGACGCTCGAGACCGCGGACGGCGTCGTCAGCGCGCGCGTGCACCTGGTGCTGGAAGAGAACGATCCGCTGGCCGTCGATCCCAGGCCGCGCACGGCGGCGCGCGCCGCCGTGCTGCTCAAGGTCAGCGGCGGACACGCGCCGCTGCCCGAGGGCGACGTGCAGAAGCTGGTCGCGGGCAGCGTGCCCGGCCTCGATCCCGCGGCGGTCGCGGTCGTGGTCACCCGCGCTCCCGACGCGACCGACGCCAACACCGCCGATGCGTCGCTGGCGCAGCTCGGCCCGCTGCGCGTCGCCAGCGGCAGCCGCCCGCTGCTCATCGCGGCGATCGTCGTCGGGTTGGCGCTGCTCGCGCTGATGGCGGCGCTGTTGCTGCTCACCGCGAGGCGCCTGGCGGCGATGCAAGGTGCGGCGGCGAGGCGGGACGCCGAATAGAGAACGACCGGTCGTTTCGCGGGCTGAGTGGGCCACCCACGAGTTCGAACACGAACACGAACACGAACACGCGGGCCGCTGGCCCTGCGCCCTACGGATTGTTCAGCTTCTTCTTCAGCTCCGCGAGCGCGTCGTCCATGCTGTTCTTCTCGGACATCTGGTTCAGCTTGCGCTCCGCTTCCATCGACGCCGGCGTCCGGCCCGCGAGCTCGTCTCCCAGGCTCGCCTCGGCCTCGACCGCGTCAATCTTGCTCGACATGCGCTCGAAGTCGTCGAACGCCGACGTCTTGGTCGACACCGCGCTGCCGCCGCGCTTCGACGCGCGCGCCTTCTCGCGCAGCGTGCCCTGACGCATCCGCACGTCGTGCACGCGCGCGTCCAGCGCCTTGAGCCCGACCGCCAGCTGCTCGACGTAAACTTGTTGCTCCTGCAGCGCCTTCTGGGTCTCGGCGCGTTCACGTTCCTTGTCGACCTTGCGCGCCAGCGCCTCGCGCGCCAGCGTGTCGTCGCCGGCGCGAACCGCCATGGCCGCGCGGTCCTCCCAGCCCTTCGCCTCGGCGGTCAGCGCCTCGATGCGCTTGCCCAGCCGCTTCTCCTCGGCCATGCAGGTCGCAACCTCGCTGCGCGCCTCGCGCGCCGAGTCCTCCATGTCGCGGACCATCTGATCGATCTCCTTGGCCGGATCCTGCATGGAGTCGACGAGGTCGTTGACGTTCGACTTGATCATCGTGGAGAGCCTGCCGAGAATTCCCATGCCTCGAAGGTTAACGTCCCGGAATCGCTGTGTCGACATGCGCAAGGGCGCGCGATGAGTCGACGGCCCGCGGCGCCGATGCTACGGTCGAGAAGATGCGGCTTCGGGATCTGTCCGGTCAGGATCACGCGACGGCCGTGCTCCGGCGCGCGGTTGCGTCGGGCCACGTGCCGCACGCGTACCTGTTCGAAGGTCCCGAAGGCGTCGGCAAGCGCGCCGCCGCCTACGGCCTGGCGCTGGCGCTGACCTGCGCGGTCGAGCCCGGCGAAGGTTGCGGCACCTGCGATTCGTGCCGCCGCATCGACGCGGGCCTGCATCCGGACGTGCCGGTATTCGCCGCCGAAACCACCCAGATCGTGATCGAGCAGGCTCAGGCGATCGTCGCGATGGCGGCGACGCGGCCGCACGAGGCGCCCGCGCGCGTGATCATCATCGATGACGCCGATCGCCTGAACGTCAACGCCGCGAACTGCTTGCTGAAGACGCTGGAAGAGCCGGCGCCCGGCACGCACATCGTGCTCGTCACCAGCGCGCCCGATCGCATCTTGCCGACGATCCGCTCGCGCGTGCAGCGCATCCGCTTCCGCGCGCTCACGGCCGAGGCGCTGGTCGCGCTGCTCACCGGCGCGCACGCCGTCGAACCGCGCCGCGCCGCGGTGGCGGCTGCGCTGGCCGACGGCTCGGTCGCTCGCGCGCTGCGCGCCGCCGGCGCCGAGGACGACGCGATCTGGGACTCGGTGTCGTCGCTGCGCGACGCCGCGACCGGCGCCGCCACGCGCGGCGGTCCCGACGTGGGGCGAATCTTCAGCGCGGCCGCCGCGGTCGCCGGCGACAAGGAGATCAAGCAGGCGCTGCCGCCGATCATGTCGCTGCTCGGGCGGCTCTATCGCGACGCGATGGTGACGGCGGCGGGCGCGCCCGAGCTGGCGCTGTTCCGCGAGCAGGCCGCGGAGCTGGCGGCGGCAGGCGCGCCGCGCCTGGTGCGCGCGCTCGCGGCGGTGGTCGAGGCCGACGGCGCCATCGCCGCCAACATGAACGCGCTGGTGGCGGTCGAGCGGCTGCTGCTCGAGATCCGCCGCCAGAGCGGCGCGGCCGGGCTGGCGGCGCGATGAACGGCGAGCCGAAAGAACCGATCGAGCGCCTCGTGAACACCGTGGGCGTCAAGCTGCATCCGACGGGGCGCACCTACGAGCTGGACGCAGGGACGTTGACGCTGCGGCGCGGGCAGCGCGTGATCATCCAGGGCGAAAACGGGCACGAGCTGGGCGTGGTCGCGGTGCCGAGCGCGCCGCGCCCGTCGCCGGGCGGCCGGCTTCCGCGGGTGATTCGCGTCGCCGACGAGCGCGACCTCGAGCGGCTGGAGGCGAACGCGCGCCGCGCCGCCGACGCGCTGGCGTTCGGGCGCGAGCTCGTGCGCGCGCGCAAGATCCCGGTGAAGATGTTCCGCGCGGAGCTGCATCAGAACGGCAAGGCGACGTTCTACTTCGCGTCGGAGAACCGCATCGACTTCCGCGATCTCGTGCGTGACCTCAGCAACGAGCTGCGCTTGCGCGTCGAGCTGCGCCAGGTCGGCGTGCGCGACGAGGCCAAGATGGTCGGCGGCATCGGCTCGTGCGGGCTCGAGCTGTGTTGCAGCACGTTCCTGCCACGGTTCGCGCCGGTGTCGATCAAGATGGCCAAGCACCAAAATCTGGTCTTGAACCCCGCGAAGGTCTCGGGCCAGTGCGGGCGCCTCAAGTGCTGCCTGGTCTACGAAGAGGCGAACTACGTCGAGGCGGCGAAGCTCTTGCCCAAGGTCGGCAAGCGCGTGACCACGCCCGAAGGTGAGGGGCGCGTCGCCGACCTCGACGTGCTGCACGGCCGCGTGCGCGTCTATTTCCAGGACGGACCGCCGCAGGTCTTCTCGGCGGAGCAGGTGAAGCAGCTGGGCCCGCCCGGTGGCGGACCGCCTCCGCCCGAGCCCGAGTCGGGCGACGAGCCGCCGCCCGGCGTGCCGAACAACTAGCTCGCTCGCGGCGCCGGGACCCGCCGCGAAGACGCTCGATGCGGGATCGACTATGCTGTCGCGCCTGCCATGGATCCGTTCTACATCACCACGCCGATCTACTACGTCAACGCCCTGCCCCACCTCGGCACGTTCTACTCGACGGTGGTGGCCGACGCGATGGCGCGCTACCACCGCGCGCGCGGCGCCCAGACGTTCTTCCTGACCGGCCTCGACGAGCACGGGCTGAAGATCCATCGGATCGCGGTCGAGCGCGGGATCAACGAGCAAGCCTATTGCGACGAGATCGCCGCCAAGTTTCAAGAAACTTGGAAGCGTATGGAGATCTCGAACGACGACTTCATTCGCACGACCCAGGAGCGGCACAAGAAGGTCGTCACCGAAATGTGGCGCCGCCTCAAGGCGAACGGCGACATCGAGTCGCGGGAGTACGAAGGGCTCTATTGCGTCGGCTGTGAAGAGTTCAAGGGCGACGACGAGGTTGTCGTCGAGGATGGGAAGAAACTCTGCCCGATCCACCGCACGCCGGTCGAGGCCGTGAAGGAGAGAAACTACTTCTTCCGCCTCTCGAAGTACGCCGACAAGCTCCTGGATTGGTACAAGAGCGCCGATCCCATCTGGCCCGAGACCAGGCGCAACGAGGTCGTGTCCTTCGTGAGCCGCGGCCTCAAGGACTTCTCCATCTCGCGCCTGCGAAAGTCGGTCGAATGGGGCATCGATGTCCCGGATGACAAGGACCACCTCATCTACGTCTGGATCGATGCGCTGACCAACTACTACACCGCAGCGACGGTCGGCCCCAACGGTGAAACGCGCCACTGGTGGGACGGCTCCGCGCATCACCTGATCGCGAAGGACATCCTGCGATTCCACGCCGTTTACTGGCCCGCGATGCTGATGTCGGTCGGGCTGGCTCTGCCGAAGCGAATCTTCTGCCACGGCTATCTGACCGTGAAGGGCCAGAAGATCTCGAAGTCGATCCCGGCGACGCGCGTCGACCCGAATGCGATCGTCGCCGAGCTCGGCGACGGCTTCGTCGATCCGCTGCGCTATTTCGTGCTGCGCGAGTACACGCTCGGCGGCGACGGCGACTTCACCTACGAGGCGCTGTTCCAGCGCTACGAATCGGACCTCGGCAACGACCTCGGGAATCTGCTGAACCGCACGGTGTCGATGGCTCATCGCTATTTCGGTGGGCACGTTCGGCGAACCGAAGAGACGTCCGATCCGGATGATCGCGAAGCCACGAAGGATCCTTGGTTCGTCTTGCGCCAGGAACAACTCAAGGCCGGGAAAAGGGCCGCTGAAGACTGGGAACAGTTCAATCCGTCGGGAGCGCTGCAAGAGGCTTGGAGCATCGTGCGACGCTTCAACGCGTTCATCGAGGAGAAGAAGCCCTGGAAGCTCGCAAAAGAAGGCCCCAAGGCCGAACTTGAGCGAGTTCTCAACTATTGCTGCGAGTCTCTCCGTTGGGCCGCACTGATGGTGGCTCCTGCGATGCCGAGCGCGTCGGCCAAGATATTGACCCAGCTCGGTCTCGACCCGACCAGTACGAGATGGCCGACGGATTGGCTGTGGCCAGGAGCCACGCTCGGACAACCCGAGCCGCTCTTCCCGCGCATCGAGCCCGAGCGCCAGGCCGCGCTGATCGCGAAGTGGATGCCGGCCGCCGACGCGACCGCCGCGGCGGCGCCAAGCGCAACATCACCCACCGCAGCGACCGCGTCACCCGCACCTGCGACCGCCCCCGCCGAGATTGCCATCGACGACTTCGCCAAGATCGATCTCCGCGTCGCCAAGGTCGTGGCCTGTGAGCGCGTGCCCAAGTCCGACAAGCTGCTCAAGCTGACGCTCGACGTCGGCGCCGGCGCCGAGCCGCGCACCGTGGTCTCCGGCATCGCCGCCGCCTACCAGCCCGAGCAGATGGTCGGGCGCACGGTGATCTACCTCGCCAACCTCAAGCCGGCGAAGATCCGCGGCGTGCTCTCGCAGGGCATGATCCTGGCCGCCGGCGACGCCGATGTGCTGGCGCTCTCCGCCCTCGACCGCGACGCCCCGGCGGGCACCCGCGTCAGGTAGGCCGCCGCGGGGCGCGCACGGCCGCACCACCTTTCGCCAGCAGCAAGCAAAGATCGCGAAGCTCGGACACCTCGCGCAAGCGGGCCGTGACCCCGGCATCAGTCATGTCGATCTTGCCGTAGAGGCGGCGATCGGCGCGCAGATCGGCGATGTCGCTCACGCGCTGCAGGCGCGCCGTGACGCCGGCCGCGGTCATGTCGACGGCGCCGGCGCGGGCGCGGCTCACCGATCGGTCTCCCGCAGCTTCTGGACGTCGGCGAGATCCTGCGCGCGTCCCGCCGCCAGCTTCATGGCAATCAGACCGTCGCGCGACGCGACTGAAATCGATCCGGCCTGGAAAGGAACCCGCTGTCGTCCGTCCCAGACGGCCCTTTGCGCCGCCCCGACCAGCAAGAGATCGACCGTCAGCAAGGCGCCGTCGCGATCGATCTTGTTGAGACGTCGCATTTCCATGCCGTCCTCGAACTCTATGGGGAAGGCCTCGAGACTGAATCCACGGACCTTGGCGACCGTCGCCGCCCGTTCGGCGTCGGCCCTCTCGACCAGCAGGTCGATGTCCTTGGTCGCCCGGGCCACGCCCCAGACCGCGACCGCGAGACCGCCGACCAGGGCGTACTCCACCTGCGCCTCGTCCAGCGCGCGGACCAGCGCGGACAGCTCTTCGATGAGCGTCATTCTCGACAATCAGCGTAGCACCCCGCCGAGGGTTTCAATCTTCTGCAATTTTCGCGGCAGGAGCGTCGTTTTCGCTTGCCTGACCGGGGTCCGTCAGACGTAATCACGAGCCATGGCAAGTGCAGCTCCTCAGGTCCCGGCCGGCGGTGAAGCCATCAAGGTTCAGGGCGACGGACGGCTGGAAATTCCCGATCATCCGATCATCCCGTACATCGAAGGCGACGGCACCGGACCAGACATCTGGCGCGCCTCGGTGCGCGTGCTCGACGCCGCGGTCGCCAAGGAGTTCGGCGGCAAGAAAAAGATCGCCTGGGCCGAGGTCTACGCCGGCGAGAAATCCAAAAAACTCTTCGACAGCTGGCTTCCCGACGAGACGCTCGAGGCCTTCAAGAAATATTTCGTCGGCATCAAGGGCCCGCTGACCACGCCGGTGGGCGGGGGCATCCGGTCGCTGAACGTCGCGATCCGCCAGATGCTCGATCTCTACGTCTGCCTGCGGCCGGTGCGCTACTTCACGGGCGTGCCCTCGCCCGTGAAGCACCCCGAGAAGGTCGACATGGTGATCTTCCGCGAGAACACGGAAGACATCTACGCCGGCATCGAGTGGGCGGCCGAGTCGCCCGAGGCCAAGAAGGTCATCGCGTTCCTGCAAAACGAGATGGGCGTGAAGAAGATCCGCTTCCCGGAGACGTCGGGCATCGGCATCAAGCCGGTGTCGCGCGAGGGCAGCGAGCGGCTGATCCGCGCCGCGCTCGACTACGCGATCCGCCACAAGCGCAAGAGCGTGACGCTGGTGCACAAGGGGAACATCATGAAGTTCACCGAGGGCGCCTTCCGCGACTGGGGATACGCGCTGGTCAAGCGCGAGTACGCCGGCCGCGCCGTCGGTTGGGACGATTGTGGCGGCAAGCCGCCCGCGGGCCAGGTGCTCGTGAAGGATTCGATCGCCGACATCACGCTGCAACAGGTGCTCACGCGCCCCGACGAGTTCGACATCGTCGCGACGCTGAACCTGAACGGCGACTACCTGTCCGACGCGCTGGCGGCGCAGGTTGGCGGCATCGGCATCGCGCCGGGCGGCAATATCAACTACCAGACCGGCCACGCGGTCTTCGAGGCGACCCACGGCACCGCGCCGAAGTACGCCGACCAGGACAAGGTCAACCCGGGCTCGGTGATCCTGTCGGGCGTGATGCTGCTCGAGCATCTCGGCTGGACGGGCGCCGCGACGCGGATCATAACCGGCCTGGAAAAGAGCATCGCGCAGAAGACCGTCACCTACGACTTCGCGCGCCTGATGACCGGCGCGACCGAAGTTTCGTGCTCGGCCTTCGGCGACGCGATCATCAAGAACCTCTGATCTTCAAGAAGAACCTCTGATTTTCGAGTCGGCGCGCGGGCTTCAGCGCCCCTGTCGACGTCCACGCCCCGCAATCACTGCACAAGGAGCCTTTGACATGCCCCGCAGGAACAAGATCGCTCTCATTGGCGCTGGAAACATTGGCGGCGAGCTGGCCGCGCTGGCGGCGCGCCGCGAGCTCGGCGACGTCGTGCTGTTCGACATCCCGGAGAAGCAGGGCGTGGCGCAGGGCAAGGCCCTGGACCTGGAGCAGAACGGCGCGGTGCTCGGCTACGACGCGCGCATCACCGGCAGCTCGAACTGGGACGACGTCGCGGGCTCGGATGTGGTGATCATCACGGCGGGCGTGCCGCGCAAGCCGGGCATGTCGCGCGACGACCTGCTTTCGATCAACCTCAAGATCGTCCGCAACGTCGCGGAGAATCTGAAGGCCAAGGCGCCGAACGCGTTCGTCATCGTGATCTCGAACCCGCTCGACGCGATGGTGTACGAGCTGAAGAAGGTGACCGGGTTCGCGCGTGAAAAGGTGGTCGGCATGGCCGGCGTGCTCGACGCCGCCCGCTTCCAGCTCTTTCTGGCGCGCGAGGCCGGCGTGGCGGTCAAGGACGTGCGCGCGATGGTGCTCGGCGGGCACGGCGACACCATGGTGCCGGTGACCAGCTACTGCACGATCTATGGCGTGCCGGTGAGCCAGTACATCTCGGGTGACAAGCTGGCGGCGATCGTCGAGCGCACGCGCGGCGGTGGCGGCGAGATCGTCAAGCTGATGGGCACGAGCGCGTACTACGCGCCGGCCTCGGCGGCCATCGTCATGGCCGAGTCGTTCCTGAAGGATCAGAAGCGCGTGGTCCCCGCGGCCGCGTATCTCGACGGCGAGTACGGCTACAAGGACCTGTACATGGGCGTGCCGGTCGTCATCGGCGCCGGCGGCATCGAGAAGGTCGTCATCATCCAGCTCACCACCGAGGAAAAGGCGATGCTCGACAAGTCGGCGGGCGCGGTGCGCGAGCTCATCGAAGCCTCGCGAAAGCTCTAGAGAGACTGTAGAGGCGTCGATGAAAATCCACGAGTATCAAGCGAAGGAGATCCTCAAGAAGTTCGGCGTGCCGATCCCGCAAGGGAAGCCGGTGCTGACCTTCAACGAGGCCGAGGCGGCTGCGAAGGCGCTGATCGCCGAGACGGAGAACGAGTTCGTCGTCGTCAAGGCACAGATTCACGCCGGTGGCCGCGGCAAGGGCGGCGGCGTCAAGGTCGTGAAGGGCGCCGCGGCGGCGCGCGACGCGGCCCGCAAGATCCTGGGCATGAACTTGATCACTCACCAGACCGGGCCGGCAGGCCAGCTGGTCAAGCGCTTGCTCATCGAGCAGGCGGTCGACATCGCGCGCGAGCTCTACCTCGGCATCCTGGTCGACCGCGGCAACGGGCGCGTCACCGTGATGGCGTCGTCGGAGGGCGGCATGGAGATCGAAGAGGTCGCCGCCAAGACGCCGGAGAAGATTCTGCGCGAGGTGGTCGACCCGGTCACCGGGCTGGCCCCGTACCAGACCCGCAATCTCGCCTACGGCCTGGGGCTGCATGGTCCGGCGGCGAAGAACGCCTCGACGCTGATCGAGCAGCTCTACCGAGCGTTCGTCACCATCGACGCGTCGCTGATCGAGATCAACCCGCTGGTCGTGCTCACGGACGGGCGCGTGCTGGCGCTCGACTGCAAGATGACCTTCGACGACAACGCGCTCTACCGCCAGAAAGAGTATGAGGAGCTGCGCGATCTCGACGAGGAGGATCCGGCGGAGAGCGAGGCCAAGCGCTACGACCTCTCCTTCATCAAGCTCGACGGCAACATCGGCTGCATGGTCAACGGCGCCGGCCTGGCCATGGGCACGATGGACATCATCAAGCACTTCGGCGGTGAACCGGCCAACTTCCTCGACGTCGGCGGCAGCGCCACGGCGGAGAAGGTGACCGCGGCGTTCAAGATCATCACCGCCGACCCCAATGTCCGCGGGATCTTCGTCAACATCTTCGGCGGCATCATGAAGTGCGACACCATCGCCGCCGGCGTGATCGCGGCCGTGAAACAGGTGGGGCTCCAGGTGCCGCTCGTCGTGCGGCTCGAAGGAACCAACGTCGAGCTCGGCAAGAAGATGCTCGCCGAGTCGGGGCTGGCCGTCACCACCGCCAATGACATGGCCGACGGCGCACAAAAGATCGTGGCGCTGGCTCGCGCCGGAGAGGCGAAGTAGCCATGGCGATCCTCGTCGGAAAACAGACCAAGCTCATCGTCCAGGGGATCACCGGCGGCGCCGGGACGTTCCACGCCAAGCAGATGCGCGAGTACGGCACCAACGTCGTCGGCGGCGTCACGCCGGGCAAGGGTGGCCTGGTGCACGAGGGGTTCACGGTGTTCGACACCGTGCAGGACGCGGTGAAGAAGACCGGCGCGAACGCGTCGATCATCTATGTCCCGCCGCCGGGCGCGGCCGACGCGATCCTCGAAGCGGCGGGCGCCGGCATCGAGGTGGTCGTCTGCATCACCGAGGGCATCCCGACGCTCGACATGGTCAAGGTGCGGCGCGCGCTGGGCCCGAACTCGGCCTCGCCGGTGAAGCTGATCGGCCCGAACTGTCCCGGCATCATCACGCCGGGTGAGTGCAAGATCGGCATCATGCCGGGCTACATCCACAAGCCGGGCGTGATCGGCGTTGTGTCACGCTCGGGGACGTTGACCTACGAGGCCGCACATCAATTGACGGCGCTGGGTCTCGGTCAGTCGACGGCGGTCGGCATCGGCGGCGACCCGGTCAAGGGCCTCGACTTCGTGGATGTCCTGGCGCTGTTCGAGCGCGACCCGCAGACCAAGGCGATCCTGATGATCGGCGAGATCGGCGGCACGTCCGAAGAGGAAGCGGCGCGCTTCGTCAAAGCGAACATGAAGAAGCCGGTCGCGGCGTTCATCGCCGGCCAGACCGCGCCGCCCGGCCGTCGCATGGGCCACGCCGGCGCGATCATCAGCGGCGGCAAGGGAACCGCGACCGAGAAGATCGCCGCCCTGCGCGACGCCGGCATCGCGGTCGCCGCCACGCCGGCCGACCTGGGCAAGACCGTCGCGGCGTTCGTTTCGTAGTCCGGATCAAGGTCAAAGGGAGACCCGTACGATGGCACTCGAGAGAACGTTTGGAATCGTGAAACCCGACGCGGTCGCCAAGGGAGCGATCGGCGGCGTCGTCGATATGATCGAAAAGGCCGGGCTGAAGATCATCGGCTTGCGGCTGGTGAAGCTCAGCAAGACCGAGGCGGAGACGTTCTACGCGGTGCACAAGGCGCGCCCGTTCTACAACGACCTCGTCACGTTCATGACGTCGGGCCCGGTGGTGGTCATGGCGATCGAGGGCGAGAACGCCATCGCGCGCTACCGCGAGGTGATGGGCCCCACCGACTCGACGAAGGCCCCGGTCGGGACGATCCGTCAGAAATATGGCACCAACATCGAGAAGAACGCCGTCCACGGCAGCGACGGCCCCGACACCGCTCGCGTCGAGATCGCGTTCTTCTTTTCAGGAGCTTCGCTCGCCTAGCTCGCGTCAGGCGCTTCGGTCGCGTAACGAAGCGCGGACGCCCGGACCGGTCGGATGAGACCGGTCGGATGAGACCGGTCGGATGACCCGCGGGAGGACCCGCGGGATGACCAATCAGCCGACCGTCGGAATGTGCGCGCGTGTAGCCGTCTAGTCACGGTCGTCGCGGCGCGCGACGCTCGACGCCGAAAACACCTCAACTTCTCGCTGTTTCACGCCGATTGACTAGTCGGCGACATGAGATATGCGCTTGCACGTATTCTGTTGGTGTCCGGCGTGGTTGTTGGCGTCGGTGCCGGGTGCCACGATCGGCTCTACGATTCGGGCGAAACCATCAGCCTGATCGATGGGGGCTCCACCGGCGTCGACAGCGGCCGTGACCTGATCAGCAGCGGCGACGGCGGCGTCGGTGGCGTCACCGGCACGGGCGGCGCTGGGGGTGGAACCGGCGGCGCGACGACCGACGCCAGCACGGGAACCGGCGGCGCGGGCAACACCTGCGACGACAATTCGCCGTTACGGCAGACCGACGTCGCGAACTGCGGCAGGTGCTTCAACCAGTGTTACGAACTCAGCGCCGATGCGACCTGTGTCGCGGGCGCTTGCCAGTACACCTGCCTCGCCGGGTTCTACGACGCCGACAAGGATCCGACGAACGGCTGTGAATGCGAGCTGACCAACGGCGGCGTCGAGCTCTGCGACGGCATCGACAACGACTGTAACGGAATCGTCGACGACGGTTTCGATCTGATGTCGGACCTCAACAACTGCGGCGGCTGCAACCTCCCCTGTTACTACCCGTTCGCCGTCTCGAGCTGCGACATGGGTATGTGCACGATGGGGTCCTGCCTCCCCGACTTCTATGATCGGGATCCAGCGACGCCTGGATGCGAGACCTCGTGCCAGAAGAGCAACGGCGGCGTCGAGCTCTGCGACGGCGTCGACAACGACTGCAACGGGCTCATCGACGACAACGTTCAGCCGGCGACGATCGTTTGCAAGAGCAAGGGCGTCTGCTCCGGCACCCTCCCCACGTGCGCGGGCACCGCCGGTTATGTCTGCGTCTATCCGTCGACCTACCAGGATCTCGAGGATACGACCAAGGGTTGCGACGGCCTCGACAATGACTGCGATGGCCTGACCGACGAGCCGTTCGGGATTGGCAAGGCCTGCACGGTGGGCTCGGGCGCATGCACCAACACGGGCGCATGGATCTGCGACAACACCCAGCCCGGCAACCGGCTTTGCAATGGCACGCCGCTGCCAGCCCAGCCCGAGGTCTGCGACGGCAAGGACAACGACTGCGACGGGAAGATCGACGAGCTCGACAAGCTGTCGGACAGCGACGACAAGCTGGTCACCTTCACGCCGGCCGGGTCCACGACGCCCGTCACCATGTTCGCGTACGAGGCGAGCCGCATCGACGCCGTCACGACGAACCTGGACGCGACTCACCGTCCTTGCTCGCTCCCGGGCAGAAAGCCCTGGTCGAACATCACCAAAGAAGAGGCCGCCGCCTCGTGCGCGCTCATCGGCTCGGGCTGGCGCCTGTGCTCAGGCACCGAATGGACCGACGCGTGCAACGGCAGCGCGAACACCGTGTTTCCCTATGGCGCCACCTACGTCCCGACCAAGTGCAACGGCTATGACGACCGGCCCGATTCGGGCGCCACGCCCATCCCCACGGGGACCGCGTCCGGTTGTGTCTCCAGCCTCGTGCCCGACGCCGGTGTCGCGCTTTACGACATGAGCGGCAACGTCAAGGAGTGGGTCACCACCACTGACGGAGGAATCACCTATCAGATCCGCGGCGGAGCCTACAACACCCCCAGCTTCACCGTCACCATGCCAGACGCGGGCCCGGTCACGAGCGCCCCTGGGCTGCAATGTGACTCGCTGTCGCCCGCGCCCACCACGCCGGTCCGCCTGCCGTCGATCGGATTCCGCTGTTGCCACACCGGCGCCCTTCCTCCGTAGCCCGAGAAAGACGCTCATGAAAAACACTAAAATCGGCAAAGTCGGAGTGATGTTGGGAGCGGCGCTCGTGCTGACGCTCAGCGCGACGGTGGTCCGCGCCCAGTCCCTGCGGCCCAACATTCTCTTCGTGTTCGACACCTCGGGCTCGATGTTGAACGGCGGCAACGACGGATCGCCCCTGTGCGGCAACAATGGACAGACGAGCCGCATTTACAGCCTCAAGAAGGCGATGCGCGACGCGCTGGCGCAGGTCGGGACCGACGAGGCCAACTTCGGATTGATGCGCTATCCGCAGACGACAGGGACGGCGGCGCCGGTCTGCCCGCGCGGTCACTACAACACCGGCACCGGCGGCGGCTGTCGGTTGTCGCTGGATACCACCGCGAACAACACCACGGCGGGCGAGATGGCGTACGGCGCGTGGTTCGACAGCACCGTGGGAGAATCCCTGATCGTTCCCGTCACCAAGCCAGCGACCGGTCCCAAGCCGCTGGCGGGCAGCGACTTCGATCCGTCAGATGCGAATATCACGGCCGTCTACAAGTGGATCGACCTCAACGAATCGTCCGCGGGAACGCCCATCACCGATAACGAGCTGCGCAGCCCCAGCAACGCGTCGACGCCCATTGGCCGATCGCTGTTCTACGCGCGCATGTACTTCGACCACTACATCAAGGTGCCGCTCGATCCCAAGGGAAGCTGCCGCCAGAACCTGGTCATCTTCGTGACCGACGGGGCCGAGGAGTGCGACACGGCTCGCCCGGCCCTCACGTCGGTCGTCGACCCGACGACTTGCGCCGCCGCCGCCACGTTCGCCACCTACAATCCCGAGGTTCAGGCGTGCAAGCTGAAGGTGCTGTCCAATGTCCCGGTCTACATCCTGACCGACAACGGGATCGCCACCGCCGACAAGAACACCGCCAACCGCATCGCCGCCCTGGGTGGAACCGGATCGGCCATCTTTGTCACGCTGACCGACACGAACGCCGTCAAGCAGGCGCTGGTCGACATCATCGCGAAGACCGTGCCGCCTACCGAGGTCTGCAACGGCGTGGACGACAACTGCAACGGGCTCATCGACGAGGGCGTGAGCAACGCCTGCGTCGTCGCCAACCCGAATAGCACGAGCGACCCCGACAACCAGCCGGGGACATTGAAGCACTGCGCGATCGAGAGCTGCAACTGCAAGGACGACAACTGCAACGGACAGATCGACGAAGGCCTGCCGCTCAACGCTTGCGGCCAGCCTTGCGGCTGCGCGGTGCCGACCGAGAAATGCGACGGCCTCGACAACAACTGCGACGGCGACATCGATGAGGGCTTCAACGTCGGCGTGTCGTGCGACAACGGCCTCAAGGGCGCCTGCCACCGCACCGGCATCACGGTCTGCAACGCCGGCGGCACGGGCACTGTCTGCGACGCGCCGGTCATCACGCCGATGCAGGAGCTGTGCAACAACATCGACGACAACTGCGACGGACAGATCGACGAGGGCACGCTGCCCGGCGTGGGCGTTTCGTGCGGCACGGCGCTGGGCAACTGCCACGCCGGCATCACCCAGTGTGTGAATGGCAAGATCACTTGCAGCACGAGCAGCATGCCGACCGTCGAGGTCTGCAACGGCCTCGACGACAACTGCGACGGCGTCGTCGACAACGGCAACTTCCCCCAGACCGGCCAGACCTGCATCTGCCCGGGCCTCGACCCGGCCCAGGTCGGCGTCGGCACGTGCAAGGCGGGCCACCTGATCTGCCGCGGCACGCGCGGCTTCGTCTGCGAAGGTTGCGTGTTGCCCGGCCCCGAGATCTGCGACGGGCTCGACAACGACTGCGACGGCGTCGCCGACGTGAACCCGATCTGCCCATCGGGACTCGGCTGCAAGGAAGGCCGCTGCACGATCCTGTGCACGCCCGGCGAGTTCCCGTGCCCCAACGGCTACAAGTGCGTGGGCGACTACTGCGTACCGCAGCGCTGCGCGGGCAAGACCTGCCCGACCGATCAGCGCTGCGACGAGAACACCGGCTCCTGCGTCGACGTCTGCACCGGCGTGGTCTGCAACGCGCCCAAGATCTGCCAGCACGGCCAGTGCGTCGACTGCTACACACTCGGCTGCGCCGCCGGCCAGATGTGCAACGCCGGCGTCTGCCAGACGGACAAGTGCGCGGGCGTCAACTGCGGCGCCAATCAGTACTGCGACACCGGCAACTGCGTCGACCTGTGCACGGCCAACAAGTGCCCGAGCTCCCAGCGCTGCGTCGCCGGCAAGTGCATGAGCGACAGCTGCGCGACCGTGCCCTGCTCCGGCGGCCAGTTCTGCGACCAGACCACCGGGCAGTGCCGCATCGACACCTGCACGGTGACCCAGTGCGGAAAGGGCCAGCGCTGCATCCAGGAGACCGGCGCCTGCGAGGCCGACCCGTGCAACACCGTCAACTGCCCGGGCCCGTGCTGGGTTTGCGCGGTGACGTCCGACGGCATGGCCAGCTGCCAGGTCTCGGGCGACTGCCGCGAGGTCTCGGCGCAGATCGGCATCAAGGGCGGCGGCGACGGTTGCGGCTGCGCCGTCGGCGACAGCTCGAGCCCGTCGTCGCTGGCGCTGGCCGTCGCGGCGCTGGGGCTGTGCGGCACGTTCTCGAGCAAGCGCCGCCGCCGCCGCCGCTAGCCTGGGCGCCGCGGCTTTGCGGCGCCGTTTCCTTAGCATCCCCCGTCGAGAGGCGGTAGTGTTCGGGTCCGATGG
>Ga0265328_10000443_pt1 | contig 19340 bp, 12 predicted proteins | sample 41624metaG_FD_202086 | JGI IMG/M metagenome (GOLD analysis project Ga0265328, IMG submission 202086) | Rhizosphere microbial communities from Carex aquatilis grown in University of Washington, Seatle, WA, United States - 4-16-24 metaG | ecosystem: Host-associated > Plants > Roots > Rhizosphere...
GTAGCCGTCGTGATCGAAGTCCAGCGCCTGGCGGCCGATCGCCAGCAGCGGCGCCACCAGGCCAGTGCGGGCGGCGCCGGCCTTGCGCGCGGCCTCCGACGCGCTGATCGGCAGCAGCACGGCGACCGCGAGCGCGAACGCGGCGGCGGCAAGCCCGACGCGCGCGAGCGCCCGCCGGGGCCAGCGGTCGCGCAGCAGCCACGCCCAGGCCGCGGCCAGCGCGACGATCGCGGCGCCGACGTCGATGTCGATCCAGGGCGCGAAGCGCAGGTTGTCGGACCAGGTGAGCGCCACCGCGACGATCGCCGGAGCGACGAACAGCAGCGCCGCGATCGCCACCGCCGCGGGCCAGCGCAGGCGCAGGCGTGCCGTCGCCGCCGAGGCGATGAACCAGGGCGCCATTGCGCCGGCCGCCACCGTGCGCGCCAGGCAGACCGCCAGCACGTGCGCGCGCAGCGGCGCGCGCGTCTTCCAGAGCAGCAGGAACGAGACCGCGAAGACCACGGCCAGCGCCGCCGGGATCGTCACCAGCGCCGACGGCGGGATGTCGTGAGCCGGCCCGCGCGGACCGCGCCCGCGACCCGCCGCCAGCGCGCGCGCCAGCGCCGGCGCCAGGGCCGCGCCGAAAAGGCCGGCCGCAACCACGGTCAGTCCGGTGAGCCCGGCCGCGAGAAAGCGATTGTTGCGGAAGCCGAGCTGCACCACGCTGGTCGCGCCTGCCGCTGCGGTGCCGGCGCCGGCCACGACCCACGCCACGATGCGCGTCGCCGCCGGCGGTTCGGCGCGCCAGCCCCAGGCGGTGAGGCGCGCCGCGAGCTCGAGCAGCAGCCCGGCCGTCGCGCCCAGCAACGCGTCGGCGGCGCCCGCGAGGATGGCGCTCGCCAGCAAACCCCGGCTACTCGCGCCGACGAGCCACCCCGCGCGCACCCCGTCGACGATCCCCACCAGGACGCCGCCGAGCGCGCCGACGATGGGTCCGGTGGCCGACGGAAAGCGCCTCGACATGGATGCGGGGAAACTACCATGTTCGGCGCGAGAGGCCGGAGGCTCGCGGCGAACGGTCGTGAGCGGCGCCCTCGCGGACGCCCGCGAGCCGCTATTCCTTCTTCGTCTTGTCCGCCGGGAACGACTTGCCCGGGCTGTTCTTGCCGGGCTGAGCTTCGAAGGGTTGAGCCACCAGCTCGTTGGGGGCGCGCTTGAGCACCACCACGGTCTGCAACGACTGCACGTCGTTCGACTCGCGCGCGAAGACCTGCACCAGGTTGCTGCCGGTCCACAGCGGGATGTCGGCCTCGAAGTCCATCTTCGTTCGGTCGCCGGTCAAGCGGTTCGGCTGGTAAAAGGCCTTCTTCACGGGGATCTTGGCGTTGCGGTTCCACACCCGGACGTAGACGTCGCGCACCAGGTGCTCGTCGGTGACGTGGCCGGTGATGTGGACCGTGTCACTGGTCGACACTGTCGGCGCGTTCACCGTGAGGATCGGCGGCGTCACCTGCCACTCCGGCTTCATCGCGCCGTGGGGCGTTCCGCCCGACTTCAGATCGGCCGAGGCCATGAACGCCGAGTGACCGGTGTCGAGCTCGACGCGCGTGAACGCGCCCAGCTTGCCCGTCGCCTTGAACGCGGTCCCCTTGGGCGCGCGGCCGATCACGAGCGCGCTGTCGCCCGCGGCCTCGTGCAGCGGCGCGTCCTCGCGCGTGACCGTGACGTTGCCGGTCATGGGGTCGGGCGCGGGGCCGGGTGGCGCAATCTTGACCTTGATCTTGTCGGTCACCGACTCGCCCAGCGTGGTGTCGCCGACCGCCATCTCCAGCTGGTAATCGTCGCCGACGTAATCGGGCCGCACCTCGTACACGAACGAGAACGTCTTGGTCTCGCCCGGTCCCAGATCCTTCGCCTCGAAGCGGCCGGCGCTGATCAGGATCCCCTCCTGCCCGGACCCGTTGCGCAGCACCGCTTCGGTGTGGGGCGATTTGCCCGCGCCGATGTTCTTGACGGTCACCAGGGTGCGCACCTGCTCGCCGCGCTGGACCAGCCCGTCGTGGTTGCTGCCCTTCTGGTCGTCGATCGTCTGATAGTTGTAGGCGAACATCGGGCGCGCCTTGCCCTCGATGTTCAGCACCATCTCGGCGTTGCCCTTGGCGCTGCCGCGCTGGCTGAATAATGTGCCCTTGAGCACGTCCGTGCGTGTGAACGACGAGGTCGGCACCTTCACCGACAGCTCGTACGACTTCGACTCGCCGGGCGTGATCTTGCCGAACACCATCTCGTTCTCGTCGAAGATCGGGTTGTCGCTCTCCAGCACCGCGCGCACGCGATAGGCCGGCGTCGTGCCCACGTTCTTGACCACGCCGCGCACCTTGGCCGTGGCGCCGGCCGGGATCTTCGCGTCGCCGGACATCGACTGCAGCGACAGCTGCAGCTGCGCCAGCGGTCCCGTCGCCGCGCCCGCGGTCCAGTCGACGCCCTGCTTCTCCAGCGCCGCGCTCAGCTTCTTGTCCTCGCTGGCGCGCACCTTGTCCAGGAAGGCCTTGGACGCGCTCACCGCCTCGCGGCTGTGAAGGGTCTTGGCCTGCGCCAGGAAGTCGCGCGCGAAGTCCATCAGGAAGTCGTTCTTGGTGTCGGCGTCGTCATCCGGCTCCGCGTCGGTGTCGGGGTCGGCGCCGGGATCGTCATCGTCGTCCGTGTGCGCCTTTCGATCGTTGGTCTTGGGCATGAACAGGTACGACACGGTCTCCATCGGCTTCTCGCCCCGGCGCGCGCTCGGGTGCTCGAGGTGCCACTCGTAGTCAGCCTCGCGCCGCTTGTGGCTCGAGGGCTGAAGTCGGATCCACGACCGGTCGCCGTCCTTCTGCACGAGCATCGGGTCGGTCTCGATGTCGGGGATCACGCCGACGCCCTGGATCGAGATGTCGCCCGGGGTCAGGTACTGCGCCGTCGTCAGCTTGAGGCCGAGCTTGTCGTCCTCGGACTTGTCGCCGAACGAGATCGGCGACTGGATGTCGAACAGCACCTGCACCGAGCCCTTGCCGAACGTCCCCTCGCCGATGACCACGCCGCGGTCCAGGTTCTTGAGCGCGCCGGCGACGATCTCCGACGCGCTGGCCGAGTTCTGGTTGACCAGCACCGCGACCGGAACCTTGGGCTCGTGGTCGCTCTTGGTCGCGGTCTCGTCTTTACGCTGCGCGCCGCCGACGCCGACCATGGACACGAGCGTGCCCGATTCGATGAACGCGTCGGCGACCTTCTGCGCCTGCTCGTAGAGCCCGCCGGGATTGCCGCGCAGGTCCATGATGATGCCTTTGACGTGCTCCTTCTCGAACATCTGCAGCGCTTCGGCGAGATCGCTCGCGCTGTTGGCCGAGAAGTGCTGCATGTGGAAGTAGCCGATCTTCGCCGGCGTCTGGCCCGGCGCCGCGGGCACCGCCATCACGCGCGCCGGCGGATCGATCGACGGCGGGCGGATGAACGCGCGCGTGATCGTGAACTTCTTGACGCCCGGCGCGGTGTCGCGCTCGACGTAGACGTCGACGTTGGTGTCGACGTCACCGCGCAGGCGCTCGACCGCCTCGTTCAGCGTCATGTTCATCGTCGACTCGTTGTTGATGCGGACGATGTGATCCTTCGGCTTGATGCCGATGCGGATCGCCGGCGTATCGGGCATCGGACGCTTGACCGTGATGCGGTTCTTCTTGTCCATCTCGATCACGATGCCGAGACCGCCGAACTTGCCCTGGGTCTGGGTCCGCATGTCCTTGTACGTCTCGACGTCGAGCAGCACCGAGTGCGGGTCCAGCGTGTAGAGCATGCCGTTCGTGGCCGCCATCTCGATCTCGACCAGGCGGCGCGCCTCTTCCTTTTCCGGGACCGGCTGCAGGTTGGGCTGAACGAAGCGGAAGATCTCTTGCAGGGTGCTGCGCAGGCTCCACGGCGCGTCGACGCGCTCGATCGAGAAGTTGCGCTGCTGGCCGTTGACCTTGACGGTGACCTGCTTGGGCTCGTGCTCGGGCCAGCGGTCGATCAGGATTTCGGGAACGTCGCGCTGAACGAAGTCGAGCGCGCCCACCAGCATGCGCTTGGGGTCGAGGCGGTTCTTGTCGAAGTAGTTCTCCCGCACGTAAAACAGCGTCTTCGAGAAGATCGGCAGCTGCGACAAGTCGTACTTGCCGCTGGCGCCGCGCACCGCGGCGCGGAGCTGGCTGTCCGCGCCGACGCGCAGGCCGTCGCCGCCGTGGCGCACCGTCAGGATGAGGGCCGCGCTGCACGCCGCGGTGAAGGCCAAGATCTTGCTGAACCGCCGCATGCGGGACTCCGAAGGGGAAGGTGGGTTGTTGGAAGATGCGCTAGACGATGCGTTCGACGACGCGGGAGACGGTGGGGCTGTAGGATCCGGGGGCGGATCGTCGAGAAGATCCATGGAGCTGACAACAATCATAGCGAGCCTGGCACACTCGCGCACGGATATACACACTACCCCGCCCGGATAGCGCTAGCGCCCGCCGACGAGAAATCACTGCAGCCGCGCGCTCCCATTCCGCATCTCGTTCGCTATACTCTGCCGCCTGAATGTCGGGTCGGAGGAAATTGGCGTCGAGGGGCATACCCGCGCGGGACGCAGTCGTGGACGGTGAACCCACCGTCGGTGACGAGCGCGCGCCCGAGGCTGAAGCCGACGTCGACGTCGACCTGGAGTCGTCGGGCGGGGGTGATGACGAGTTCGACGTGGTCAAGGTGCGGGCCTCGGTCGGCGGAGGAGATCGCGGGGCGGAGCCGCTCGCGGACGGCGAGACGCAGGGTGACGGCGACATCGTGGGCGACATGTCCCCGGTGGGGGTGACGCCCGAAGTGCTGGCGGCGCTGACAGCGGACGACGACGGCGAGCTCTCCGAAGACGACTTCGAGCTGTCGCCGCCGGTGATCGACGTCTCCGTCGTCGCGGCACCTCAAGCAGAATCGGCCGACGATGACGCGATCTTGAGCGCGACGTCGCCGGTGGGCCTGGCGGCGCTGGCGGGCGCCGTCTCGGGCGCGCGTTCCGGCGACGGACCGATGATCGGATTCTCGGCGCTGAGCGCCTACCTGCACGAGCTGCGTCGTCATTCATTGCTGAGCCGCGACGAGGAGCACGAGCTGGCGGTGCGGTTCTCGAAGACCGGCGACAGCGCGGCGGCGCGGCGACTCATCACGGCAAACCTGAGATTGGTCGTGAAAATTTCCCAGGAGTACCGGCGCGCACACAAGAACCTGCTCGACCTCATCCAGGAGGGCAACATCGGGCTCATTCAGGCGGTGCAGAAATACGACCCCTACCGGGGCGTCAAATTGTCTTCTTACGCCGCATGGTGGATCCGCGCCTACATCCTGAAGTTCATCCTGGCCAACTGGCGCATCGTCAAGATCGGGACGACGCAAGCGCAGCGCAAGCTGTTCTTCAACCTGCGCAAGGAGCGCGAGAAGCTGGAGAAGGCGGGGTTCGAGGTCGAGGCGCGGCACCTGGCGGCCGCGCTGGACGTCAGCGAGCAGGACGTGGTCGAGATGGAGCGCCGGCTCGGCTCGTCGGAGACATCGCTGGACTCGCCCGTGCGCGGCGACGAGAGCGGCGGCCGCACCCAGGGTGACTTCGTGCCGGCGGCGGCGAGCATGCGCCCCGACGTGCAGGTCGAGGTCGGCGAGTTTCAGGAGCTGTTGCGGCAGAAGCTCGAGGCGTTCGGCTCCACGCTGAAGGACCGCGAGCTGGACATTTTCCGCGACCGCCTGCTGAATGATTCGCCGGCAACGCTGCAGGAGATCGGCGAGAAGTACGGCGTGAGCCGCGAACGCGCGCGGCAAATCGAGGAGCGTTTGAAAAAGAAGCTGCGAAATTTCTTACAATCGCAGCTCGGTGATGCGGTTCAGGTCAACCAGAACTGAATCCTCTCGTCGGGCGCGTGGCTCTGGCGCCCCATATTCCCATTCCCGTCCGCGGGAGAGGGAGAGGGCGAGGGAGAAGGCAGGCCCAACGAGGTGCGCCGCGCGCCGCTCGCCGGTCCCCCTCACCCTAACCCTCTCCCCCGCGGGGGACCGCAGGGGAGAGGGGATACTTGTTCCAGGTCCTCTTCGCTGGGTCTGCTCTGCGGCGGAGCGCTGGGGAGAGCGGAAAGTCGTACCAGGTCCTCTTCTCCCCCTCTGCACTGTGGCGGAGCGGCGTGGAGAGGGGAAAGCTGTTCCAAGTCCTCTTCTCCCCCTCTGCACTGTGGCGGAGCGGCGTGGAGAGGGGAAAGTTGTTCCAGGTCCTCTTCTCCCCCTCTGCACTGTGGCGGAGCGGCGTGGAGAGGGGAAAGTTGTTCCAGGTCCTCTTCTCCCCCTCTGCACTGCGGTCCGCCGCGGAGGAGAGGGTCGGGGTGAGGAGGTCCGGACCTCGCGGACGGGGCCGCCCCTTTGACCCATCGCCCGGGCACGCTCTTCGTGGTTGCGACCTCGCTCGGCAACGCCGGCGATCTCTCGCCGCGCGCGGTCGCGACCCTGCGCGACGCGGACGTGATCGCCGCCGAAGACACGCGCACCGCGCGCCGCCTGCTGGCAGACAACCGCGCCGCGCGCGACGATCGCCCGGTGATCTCCTGCTACGATGCCAACGAGGTGGCGCGTGCCGACGAGGTCGCGTCGCTGCTCGCCGCCGGCAAGAACGTCGCCCTCGTCTCCGAGGCCGGCACGCCGCTGCTGTCCGATCCCGGCTTTCGCGTCGTCGCCGCCGCGATCGCCGCCGGCGCTCCGGTCGTGCCGATCCCGGGGCCGTCCGCCGTGCTGGCGGCCCTGGTTGGCGCGGGGCTGCCGACGGATCGCTTCGTGTTTCTCGGCTTCCCGCCGCGCAAGAGCGGCGCGCGCCGCCGCCTGTTCCAGGGCGTGCGGGCCTTGCCGTTCACGCTGGTCCTTTATGAATCGCCGCTGCGCACGGGCGCGACGCTCGACGATCTGGCGGCGGTCCTCGGCGCCGATCGCCGGGCGTGCGTGGCGCGCGAGCTGACCAAACCCTACGAGGAGTTCGTGCGCGACAGCCTGGGCGCGCTCGCCGAGCGGTATCGCGAGACGCGCCCGCTCGGCGAGGTGACGCTGGTCGTCGCCGGCGCGCCCGACGGCGCCGCCGGCGAAGAGCCGCTCGACGACGAGGAGCTCACCGCCCGCGCCTCGGAGCTGCTCGCGAAGGGCGTCTCCGCGCGCGACGCAGCCGACCAGCTGGCAGCGCTGACCGGCCGCCCGCGCCGCGAGGTCTACCGACTGGTCGTCGCCGCTGGCTCGCGTGACGAAGCGCCCGACGAAGCGCCTGACGAAGCGCCCGACGAAGCGCCCGACGAAGCGTCCGACGAAGCGTCCGACGACGAGTAGCTACTGCCGCGTCCAGGTCACGCTGTCGGTCGCGGTCACGACGCCGCTCTGCGCCTGCGCGCCGACCTGGTTGTCGCCCGTCGCCAGCGGCACTGCCGGAAAGATGAAGATGTGGTCGGTCGAAGTCTGCGCGGGCCACGCGACCCCGCCCGCGGTGAGCGTGACGCTGTCGAGGTTGGAGTAGACCTTGACGTCGACGGTCTCGGTCGTGCGCGGATTGAAGCGCCGCCCGGTGATGTAGACGAACGGGTCGCTCGACCAGTTGGCCTTGTACCAGTAGAACGCGTCCTTCTTCGTGAGGCGGTCGTAGCTGACCATGCCCTTGTCGTTGCGGCCGGGCGTGTCGCCCTCGTTGCGATCGTCGACGGCGAAATCGAACATGTTCCAGATGAACTTGCCCCAGAGAAACGGCCGCGCCGCGATCTGCTTCCAGGTCGCCTCGTGCAACAGCGCCTGGTACTCCTCGGGATGGAACGGCCCAGCCGCGACCGGCTCGGTCGGGTTGTCCGCATGCTGCGTGAGCGCCGCGCCGGCGCCGTACTCGCTGACCGCGACCGGCTTGGTCGGGCGCGCGGCGTGCACGCCGTCGGCCCAGCCCCCGAACTGGTTGTAGTTGCCGGTGTACCAGCCGAAGTATTCGTTGTAGCCCACGACGTCGGTGTGCGAGGGCAGGCCGCCGGTGTCGCTGGTGCAGCAGTGCGCGTACGTCGACAGGCGGCTCGGATCTTCGGTCGCGACCAGCGTCGCCAGATCGCCGAGCAACGTGTTCGTCGGCGCGTCGTCGCTGCGCTGCTCGTTGCCGATGCTCCAGAAGACGATCGCCGGATGGTTGAAGCTCTGGCGGATGAGCTCGGTCATCTGCTGGTGCGCGTTGTCGCTGAACGCCTGGCTCGCCGTGATCGCGTTGACGAGCGGCATCTCCGCCCAGACGACGATGCCGTTGCGATCGCACAGATCGTAGAAGTGCTGCGCGTGCTGGTAGTGCGCGAGGCGAATCGCCGTCGCGCCCATCTCGACGATCAGCGCCATGTCCTGGTCGTGCTCGCGATCGGTGATCGCCCAGCCCATGTCCAGGCGGTCCTGGTGCCGGTTCACGCCGTGTAGATCATAGGGCTGCCCGTTGAGGGAAAACCCCGTGTCGGGATCGACCGCGAACGATCGGAAGCCGATGGGCTGGCTCACCACGTCGGTGACCGCGCCGTCGTGCCCGAGCTCGACGTACGCGGTGTAGAGGTAGGGATCGGCCCGGCCGTTCCACAGGTGCGGTGTCGCAATCAGGCCCGACAGCGTGACGTCGGCGGTCATGCCGGCTCCGACGCTGGTGGTCGCCGAAAAGCGCTGCACCAGCACGCCGCGCGCGTCGACCAGCGCCAGCGACACATCGGCGTCCGCGGCAGCCGCGCCCGCGTTCTTCACACGTACGCGCGCCGAGAGATCCGCGCCCGCGACGCCGACGTTCGCGGGCGTGATGTAGACGCCCGACGACGCGAAGTCCTCGACGTCGACGTGCAGCGGCGCGGCGGTCAGCAAGTGCGCGTCGCGGTAGAGGCCGCCGAAGAACGTGAAGTCGGCGCTGAGCGGCGGCACGTCGTCGACGAAAGTGTTGTCGACCTTGACGGCCAGCACGTTGTCGCCGGCGGTGAGCACGGACGTCACGTCGTAACGAAAGGCGGCGAAGCCGCCGCGGTGCTGGCCGAGGTGCGTGCCGTTGAGATAGACGTCGGTCACGATGTTGGCGCCGTCGAACTGCACGAACGCCTGGCGCCCGCCGCCGGCCACGAAGTCGGCGGGGGCCGTCAGGTGCCGACGGTACCAGCCGATGCCGCGGTGGTAGTTCGAGCCGCCGTCCTCACCGTCGAGCGCGTTCCAGGTGTGCGGCAGCGTGACGTCGCTCCAGGGCGCCGCCGAGTCGTCGAAGCTTGCCAGCTGCGCGCCCGCGGCGTCGGCACGCAGGAACCGCCACGCGCCGTCGAGCGACGTATCGATGCGGCCCGCGGCCGGCGGCAGATAGAGACCGCCGACTGGCGCGTCAGCGGCACCGTCGTTGCCTCCCGTCCCGTGCGCCGGCGTCGAGCTCTTGCAGGCGCCCGCTGTCACGCTCGCGAGCGCGAGTATTATCCACGGCGCCCTCCCGAGGCCCCCGCCAGGCAAGCGATCGCTCGTCATGTGATTCCCTTCGGCTCGTGCTAACTTCCGCGCGGCTCTCGTGGCGCGCCGGTCACCGCCACGCCTTTCCACTATCACCGGCCGAGGCAGGACTCCACGATGAAGATCGCGATCGGCGCCGATCACGCAGGCTATCGCTACAAAGAGATCTTGAAGCCGGCGCTGGCGAAGCGCGGGCATGAGGTCGTCGATTTCGGCACCAATTCCCCGGAAATGACCGATTACCCACCGATCATGCACGCCGTCGCCGAGGCCGTCGCGCGGCAGGAGTGTGATCGCGGCATCGTGCTCGGCGGCTCGGGCAACGGCGAGGCGATCGTCGCCAACCGCGTGCGCGGCATCCGCGCGACGGTGGCCTGGAGCGTCGACTCGACACGCGCCGGCCGCGCGCACAACGACTCGAACGTGCTCGCGCTCGGTGAGCGCTTCATCACCGAGGCCGACCTCTACGCGATCCTCGACACCTGGCTGGACACGCCGTTCGAGGGTGGCCGCCACAAGCGCCGCATCGACATGATCGACGCCGGCTGAGCGCGCGCGGCGGCCCTAGAACATCAGCGAGCCCTCGAACATCCCCGACCAGATCTGCGTCCCCTCGACGCGGAAGCGGCGGCCCGGGTTGTCGATGATCTCTCGGTAGGTCGGGTTCTTCTCGTTGGGGTTGGTCAGCTCGACGGAGCCGCTGCCATCCTTGTCGACGCCGGCGTTGGCGAAGGTGATGAAGTGGGGTGTGTCGATGGTGAGGCCGACCAGCCCGCGGAAACGGATGTAGCGCCCGACCTGGATGTTGAGGCCCGCGTTGCCGCCGAAGCTGGCGTAGGCCTCGGTCTCGGTGACACCGGGGTGTGGCGACGGTGTGCTGCCGTCGAAGTCGATGCCGTAGTTGGCGCCGGGCATGCTCGGATCGGCGCGGCACTTGGTCACGTCGGACGCGCACTGGGGCGATCCCGACAGCGCCTCCCAGAGCTCGCTGTGGCTGCGCCCGTAGAAGTGCTCTTGCATGTGCGCGCGGAACTCGACGGTGACACGCTGCTGGGCGCTGGGCTTTTCCCACGCGATCTGCTCGACGCCGATCTGCAGGCCCGCCTCTTGCTGCGGGTTGACCGCGCTCTGTCCGCCCGTCGGATACGCCTGGAACGGGCTGCCGCTGTCGCGCACGGGCAGCGTGTACCAGGCGCCGAAGTAGGGATCGAAGGAGCGGAACCGCCGCGACACGCTGGTCGACCAGATGAGCTGGTGATAGCCGAGGCCGACCCCGGTGTTGCCGCCGGGGTTCAGCGGGTCGAAGCGCATGTCCTTGCCGACGTCGAGGCGCGCGTCGAATCCGATCTTGAAGGTCGGCTTCGTGTCGTCGCGCGCCTGGTTGAAGATCGCCCAGTCGAGCCCCAGCCCCAGGTACTCGATCCCGCTGCGCGTCGGGCCGCTGAACACGGTCTGCGACGGCGCCTGGTATTGACGGTTGTGATTCGCGTCGAGGCCGTAGCTGCCCTGTCCGTATCCGTTCAGGATCCCGTCGCGCAGCAGCGTCGAGTTCTGCGCGTTCACGCAGCTCGGAACCGGCACCTGGCCCGGGTAGGTGCAGTCGCCTCCCAGGCTCTGGTCGAAGTCCAGCTCGCGGTCGTCGGTCAGCACGATGGGCGCCTCGACGTGAAAGCCGACGTCACGGAGCACGCCGAAGTCGGCGCGCAATCCCAGGATGTTCCGCGTCTGCTTGTACTGCAGGTCCCGGACCAGCTCGTTGCGCGTCACCGAGTCGCCGTTGGCGTTGGTCAGCGTGACTGTCGACTCCCGCTTGATGAAGGCGCTCTTCGCCTCGTGCAGGAACGACAGCGTCAGGTTGAAGTCGAAGCGGTTGTCATCGTCGAAGGCCGAGACCACGCGCGTGGCTTCGGCCGCGCCCGCGGTGCGCGCGGCGACGCCGCTCAGAATCCATACGACGCTCGACAGGACGGCGGCCGCCGCGAGCCGTGGCGCCCGGCTGGCGAACCACCTGCGCTCGCGAGACCCGAGCATCGGCTGTCGTCGCTTGCCGCTCAAAGGAGTGCCGCGACGATAACACAAACCGCCGCGCTCAGGTTTCCTGGTCGCCCGGCTTGGTGATCTCGCGGTCGCGCAGGCCGAATTCCTTCATCTTCGTCTGCAGGCTCTTGCGCGAGATCTTCAGCTTGCGCGCCGCCTGCGTGACGTTGCCGCCGGTCTCGTCGAGCGCGCGCTGGATCAGCTCGCGTTCGACGCGCTCGGTTTCGGCGCGCACGGCTTCCTTGAGCGAGCTCGCAGCGCTCGGCGGCGCTGCCGCGGGCGTCGAGCCGAGCGGCGAGGGTAGTGACATCGGCGTCGGCGAAGCCGGCCCCGCCGCTCCCGGCAACCCGGGCGCGGTCGCGCCGACCGCCGCCATTCCCGGGCCGGTGACGCGCCCGCTGTCCTCGGCCAGCGCCGTCGGACCGAGGTGCAAGAGCTCCGGTGGCAGGTTCTCGAGCCGGATCTCCGGCCCCTCGCAGAACAGGATCGTCCGCTCCATCACGTTCTCGAGCTCGCGGATGTTGCCGGGCCAGTTGTAGATCGCCAGGCGCTGCACCGCCTCGGGAGCGATGCCGGTGACCTGCTTTTTCAGGCGCTCGTTGAATTTCGCGATGAAGTGGCTGGCCAGGAACGGGATGTCCTCGCGCCGGTCGCGCAGCGGCGGCAGGTGCAGAGGGACGACGTTCAATCGGTAGTACAGGTCTTCGCGGAAGCCGCCGTTCGCCACCTCTTGCGCGAGGTCGCGGTTGGTCGCCGCGACCAGGCGCACGTCGACCTTGATGGTCTTGATGCCGCCCACGCGCTCGAACTCCGATTCTTGCAGAACGCGCAGCAGCTTCACCTGCATGTCGATCGGGATCTCGCCGATCTCGTCGAGGAACAGCGTCCCGCCGTGCGCCAGCTCGAAGCGCCCCGGCTTGGCGCCGACCGCGCCCGTGAACGCGCCCTTGTCGTAGCCGAACAGCTCCGACTCCATCAGCGTCTTCGGGATCGCCGCACAGTTGATCTTGATGAACGGCCCGGTGTGGCGCGACGAGTTCTCGTGCAGCGCGCGTGCGATCAGCTCCTTGCCGGTGCCCGACTCGCCGGTGATGAGCACGGTCGACGGCGTGTCGGCCACCTTCTCGACGGCGACGAAGATCTGCCGGATCGCCCCCGACTGTCCGATCAGCTTGAACCGCCCGCGTGACGTCGGCAGCTCCGGCGTGGCGTCGCGCCGCGCGAGCGCGTAGGTGTTCATCGCCTTGCTGACGATCTGGCGGATCTGCTCCTGCTCGAACGGCTTCTCGAGGTAGTCGAACGCGCCCAGCTTCACCGCCTCGACCGCGTTTTCCACCGAGCCATGCGCCGTGATCATCACCACCGGCACATCGGGGTAGTCGGCCGACAGCCGCTTGAGCAAGCCCATGCCGTCGAGCCCCGGCATCTTCAAATCCGTGATCACCGTGTGAACGTTGGCGCTCATGCCGCTCAGCGCTTCGATGCCGTTGGCGGCGGTGATGACGTCGTAGCCCTCGCGGCGCAGGATCGCCTCCAGCACCCGCCGCATGTTGAGCTCGTCATCGGCGATGAGAACGGTCTTGCTGGGGGCTTCAGGGGTCACGGTGGCGGAGTCTACCCCTTTCGACCTCCAGCGGTGGCGCCGCCGGCGCGCGCGGCCGCGGGAACGGGCGGCGGCGCCGCGGGCGCGGGGGGGCTGACCGGCGGCGGCAGGCGCGCCGGCGGCGGCGGCGGGGGCGGGGCCGGCGTCGGCGCCCTTTTGGCGTCGGGACGCACAGTCGGCAGCGCGCGAGGCTCGGTCTTGGGCTCGGCGTAGGCCGCGTAGGCATCCGACTCGATGGGCAAGAGCACCGTGAACGTCGCGCCTTCTCCCGGCTGGGACCGCACCTCGATCGTGCCGCCGTGGTTCTCGATGATGCGCTGGCTGATCGGCAGGCCCAGGCCGGTGCCCTTCTCTTTCGTCGTGAAAAATGGAATGAACAGGTTGCGCTGATCGCCGGGCGGGATGCCCACGCCGGTGTCGCGGAAGCGCACCTCGAGGAACGCCGCCGCGGCCCCGCGGCGCGTCGCGCGGCGCAGGCTGGTCGAGATGAGCAGGCGTCCCCCCTGCGGCATCGCCTGCACCGCGTTCAGCGACAGGTTCAGGAAGACCTGCAGCATCTGCTCGGCGTCGGCGCGCACCGGCGGCAAGCCCTCGGCGAAGTTGGTGACGATCTCGACCTCGTGCTGCCCCTGCTCTTTGGCCAGCAACTGCAGCGTCTTGCGCACGACCTCGTTGACCTCCAGCGGTCGTTGCTCGCCGCGGTACGGGCGCGCGTAGTCGAGGAACTGCGACACGATCTTGTTGAGGCGGTTCACCTCCTCGACGATGATGTCCAGGAACTCGCGCGTGTTGTTGTCGGGCGCGGGACCCGAGGCCGGCTGCAGCAGCTGCGCCGCGCCCTTGATCGAGCCCAGCGGGTTGCGGATCTCGTGCGCGAGACCGGCCGCCATCTGCCCCAGCGCCGCCAGGCGGTCGCGCTCCTTCATGCGCTCGTAGACCTGCGAGTTCTGCAGCGTCACGCCGATCGTCGTCGCGACGCCGCGGAAGAGCTCGATCTCGTCGGACGAATACGCTTCGCGCAAGCGCTCGTCGCGCAGCACCAGCCCGCCCAGGAGCTGGTCCTCACCGTTGAAGCCGAGCGCGACCGAGCCGTTCATCTGCTCGAGCGTGCGCAGCATCAGCTGCAGGCTCTCGCGCTCCTCGGTCGAGACCGTGCGGCGCGCGGCGATCTCGCGCTCGAGCCCCTCGAGCGAGATCACGCCCGCGCGCCGGAGCCGCTCGAAGAACGCGCGGTGGGTGATGGCGTCGAACCGCCCCTCCGGGCGCGGCCCGACGTGTCCCGCCAGCTCGTAGCCCGATCCGTCGGGGTCGACCAGGTAGATCGACGCGTGCGTGATGCGGCGCGAGTCCTCGAGCGCCGACAAGACGCGCGGCACCAGCGCCCGCATGTCGATCACGTTGGCGAGGTCGGCGCGCAAGCTTTCGATACGCCGGGTGAGCTCGTACTTCTCCTGGAACATCCAGCGGTTGATCGAGCCCTCGACGCGGCCGCGCAGCGGCTCGAGCAGGATGGCGATCGCCGTCGACGCCAGCAGCGTGTTGAAGAAGAAGAGGCCGTGCTCCTCGGGGCCGACCCAGATCACCAGCAGGCCGTAAATGATGGTGAGGATCGAGACCAGCGTCCCGAGCACGACCATGCGGCCGAGCAGCTCGTTGAGGTCGAGCAGCCGGTAACGGACCAGGTTCTGCGACAGGAAGTAGAGGTAGACGATGATGAAGATGTTCCCGAAGCGCGGCCCGTGCGGCAGCGCCTCGAGCAGGGCCGACGTCACCGTGGCGAAGCCCCCGACCACCAGGTACAGCAGGCGCGTCTTCTCGACGCGCGACGGGGTCACGCGGTAGCGCTGGTAGAGGTAGAAGACCGACAGATACAGGCCCGCGAACACGTAAGCCAGGAAGGCGATGCCGAACCAGGTGGTGTTGTGCAGCGGTTCGATGAACCGCGAGAAGCAGAGCACGGTGTAGAACAGGCCCGCGCCGACCACGGTCGAACGGCTGAGCGGCGGCGGCCCGGCCTCGTCACCCAGGAAGGCCTGGAAGAACCGCTGCGCGGTCGCCGGCAGCGACACGGCGACCAGCAGCGACGCCCAGTAGAAGATGCCGGGGTCGTAGCGCTTGGCCAGGAACGCCAGAAAACAGTAAAGAGCAATGTTGAACGAGAAGGTCGCGAACAGGACGTGCGCCCGGCGGCGCGGCTCGCGCAGCAGCACCGAGCCGCCGATGGCGAAGCTGACGATGGCGGCGACGAGCGCGGAGACCGGCTGGATGCTCAAAGCAGCGGGATTTTACCCTGGATTCGTTGCGGATCCGTCACCGCTGCGTTTTGCCGTAGATGGGGGCATTTGCTACTCTTCAAAGGTTGGCTTTGACCGAACATAGCAGCGGCGAAGCAAACGGTACTCCGAACGCGCCGCCTCACGAAGCGCTGCACAAAAACGCGGCACTGCGGCAGCTGCCCTCGGTCGAGGACGTGCTGAGATCACCCGACGGGGTGGCCCTGCTCTCCGATCACCCGCGGTGGGCGGTCGTCGCCGCGGCGCGCGCGGAGATTGCCCATCGCCGCGCGGAGCTGCTCCGGGCGGAGTCTCCACATGAGGTGGACTCGCCCGCCGCGCCGAGCGATCCCCTGGAGATCGCGCCGATCCTGCGGCCGGCGCTGGCCGCGCGCGTGACCGCGTTCCTGCGCCCGTCGCTGCGGCGGGTGATCAACGCCACTGGCGTCGTGCTGCACACCAACCTCGGTCGCGCGCCCCTGGCAGCGCGGGCGCTGGCGCGCGTCCAGGACGTCGCGCGCGGCTATTCCAACCTCGAGTACGATCCGGCGCAGCGCGCGCGCGGGTCGCGTCACGCACACGTCGCCGATCTCCTGGTCGAGCTGTGCGGCGCCGAGGCGGCAGCGGTGGTCAACAACAACGCCGCCGCAGTGCTGCTGACGCTGGCCGCCGTGGCCGGTGGGCGAGACGTGATCGTCTCACGCGGCGAGATGGTCGAGATCGGCGGCGGATTCCGGATTCCCGATGTCATGCGCCAGGCCGGCGTCACGCTGCGCGAGGTCGGCACCACCAACAAGACGCGCCTCGCGGACTATGTGGGCGCCGCCGGCGCGTCGACGGCGCTGTTCCTCAAGGTCCACCGCTCGAACTTTGCGGTCGTCGGCTTCACCGAGGAGGTCGGCGTCGCCGCGCTCGCGGAGGCTGGCCGCGCGCGCGGCATCCCGACGATGATCGATCTCGGGTCGGGGTCGCTGATGGATCTTGGGCCGCTGGGATTCGCGGGCGAGCCGACGGTGCGCTCGCTGGTGCGCGAGGGCGCGGACCTGTGCACGTTCTCGGGCGACAAGCTGCTCGGCGGTCCGCAGGCCGGCTTGATCGTCGGGCGGCGGGCGCTGGTCGCAGAGGTTCGCGCGCACCCGCTGATGCGCGCGGTGCGCCCCGACAAGATGACGCTGGCTGCGCTGGAAGCGACGCTGGAGATCTATCGCGAGGGCAGCGCCGCCGAGGAGATTCCCGCGCTGCGCATGATCGCGAGCGCGCCCGACGTTCTGGCCCGCCGCAAGGATCGCCTGCTCGCCGCGCTGGCGGCGCGCGCCCCGCGCGTGTCGGCCACGGCGCGCGCCGGACGATCGGCGGTGGGGGGCGGCGCGCTCCCCGGCGTCGAGCCGGAGAGCTGGATGGTCGAGCTCGCGGCACCGCCCCTCGGCGCCGATGCGCTGGCCGCGGCGCTGCTCGCCGGCGATCCGCCGGTGGTCGCGCGCATCGGCGGCGACCGAGTGCTTCTCGACGTGCGTACCTTGGCGGACGACGAAATCGACGAAACAGCGACGGCGGTAGCCCGCGCCGTCCAGCGGGTGAGGATATGACCGACAGCGCCGTTCTGGTTCTCAATCGACATTTCCAGCCGATTCACGTCACCAACGCGAAGCGTGCGTTCTCGCTGCTGTACCTGGGCGTGGCGCGTGTGATCGATCGCGAGTTCAAGACCTTCGACTTCGACAGCTGGGCGCAGCTGTCGGAAGAGATGGCCAGCGGCGACGTCATCAAGACGGTGGGCGGAGCCATCCGCATCCCGCGCGTGATCGTGCTCCAGCTCTACGATCGCATCCCCAAGACCAAGGTCCGCTTCTCGCGCCACAACATCTACATGCGCGACGGCAACACCTGCCAGTACTGCGGGCAGGAGCTGCCGCGGTCGGAGCTGAACCTGGACCACGTGGTGCCGCGCGCGCAGGGCGGCCGCACCACCTGGGAGAACGTGGTCTGCTGCTGCATCGACTGCAACCTGACCAAGGCGGCGCGCACGCCCGAGCAGGCGAGGATGAAGCTGCTCAAGGTTCCGGTGCGTCCGCGCTGGACGCCGACCTTCCGCACCAACGGCGGAAAGGTCCGCTACCGCGAGTGGCTTCCTTTCCTGGGCCTGCCCGACGCCTCCTACTGGAACGTCGAGCTCAAAGACGACTGAGGTAGACTCCGCCGCGGATGAAAGGCTTCTTCATGGGGCTGCTGGTCGCGGCCCTCGCCGTCGGCGGCTATCTCTACTGGAAGCAACGGAACGCCTCCCCGCCCACGAACGCCGTCGCCGATGCCGGCGCACCGGTCAAGGAAGCCAAGGAAAAGAAGAAGCGCCGCCACCGTGGCGCCGCGCGCCTCGCGCGCGCGTCGGCCCCGGGCGGCGCGCCCGAGTCGGGTGGGGCGCCGGTGGCGCTCGACCCGCCCGAGCCCGAGCCGATCAAGCTCTCGGCCGGCGACCTCAAGCTGGTGAGCCAGGGCGACGACCTCTCGCGTCCCGACGTGATCCACCTTGGCGACGCGACCGACGACAGCGGCGGCCACGAGCTGTCGCAGGACGAGATCGACGGTCGCTTTCGCGCCAAGGAGGACGCGATCCTGAGCTGCATCGCGCGCGCCCGCCCCGACGAGGAGACGTACGTCCCCGGCCGCGTCACCGTGAAGCTGCGCATCCAGCGCACCGGCAATGTGCGCGGTGTGCGCGTCGAGGCGCCGGCCATCCTGCAGAAGGGCGGCATCTACGGCTGCATCAAGGGCGTGGTCGGCGGCATCCGCTTCCCGCCCTCGAACGGCAGCCAGGTCGTCACGTACCCGTTCTCGCTGACGTGAGGGCCGGGCGTCCCCTATAATTGACGCCGTGGGCGTCGACGGGAACCTGCTGGCCGGCTGGGAGCAGAGCGCCGGTCTGCGCGCCCCGCCCGCGCCCGAGGACGGCGCGCTGGTCCCGAACGGCACCGGCTACCTGCTCGCCGTCGGTCCGGTATCACAACGGATCTACCCGCGGACCGCGGCGGTCGCGCGCGTGCTCTCGGGGCTGTCGCTGCCCGTCGTGGTGGCGATGCCGTTCCTGCTCGTTCCCGCGCCCTACGGCCCGCTGGGCGTTGCCGTGCTCGGTGCGCTCGCTTGCTGGCTGCCGCGGGCGTTGCTCGACGGGATCACGCGTTCGCGGCTCGCCCACCGCATGAGAATCACCCCTGCGCACGCGGCGACCGCGGCGGCGACCGCGCCGGCGCGGCCCGCCGCCGCCCGTCGCGGACAGGTCGTGCGGTTCACCGGGACCGTGGCCGAACAGGCGACCGTGGCCAGCCTGTTCACGGGGCGGCCCGTCGTGCTGGCGACCAGCGATTGCGCCGGCGTCGCCGAGACGCGCGGGATCGACTTCGACGTGCAGCTCGCCGGCGGCGAGCGCGTGCGTGTGCCGGCGCGCGACGCGCTGTTGCTGGGCCGCGGCCAGCGGGTGCACGGCCAGCCGTCGTGCGGCCCGCTCACGCTCACCGTCTCCGACGGAGCGGCCCGCTTGCAGTCGGCGCTGCTGTCGACCGACGGCTGGCTGGCGCGCTTGTTCGGGATGACCGCGCGCGAGCTGACGCTGGGGCCCGGCGATCGGGTCGAGGTTTGCGGCGCGCTCGACTTCGAGGAAGACCGGGACATGCAGCGCGGTTTCGCGCGCGGGCCCGCGTTGCGCGCCGTGTTGCGGCCGGCAGGCGGCGTCCCGGTGATCGTGAGCAAGCTCGGCACCCCCGTCGAGTCACGCGTCGAGGCTTTGCCGCCGCGGCCGGGCACGGTAACGTCCGACGCTGAATGATCGGCGTTTTCGATTCGGGCTTCGGTGGGCTCACCGTGCTCGACGCCCTGATCCGGCGCCTGCCCGATTTCGACTACTTCTATCTCGGAGACAGCGCGCG
>Ga0265328_10000448_pt1 | contig 19164 bp, 13 predicted proteins | sample 41624metaG_FD_202086 | JGI IMG/M metagenome (GOLD analysis project Ga0265328, IMG submission 202086) | Rhizosphere microbial communities from Carex aquatilis grown in University of Washington, Seatle, WA, United States - 4-16-24 metaG | ecosystem: Host-associated > Plants > Roots > Rhizosphere...
CGCGGCGTGGCGCGCCGAGGAGATCGCTGCCCGCTTGCGATGGGACATTGGAGTCCTTGGCGACGACGGCGTGCAGAAAGGTGGCGGCGCCGCTCGCCTGCAGACCTGGAAGAATTTCGCCGGAGAGATTGAACTCGACGCCATGGCTGTGCTGGCGTCCGGTGACGAGCGAATAGAAGCCGCCCGGATCGGCGGGGTCGGTGATGGCGACATGATCGCGCGTCACATCGAACAGACCGACCTCGAGACGCGCCTTATATTCGGGAAAGCTCTGCTCGAAGCCGATCTCATATTGCGCGTCTTGCTGCGGAGGCGGCGCGTCGCCGCCTCTCACGCGCACCGATATGTTGGGAATGAGCGAGCGCCCGAAGGCGGCGAAGAGATGCGTCTTCTCATGAGGACGGAACAGCACGCCGGCGCGCGGGCTGAAATAGCCTCGCGTTCCCTTGCCGAGCGTCGAGGAGGAGGTTCCTGAGAGCGCGCCGAAGGGATCGAAAGTGGATTCGCGCTGCGCCAGCAGATCATAGCGCCCGCCGAGGAGAATGCGCCATTGCGGCGTAAGATCGATGAGATCCTGCGTATAGACGGAGCGGCTCCAGGCGCGCGCCGCGCCATTGGCCCATTGCGCGCCGGAGTAGTCGACGCCGAGCGGATAGAGCGGCGCGCCTATGTCGATTTTCGGCAGCGGATCGCGCGCGAATAATTCGTCATGGCCGTAGAAATAGTCCCAATGCTCGAGGCCGAGAAAGACGCTGTGGCCGATGTCGCCCGTCATGAATCGTCCGTTCAATCGCAATTGCGCGTCGAAATTTCGTAGCGCGTAATGTGATCGAACGGGACGGCCGAGCGTCACCGAATTGAGGCCGTCATAGCCCCAGCCGAGGAACCAGCCATAGGCGCCGCCGTTCAGCGAATAATCGACGACCGTGGTGAGCGACCAGTCGGCGTCGAAGGCGTGCTCATAGGTGAAGGTGAAATCCGCAGATGTCGGCCGTTCATGCTCATTGACCGGCGCGCCGGCGTAGAACTCGCGCGGCGTGTGCAGAAATAGGGGCGAGGCAGGGACGCCGTCGCGATAGACGAAGCGCCCCGCGTGATATTCGGCGCGCAGCGTCGCCTTGTCGCCATTGTCGAGAACGAGCGTCGCCGCCGGCGCGACCAAAACCGCCCGAGCGCGCACGAAATCCACGAAGCTGCCGACGCTCTGCGCAAAGCCCGTCATGCGGAACAGCAGCGTCTGCGCATCATTCAGCGGCGTATTGACGTCGAAGGTCGTGCGATAGACGTCGAATGCGCCCATCGTCGCCGTTCCACGCGCGAAGCGCTCGGCGAGCGGAGCCTTGCGTATATAATTTGCCGAGCCGCCATAGCCGCCGAGCGCCTTGCCGAACAACATGGCGCTCGGGCCCTTGTAGAATTCGACGTGATCGACGGTCGAGAGATTGACGTCCTGCGAGCTGAAGCCATGCGCCGCGCCGTCGAACAAAGTGAGGCCGCCGGGAAAGCCGCGCATCACGAAACCCGGCGAATAGCCGGAGTCGGCGGCGGGCGCATTGACGAACACGCCCGACACGCCCTTGCCGAGCGATTTCGCCTGTGGCGCGGCGTCGTCGACGCTCTTGCGCTTTTCGTCTTTATTCTCGACGGCGGCGGTCTCGCCATCCGGCGAAGCGATCGCCGGCGCAGTCAGCGCGAGGATGCAGAGAGCCGTCGAGCCGAGGAGGACGTCGCCTCTGAGGAGCATCGTCGATGAACGCCGCCGAAAGTGGGTGTCGAAACGAGGACGTCCGCCATCGCGTCGACGATAAGTCGTTTCATATCATTCGCGATATCGCATCGGCAATAGTTGGCGGAAAAAGCTCGGTAAATCTGTCGCGAATCTGTCGCCCGCCTCTATTGGGACTTTCGCGAGACTTTGGTGTGAGGTTGCTGTTACTTTCCCGGGTTTCGCGCGTCACGCGCCGGCGCGCTCGCCCGCGCGGCTCAGATAGATGCGTTTCGCGCGTCGCTTCTGCAGCCAGCGGATCGCGCCCGTCACGAACAGCAGTGGACAGACGAGGCCGGTGACGAAGACGAGAATGCGGCCCGTCCAGCCGAAGGCTTGGCCGGAATGCAGCGGCCATTGCCATTGCATGAAGACGTCGCCCGCCGTTCCATGGACAGGATCGCGAACGCCGACGATCTCGCCCGAATATTGATCGACGAAAGCGCAGCGCGTTCCGATGAAACGGCTGATCTCGGCGATGTCCTTGCGGCACACTTCGTAAACGCCGTTCGCGTCCTTCGGCATGCCGATATTTTCGAGACGTCCTTGCGGATAGAGCCGCGCTGCGGCGTCGACGGCCAGCTCGAAAGGAATGCGCGGCCGTCCCTCTGCGGGGCCGGAGAGGATTTCGCCGCGCTGCGCCGCGCTGAGCGGCGAGAACAGCTGCACCACCCATTGGAATTGCGTGGAGAGATTCATTGAGACGCCAGAAATCAGCACGGCGAGCATCACCACGGCGGTGTAGAGGCCGCCGAGCTTGTGGAGATCGTAAATCAATCGCTCGCCGCTGGCGTTTCGCTTCAACGTGAAGCCGGCGAGCCATTTGCCCGGCGAAGGCCACCAGAGATAGATCCCGGTTCCGACCGACACGACGAGCAGCAGCGCCGCTATGGCCACGACGACGCCGGGATCGTCGACGAGATCATAGAGCAGCAGCGACCAGTGCAGCTGAAACAGAAAGCTCATGAAGCTGTGATGCGTGATCCCGCTCTTCGACCAGTAGATGCGATCACCGAGCACTTTGGTCGTGTAGGGATCGATGCAGAGGCGGCGCGTGTCGCCATTCGTCGCATCCTCGTAATAGATCTTGTAGCAGCCATTCTCATTGCGCGGCATGCCGACGCCGCCGGCTTTCGCGCCGGGCGGCAGCGCCGTGTCCAGCGCCTCGCGTATCCGGCCGAGCGGCGCGAAGGCGGCTTCGCCTCCGGGCGGCGCCGTCGATGTGAACATCGACGGGTCGAGGATCTCGTCGATCTTGGTCCAGAACACCAGCGCGCTGCCGGTGAGGCCGATGAGCACGAGCATGGCCCCGGCGATGAGGCCGATATAGAGATGGATGTCGAGCCAGAGCTTGCGGCGCGCTTTACGCTTCTCGCGCCGCGCGGCGTCATGGGAAGCGGCGCCGTCCCGCGATGAGGGCGAGGGGAAAATCTGCTGCTCCGTCATGGATGGAACTCCCGACGAAAAGGACGGGGCGCCGCCGCAGCGGCGCCCGCACAATCAGAATTTGAGATTCACCGAGCCCATGAAGGTTCGCGGCGCGCCATAATAGGCGAAACCATAGGCGTCGCTGCTCTCGAAATAGCGCCTGTCGGTGAGATTCTTGATGTTGAGCTGGAATTTCACCTCGCGGCCGGCGATCACCGTGCGATAGGCGCCCATCGTGTCGAATTTCACATAGCCGGGCATCTTCCACGTATTGGCGTCGCTGCCCCAGCGCTCGTCCATCGCATAGACGCCGAAGCCGAATTCGAAGCCCTCGCGCGCGCCGGGCGCGGTGTCCCACTTGGCCCAGATGTTTCCGACATTGGGGGCGACGCTGTTGAAGCGCTTGCCGATGTTGCCGTTGCCATTGTCATTGACGATCTTCGCCGAGTCGAAAGTATAGCTGGCGATGACGCTCAGATTTTCCGTGACCTGTCCGGAGACGTCGACCTCGACGCCGCGGCTGTTCACCGTGCCGGCCGGCACGCTGAAGCCCGGATTGAAGGGATCGTTCTCGAGCACATTCTTCTTCGTCAGGTCGAAGAGCGTGACGCTGGTCGAGAGACGTCCGTCGAACCACAGCGCCTTGACGCCCGCCTCCCATTGGACGGCCTCTTCCGGTGGAATAATGCGTCCATCCGCCGTCGAGGAGCTGTTGTTCGCGCCGAAGGAGCGAACATAAGAGCCATAGGCGGAGATATTGTCGGTCAGCTTCACCAGCACACCGGCGCGCGGCGAGAGCTTCGGCGAATCGGGATAGGATTTCAGCGGATAGCCACTGCAGAGCGGAAAGCAGCTCGAGCCGTCCCAGCCGTAGGTGCTGGCGTAGCCGAGTGACGCCTTGTCCCAGCGCCCGCCGAGCAGCACCTGCAGGCGGCCGTCGAGGAGAGATATCTGGTCCTGCGCATAGACGCCGAAATCCTGCTCGCGCGAGCGCCAGAGGACATTGGTCCGCGCGCTGTCGGAGAGGGCGTGCAGAATGGGCGCGAAATAGCCCGTCGGCCCCGGCGCGAATACATTGATCGGCGCGACGAAGGGCAAAGCGAAACCATAGTCGCCGACCCAATCGTCCTGATATTTGTACCAGTCGACGCCGGCGAGAACCTTATGGGTGAGCGGGCCGGTGACGATCTCGCCCGCCAAGTCCAGATTGGTCGACAATATCTGCCGAGTGAGCGGATTGTGGACGAAGGTCCGCGTGAGATTGACGCCGTCGAAGCCGCCGAAATTGCCGAGGCCTGTCTGGTTCTCCCTGTCGTCGACATAATGGAAGCGGTTGGTGATCCTCCATTTGTCGTCGAATTTATAGGTCCAGTCGTAGGAATAGAGCGCCCTGTTGACGGTATAGGGGAAATCCGACCAGATGGACGGGTCGCCGACCGAAAAATGCCGCGGCAAATTATAGGGCCGGTCGTTGACGCCTTTGATCACGACCGGGCGGCCATTGGCGTCGAAGAGCAGATTGACGGGAACGGTTCCCGAGCCGTCGGGTTGCGTCTGTCTCTTCGCATAATATTCGAAGCCGACATTGAATTCGAAATTCTGCGTCGGCCGGAAGGTCAGAAACAGCGCCCCGGCGGCATTGTCGCGGTGGTCGTAATCGGTGAAGGAATCGGCATGGTCGAAGACGCCGATCACGCGGTAGAGCACCGTCTTCTCCTTGTCGAAGGCGCCGGTGACGTCGGCCGTGGTGCGCGAGAGACCCCAGCTGCCGAACTGCTCGTTCAACTCGGCCTTGAACTCTTCCTGCGGACGCTTGGTGACGGTGTTGACGAAGCCGCCCGGCTCGATGCGCCCATAGAGCACGGAGCCTGGACCCTTCACGATCTCGACGCGATCGGTGAAAGCGATTTCCTCGGCGCCGAGTAGTCCTTCGAGCTGCAGGCCGTTGCGCCAGGTGACGCCATAGCCGCTCTTGAAGCCGCGAATGAGATATTGGTCGTAATAGGTTCCGCCCTGCGCCTGCACGCCGGACACATTCTTGACCGCCTCCATCGTGTTCAGCGCCTGCTTGTCCTCTAAGACCTCATGCGGGACGATCTGCACGGAGACGGGCGTGTCGAGGAGCGGCGTGTCGGTCTTTGTGGCGCCGAAGGAGGTTTTGCGCGCATAGCCGGTCTCCTTGGCCGGCGCGGCTCGGCCGGGAGCTGCGCCGGAGCCGGAATTCACGCCGGAAATATCGATGGTCGGCAGGGCCTCCTGCGCGAGGGCGGAGGCGGAGGAGAGCGCAAAGGCGAGCGCGCCGGCGGAAGCGCCGCGCAGCATATGAAGACGAAGCATGGAAGTTCTCCAGGAGCCGCGCGAAGGCGCTGGCTCGAACCGAGACGAAGGGGCCGCCGGGCGGCGTTCGGCGAGTGGTCAGGAGAAGATGGGCGGCGCCCGAGACGACCAGGAACTGGCCCAGCCCGCCGGGGGCCGGCGCGGCGCGTCGCAGAGCCGCGAGAACGAGGCGAGAACAAGAGCCGGCGAGCGACCCTCCGGCGCACGGCTCTCGAAGACGAAAGGCGGGGCCGAGCCGTCGCAGCTCTCGCCCGGAAGGCAGCAATGCGACCGCGCATGATCTCGCGCGGGAGCTCTCGGATCGCCCTCTTCGTCGATGGCGCAGATCGGCGTGAGGCCTACCGCGGCGCCGAAGCGCGCGGCATGCGCCGGCGTCGTGGCGATTGCGAAAAGGCTCTGCAGCAGCGCCAGCAGTGTGGCGACAATGGCGGCGGTCGAATGCGCGGAGCGCTTCCTCCGGCGATTTGCGCCTTCTCGTTCGAACACTCCGCCGCTCTCCGCCTACAGCGCCGGTCCTCTCGTCGAGAGGACCATATCCTCCGGGTAAAGGGGAAACGTCCCCGCAGAGTTACATTTTCGGGCCGAGTTCCAAAACACCGGCGACTGTGGCAAAAACATCACGATCGCTTCCCGCCTTGCAAAGGCCGGAGTTTCGCTTTTTGAACTCCCCGGGCCGCTGGGCGAGCGGCGGCGGGGAGCGGCGCCCATGCGAATATTATTGATCGAGGACAATGCGGAATTGGCGAGCCGGATCGCGCGGAGAATCCAGCGCGCCGGCTACGCCGTCGATCATGCGGGAACGATCGAGACCGCGCGGTCGACGCTGGACGGCGGCCCCTACGCCGTCACGCTGCTGGACCGCCGGCTGCCGGACGGCGACGGGCTGTTGCTCATTTCGCTGGTTCGTCAGAAGCAGCCGGGCGGACGCATATTGATGTTGACCGCGCTCGACGCCGTCGACGACCGCATAGAGGGGCTCGACGCCGGCGCCGACGACTATCTGACGAAACCCTTCAATCTCGACGAGATGATGGCGCGCATTCGCGCGAGCCTGCGCCGTCCGGGCGGAGAGCGCACGCCGGCGGTCGAGATCGGCGCGCTGAGCTTCGACCTCGACTCGCGGGCGGTGACGGTCGCGGGAAAGCCCACGCGCCTGCTGCGGCGCGAGCTCGCGCTGCTCGAGGCGCTGGCGCGGCGCGCCGGCCGCGTCGTGCTGCGAGAGGCGTTGATTTCCGGCATCTACGGCCTCGAAGAAGAGGTGGAGGAGCATACGCTGACGACGCTCGTCTCTCGCCTGCGCGCACGTCTGCACGAGCTCGGCGCCGAGGTGGATATCCATTCCGCGCGCGGGCTCGGCTATATGATCGTCGAGGCAAAGCCCAAAGGCTTGGTGTGAAAAGAGCCCCTTCGCTCGCCCTGCGCATCGTCGGTTTCCTGATCGTCGCACAGCTCACGGCCTTCGTCCTCGGCTGGACCGCGACGACTCTTTTCGGCTTCCTGGGGTGGGGAGACTTCGTCGCCTCGCTGGACTCGCTCGCGGTCACGCGCGTCGCCGATCTCGTGGTTCGTTCGCTCGTTCGCGACGAGGAGGGCGTCATGCGAATCGAGCCGATCCCGCAACTGCGCGCCGAAATGCAGCGGGCTCCGGCGATGCGCTTCGCAGCCTTCGATCCCGCGAAAGGAAAAGCGCTCGCCGGCTCGACGCCGGAACTCGTCGCCGTGCTGGAGCGTGTCGTCGACATGAGCACGACGCATGCGCATTACGTGCTGCCGGGCGATCCGAAAGGCGAAGAGCTGGGCTTCATGGGAATGCAGCGAACGCCCTATGGCCGCATTCATGTCGCCACCTATCGGTCGAAATTTCGCTGGGACGACGTCTTCTATTCGCTTCGCGGCGATCTCTACTGGTTCGGCGCCTATGTCGCCGCCGCCATGCTCGTCTCCGCCGGCACGGCCTGGTTCGCCGTTCGAAAAGGTCTCTCGCCGTTGAATGCGGTCGCCGAAAAGGCGGGACGCATCGATATGGATTCTCTGCATCAGCGCTTGCCGCTCGCGGGCGTGCCGGCGGAGATGATGACGCTCGTCGATTCGATGAATGGCGCGCTGGCGCGGCTCGACGCGGGGACGGCGCGCATGCGCCGCTACACCGCCAATGCGGCGCATGAGCTGCGCACGCCGCTCGCCATCATGCGCGCGCGGCTTGAGGACGAGGAGGAGCCGAGCTTCAAGAGCGATCTGCTGCGCGACGCCAGTCAATTGCAGGCGATCGTCGAGCAATTGCTCGTCGCCGCCCGTATGAACGAGCGCCAGAGCCGGGCGGACGAGCCCATCGAACTCGTCGGCGTCATTCGCCGCATCGTCGCCGATTATATGCCGCTCATCGTCGAATGCGGCCGCGAGATCGCCTATGAGGCGAGGCCGGAGCCGGTCGTCGCGCTCGGCAACAGGCGCGCCGTCGAATGCGTCGTCGCCAATCTCATCGACAATGCGCTGCGCGCCGAGCCGGAGGGGGGAACCGTCGTCGTGCGCGTCGGCGCCGATGCGGTCGTCGAAGTGGTCGATCATGGCGAGGGCGTCGCGCCATTGGATCGCGAGATGATTTTCGAGCCCTTCTGGCGCAAGAGTGAAACGACGCTGGGAACCGGCCTCGGCCTCGCCGTCGCCAAGGATCTGATGGCGAAAATGCAGGGGCGTATCGCCGTCGCCGAGACGCCCTGCGGCGGCGCGACCTTTCGTCTGTCCTTTCGCCGCGAGGGCGTCTGACGCCTTCGCGCCCCGTTAGCGCAGCGCGTCCGACAGCGCCTCGAGGAAAGCGTCGCCATATTGGGCGAGCTTGTGCTCGCCGACGCCCTGCACGCGCCGCATCTCGTCGAGCGTCGCCGGGCGGCGCGACGCCATTTCGATGAGCGTGCGATCGGGAAACACCATATAGGCGGGCAGGCCGGCTTCGCGCGCGAGTTCGAGGCGCTTCTTCTTCAGCGCCGCCAGCACGCTCTCCTCCTGCTCGTCCAGCGCATGCGTGCGTGGCGCCTCGCCGCGCTTGCCGCGCGCTTTGGGCGTCAGCGGATCGCGGCGCAGCGAAATCTGCGCGCGGCCGAATAAAATCTCCTCGCCCTTCGGCGTCAGTCGAAAGCCGCCATGCTCGGTGCTCGCCAGCGCGCGCGCGGCGAATAATTGCCGAATGATCGCGCTCCAATCCTGCTTGGAGCGATCCTTGCCGACGCCGAAGGTCTTGATGCCGTCATGGCCGTTGCGGCGCACGGCCTCGCTCGCCTCGCCGGTGAGAATATCGGCGAGATAGCCGGCGCCGAAGCGCTGGCCCGTGCGCATAGCGGCGGACAGCGCCTTTTGCGCGTCTATGGCGCCGTCATAGACCTGCACCTGTCCGAGACAGACGTCGCAGCGTCCGCAGGGCGGGCTCTCCTCGTCGAAATAGGCGAGCAGCGTTTGGCGCCGGCAGGAGGGCGTCTCGCACAGCATGGCGAGCGCGGAGAAGCGATCGTGCTCTATGCGTTTTCGCTCGTCGGGCACTTCTTTCTGGTCGATCTGCCGACGGCGGAAAGCCATGTCGTCGAGGCCGTAGAGGGTGAGCGTATCGGCCGGCAATCCGTCGCGGCCGGCGCGGCCGATCTCCTGATAATAGGATTCGACGCTCGACGGCATGTCGGCATGGGCGACGAAGCGCACATCCGGCTTGTTGACGCCCATGCCGAAGGCGATGGTCGCGACGGCGATGATCCCATCCTCCTGCAGGAAGCGGTCCTGATTGCGGTTGCGCAGCGCCTGCTCCAGCCCGGCGTGATAGGAGATCGCCTCATGGCCCTGTTCGGCGAAATAGGCCGCGAGCTTCTCCGTCGCGTCGCGCGAGGAGCAATAGACGATGCCGCTCTCGCCGCGATGTTTTTCCAAGAAGCGCTGCAGCTGGCGGCGCGGGCTGTCCTTGGCGGCGAAATTGAGCGCGAGATTGGGCCGGTCGAAACTATGCAGGAAGACGTGCGGGCTCGTCGCGAACAGGCGCTGGGCGATATCGGCGCGCGTCGCGCTGTCGGCCGTGGCGGTGAGGCCGACGACTTGCGCGCCGAGCGTCGCCGCCGTCGCTCCCAGCTCGCGATATTCGGGGCGGAAATCATGGCCCCATTCGGAGACGCAATGCGCCTCGTCTATGGCGAGCCGGGTCGCGCCGGCGCGGGAGAGCTCGGCGATGAGGCCGGGCATGACGAGCCGCTCCGGCGAGACGAACAGGAGCCGCAATTCGCCGGAGCGTATGCCGCGGCGCGCCTCGTCGTTCTCGGCGGCGTCATTCATGGAGTTGAGAGTCGCGGCCGGCACGCCATAGGCGCGCATCTGCCGCACCTGATCGCGCATCAGCGCGATGAGCGGCGAGACGACTACGGTGAGCTTGCCGTCGACGAGCGCGGGCAGCTGATAGCACATGGATTTGCCGCTGCCCGTCGGCATGATGGCGAGGACGGGCTCGCCGGCCAGCACGGCGGCGATGATCTCGGCCTGGCCGGGCCGGAAATCCTCATAGCCGAACACGGATTTGAGCAGCGCGCGCGCCTGCGGCGGAAGGGATGGCATGGGGGTGAGGTAGCACGGCGGCGGCCGAGGCGCGAGGGCGGCGACGGTCTCTCAGCCGATCACCCTGGCGGGAGAGAAGACGATCCGCCACATTGTTCGCCGAAACTGGGGCGATTATCCTGCCCGTCGCGGTTTCGCGATGTTTTTCGTTTCGTCTCGAGGATTTCGTTTCATGCTGATCAAATTCGACAATCACCTGCCGCTCGCCGCCCTCGACATAATCGGCGCCGGCCAGAGCGGCGGCTGGGGGAAAATCGCCGTCTCCGTCGAAGCGCGCAGCGTCAAATTCACCGACGCCGTCGCGGCGCCGGCCGCCCCCAACGCCTGGTGCTATATTCGTCAGGGCTCGCCGCAGGAGCGCGCCGCCAGCCTCGAGAATTATCTCGGGCCCGTTGTCAATGTCACGCGCGGGCGCCCGCTCGAGATCGTCTGGGTCAATCGAATCGGCTCCATGCCGGCGGAAAAGCCCGGCGACGCGCGCTCCCTCGCAATGCCGCCGATCGATCCGCCGCCCATGGACCTCGCCGAGGACATAGACCAGTATAAATCGATGAATTACCCGCTCGGCGTCGTCACTCATCTGCATGGCGCCAAGACGCGGCCGGAGTCGGACGGTTGGCCGCTGAGCCCGGCGAGCTTCGAGGGCAATCCTTACGGGATGCCGGCCTATCGCTCCTATTGCTATCCGAACGACCAGCGCGCGGCGATGCTGTGGTTTCACGATCACGGCATGGACAATACGGCCGTGCAGGTGCATGCCGGCCTCGCGGGCCTCTATTTCGTGCGCGACAATTCCGACGCCGAGCTGTTCCATCTCATCGGCGACGAGACGCAGGAATTGCCGCTCGTCATTCAGGACCGCTGCCTGAACGCCGACGGCGCCGGCGTCAGCTATCTGAAGGGCGTTCCGCTGCAAAAGGACTCGGCGACCGGCAAGCGTTCTTTCATCCGTCCGGAGTTTCTCGGCGACACGATCCTGGTCAATGGCCGGCCCTGGCCGCACGCCCATGTCAATCCGAAGATCTATCGCTTGCGCATCCTCAATGGCTCCAACGCCCGCAGCTATGCGCTGACGCTGGCCGACCCGGACGGCAAGATCGGCGGCAAGATCTGGTATGGCGATCTGCTCACTGCGATCGGCAATGACGGCGGCCTGTTCAGCCGCGGCGAGAAGCTCGATGAGCTCGATTATCTCTTGCTGGCGCCCGGCGAGCGTCTCGACGTCATCGTCGATTTCACCCAGATCGACAATGACGTCCTCGGCTCTCTCCACCTCGTCAATCTGTCGATCGCCGGCTACGATGCGACACAGCCGGAGCAGGAGCCGATCTTCCAGAACGACGCGGATTCCGTCTTCGCGCCGGGAACGCCGGAAGCGCTGAAGGCGATCTCCTTCACCCAGCAGAGCGACGGGCCGCACGCCGATCTGCCGCTCGCCAATGTGATGGAGTTCCGCATCGTCGACGCCGCGCATACGCATGGAGGCGCGACCCCCGCCGCGCCGGCGCCGCACCACGCCGCGGCGCAGCCGCCGCTCGATCGCGCGACGCTCGACAAAATCCTGCTGCGCTACGCCGATGACGAGAGCTTCCGCTGGGACGCCAGCAAGCCGGCGCTGACGCGCGCCAATGCGGATGCGCCGATCGTGCGCAATCGTTTCGTGCTGATGATGAACGACACCGCCGGCAAAGCGGATGTGGAGCCGGTCAATGCGATTACCGGCGGACCCTGGCGCGATACGCAAATGTGGGAGCTGCGGCCCTCGACGGCGCCCGCCGGCGACCAAAGCGCCTTCGTTGTCCCCTTCGACGCCAAGTTGGCGACGCCTTGGGAGGAGGGCGCGCCTGCGGCGGGCGTCGCCTATCAGGTCTCGCGCGCCTTTTTCTTCGAGCCCGCGGATCCCAATCCGCCCTATACGCGCCGCAGCGCCGATCCGCTATGGCCGCTCGCGACCGACAATGTCGATCCGGCCGGCTATCCGCCGATCTACCGCTACGGCCATCTCTATCGCCACAATCCGGCCGCCGGCCGCGCCGTCATCCGCCCGCGCGAGGGGAGCTATGAGCGCTGGTACGTGGCCAATATCGGCAATGATCAGGCCAATCTCGTCGATGGGACGCCCGACATGCATCCCTTCCATATGCATCTCGTGAATTTCGTCGTGCTGCGGCGGTTCCGCCTGCGCAAGGACGCGTCCGAAAAATCGGTCTTCGCGCGCATAGAGCGGCGGCTCGATTTCGACGGCGTCGTGCGCCACGATACAGTGCGCATCCAGTCCAACGAGCTCGTCGAGTTGCTGGTGCATTTCCCGCGCGGCTATACCGGCGTCTATCCCTATCACTGCCATCTCGTGGAGCATGAGGACATGGGCATGATGCTGCATTTCGACGTGCAGCCTCAGGGCGCGCCGTGACAAAGCTTCGCGCGGCGCTGGTTCCGGCGCCGCGCGACGCATTCTCGTTCAGGAGAAAGCGCGTCGGCTCTCGCGTTCGGCCAATGGCGCGAAACCGCGCAGCGCATTGCGGAGGCTCGCGAGAAATTCGCTCTCTCGATCCCTGAAGAAGAAATGGCCGCCGTCGAACATTTCCAGCGTCGCGGCGGTGGAGGTCTCGAGCGACCATGCCGCGAGGCGCTCCTCCTCGATCTCATCGTCGACGCCTCCGAAGATACGCAGGCCGAAATCGAGGGGCGCGCGCTCGAAGCGTCGAAAGCTCGCGCAAATTCCGACATCCGCCCGGAGAATATCGAGCGTCAGCCGCAGCAGCTCGGGATGTTCGAACACATCCATCGGCGTGCCGTTCAGATTCTTAAGCTCCTGGAGCAGAGCGTCGTCGGTCCGCAGCCGCGCGAGCCTCTCTTCGTCGCGCCTCGTCGGCGCCGCGCAGCAGGCGAGAATCAGCGCTCTCGGGCTCCGCTCGCGGCGGTCACGCAGGCGATGCGCGCAGCCATAGGCCAGCAGCGCCCCCATGCTGTGTCCGAAGAAAGCATAATTTGCCGGAAGCGCGCCGGCGAGTTCGTCGCTCAGACGATCGACCAGCGACGCGTAATCATCGATGAGCCGTTCCATGATTCGCGCGCCGCGTCCGGGAAGCTCGACCGGCTCGACGCTTATCCAATCGGGCAGCTGCTTGCGCGAGCGAATATAGGTCGCGGCGCTGGCTCCGGCGCAGGGAAAGCAAAAGAGCGTCAATGGTTTGGGGTCGCATAGCATGGGCGATCTCGTCCTGTCGTCTCGCCTCTGACGGAGGCCGCGCGCGCTCGCGTCCCGGGATGATTCGGGCGTGAGCCACGACGGCGCCGCGCCGCGAGAACAAAGAGCCATGCCGAATAAGACGCCTCGGCGCGCCTAAACGCGTCAAAAAAGCGCGAGCGGGGCGCCGCTCGGAAAAGGCGTTGCGGAGAGAAGCGCCTTCGGCCACCATCGCGCCATGCCGCTCGGACCCTATCCGCCCGAACTTCTGACCACCGCGCAAATGGCGCGCGCCGACCGCCTCACCATCGAGAGCGGCGTCGCCGGCATGGCGCTGATGGAGAAGGCCGCCGCCGCCATCGCCGCCGCCGCCACCGCCTTTCTGGTGAAGACGGCCGGGCGACGCGTGCTGGTGCTGTGCGGACCCGGCAATAATGGCGGCGACGGCTATGTCGCCGCGCGCATATTGCGCAGCCAGCGCTTCAAGGTGCGCGTCGCCGCGCTCGCGCCGCCCGATACGCTGCATGGCGACGCGCGCGAGGCCGCCGCCACCTGGGACGGCCGTGTCGAGGACGCCGCCATTTGCGATTTCAAGGGCGTGGACCTCGTCATCGACGCGCTGTTCGGCACCGGCCTCGCGCGCGACCTGGACGGGCCGGCGGCCGAGCTGATCCTGCGCCTCAACGCCTGGCGCGAGGAGACGAAGCAGAAGATCATCGCCATCGACATTCCATCGGGCGTCGACGGCACGAGCGGCGCCATTCGCGGCGTCGCGGTGCAGGCCGATTCGACCGTCACCTTCTTCCGCCTCAAATGCGGGCATCTGCTGCTGCCGGGCCGGCTGCGCTGCGGAACGATCTCCTGCGCCCATATCGGCATCAGGTCGAATGTGCTGGAGAAAATCCAGCCGCAGACTTTCGTCAACGAGCCCGCCGCCTGGCGCGACGCTCTGCGCCTGCCGAGCGTCGAGGGCCATAAATATGCCCGCGGCCATGCGGTGGTCGTCTCCGGCGGCGCCGCGCATACGGGCGCGGCGCGGCTTTCCGCGCTCGCCGCGCTGCGCGCCGGCGCCGGGCTCGTCACGCTGGCGACGCCGCAGGAGGCCTTCGCCGTCAACGCCCCGGCGCTGACCTCCGTCATGCTGCGCGTCGCCGATGGACCCGCCGGCCTCTCCGCGCTGCTCGAGGACAAGCGCAAGAATGTCGTCGCGCTCGGACCGGGCCTCGGCGTCGGCGAGACGAGTTGCGCTCTGGTCGAGACCGTGCTCTCGCCCGCGCCGGAGCGCCGCGCCGTGGTGCTCGACGCCGATGCGCTGACGAGCTTCGCTCTGGCTCCGGATCGCCTGCGCGAGGCGATCCGCACGGCGCCGGGACCGGTCGTGCTGACGCCGCATGGCGGCGAATTCGCGCGGCTCTTTCACGGCCAGCGCTGGGAGAAGACGATCAGCGGCGCGCCCATCTCCAAGCTCGAGCGCACGCGCGACGCCGCCCGCGACATCGGCGCCGTGGTCATCTTCAAGGGGCCGGACACGGTCGTCGCCGCCCCGGACGGGCGCGCCTCCATCATGCCGGCGGCCTCGCCCTGGCTCGCCACCGCAGGCTCGGGCGACGTTCTCACCGGAATCGTCGCCGGCCTGCTGGCTCAAGGAATGGAGGCCTTCGCCGCCGCCTCCTGCGCCGTCTGGATGCACGCCGCCGCGGCGGATGATTTCGGCCCCGGCCTCATCGCCGACGACATCATCGACCGTCTGCCTGTGGCATGGCGTCGGCTGGTTTCGATTCAGCCCTAGCTCTCTAGATAGAGAGCAGCGGAAACGATGCGCTCCGTCGCGCGTTTCGCCGACTGACGGCGGAGCGCGCGTCGTCGCTCGCATTCGCGCGGTCGTCTCAACGACACGTTCACGCGCTTCAATGAGGATGCGCGTCGTTCGACAAGAGGAGAGCTTTCATGTCCGATCTCGTTGTCATCGTCTATCCGACCGAGGCCAAGGCCGAGGAGCTAAGGCAGAAACTATTCGATCTGCAGAAGGAATATGTGATCGAGATCAGCGACGCGGTCATAGCGGTGAAGGAGCCGAGCGGCCGAATCAAGCTGAACCAGCTCATCAACACGACCGCCGCCGGCGCCGTGAGCGGCACTTTCTGGGGCGCGCTGATCGGACTCATTTTCCTCAACCCGCTGCTCGGCGCGGCGCTCGGCGCAGGCGCGGGCGCGCTCAGCGGCGCGCTCACCGACTATGGCATCAACGACGATTTCATGAAGCAGCTCTCGGAGACGCTTCAGCCCGGCAACGCCGCTCTCTTCGTGCTGATCCGCAAGCTGACGACCGACAAGCTGCTCGACGCGGTGAAGGGCACCGGCGGCGTCGTGCTCAAGACCTCGCTCGACCACAACAAGGAGCAGGCGCTGCGCGACGCGCTCGCCGCTCATGTCGCGACGCCGGCCGTGACTGCGCCGTCGACTCCGTGAGTCGACGAAGCGCCCCTCCCTCACCCTCCCCCGCTATCACGGGAGAGGGGGGCGGCAGGCGTCGCGCGAAGACTCGATGAAACGCGGAATCTTCTCCCTCTCCCGCATTAGCGGGGGAGGGTCGGGGAGGGGGCGCTACGGCGTAAATCCCTCGAAGACGATCTGATCGGCGAAGGCGAGCGCGGCCTTCGCCTGTTCCGCGTCGCGCACGGTCCATGTGGTGACGGGAATGCCGAGCTCCTCGCGGCAGCGGCGCGGAATCTCATGCGGCAGATCGGCGACGTTCCAAGAGAGAAAATCCGGCCGCGTGCGCTCGACATGGGAGAATTGCGCGAGCTCCTCCCGCTGCGACGCGGAGAGAAAGCTCCATTCGTTTTCGTCATAGGACGCTTGCGCGACGATCCCGAGCGGCACGCCGGCTATTCCGAAAGCGTCGAAATGTGCGCGCAATTCGGCGATCGGCGCGGGATCGAAGCTCTCGATCGCCGCGACGCCGTGATAATGCGCGACGATCTCCGCGACATTGCGGGCGAGGGCGAGATCGCCGTCGAAACGGCTCTTGATCTCGATGAAGAGCGGAACATGTCCGCCGATCGTCGCGAGAAAATCTCGCAAGGTCGGCACGCCCTCGCGCGTTCCGCGCAGCGTCAAGCGCGCGATCTCGTAATGATTCAGCGCGTCGAGACGCCCGGTTCCGTCGGTCAGCCGCTCCAAGGTCTCGTCATGGAAGACGATGACTTCGCCGTCCGCGCTCGCCTGCACGTCGCATTCTATGGCGTAGCCGGAGCAGGCGGCGGCGCGCGCCGCCGACAGCGAATTTTCGACGACGCCTTTTGCGCGATCGTGTAGGCCCCTATGCGCGATCTTATGTTCTGTGAGCCAGTGATAGGAAGCGCCGCCGCCGCGCGTCATCGCCTACTCCAAAATTTCGAAGGTTCCATCCACTTCCACCGCCGCGTCGAGCGGAAGCTGAGCGACGCCGACGGCGAAGCGCGCATGACGTCCATTCTCGCCGAGAACGGCGGCGACGAGATCGGAGGCGCCGTTCAGCACCTGCGGCAGCTGGCCGAAATCGCCTGCGCTGTTGATGAAGCCGCCGAGCCGCAGCGCGCGCAGCCTGGCGAGATCGCCGCCCGCCGCCGCGGCCGCCTGCGCCAGCAGATTGAGCGCGGCGACGCGCGCGGCGGCCTGGCCGGCCTCGAGCGCGACGCCCGCGCCGAGCTTGCCCTTATGCGCGGGATCGATCGCGCCGCCGGGTCCGACGGGCAATTGTCCGGAGACGAAGACGAAATTGCCGGAGCGCGTCCAGGGAACGTAATTGGCGACCGGCGCCGCCGGGGTGGGGAGGGTGAGGCCCAGGGCCTCGAGCCTGGCCAGCGGCGTCTGCGCTGTATCGGTCATCGCTCGTTCCTTTCCGAATCTTCGAAGAATCCTGCACCTTTGTCTCCGACCGTAATTTGGCCAAGGTCGGGAGGCAATGCGTCAGGTGAGACTTCGCCTCGACATCTCGTTCGCCCGAGATAGACTGGTCGAGCGAGCGCAACGCGCCGCTACGACACGCCGGAGCGAAGAGGCCCCTCCGGCCCGTGTCGAACGTCGACGCGAAGCGCCGGGAGACGCCGGACCGTAACCAACTCGAGCTCGACAGAGGGAGAAAGACCCCACATGGCTCTAAAACGAATGATCGGCGCGACCGTCGCATGCGCCTCCTTCCTCACGCTCGCGGCTCACGCAGCGCAGAGCGACACGACCGCCACGATCGCGGCCGTCGCCGCTCAGCCGCAGCTCGCGCCGCATCGCGCGGTCTATGATCTGACGCTGGCGCAGGCCTCGGGCAGCAAGGCCCCGACCGCGGCGCGCGGACGCATCGCCTTCGACTTCACCGGCTCGTCCTGCGAGGGCTGGGTGCAGAACTTCCGCCAGATCACCGAGTTGCAGCCGTCCGAAGGGCCGCCGCGCCTCTCCGACATGCGCTCCGCGACTTTCGAGGCCGGCGACGGCAAGGATTTTCGCTTCCGCATCGAGACCAAGCTCGACAATGTCCAGGCCGAGGACATAGACGGCAAGGCCAAGAAGAAGACCGGAGCCGCGCTCTCGGTCGATCTCGCCCGGCCCAAGCAGTCGACGCTCTCGCTCGACGGCGGCGCTCTGTTCCCGACCGAGCATTTGCGCCACATACTGGGCGCGGCGCTCGGCGAGGAGCGCATTCTCGAGGCCAAAGTGTTCGACGGCTCCGGCGACGGCGAGAAAGTCTTCGACACATTGAGCGTCATCGGCAAGCCCACCAATGGCGCCGTGACCGAAAAGGCGGCGCAGATCAAGGAGCTGGCGGGGCTCAAGCGCTGGCCGGTGTCGATCTCCTATTTCGAGCCCGGCAAGCGCGACGAGCAGCCGGTCTATGTGCTGTCCTTCGATCTCTATGAGAACGGCATTTCGCGCGCGCTGAAGCTCGACTATGGCGATTTCGCGCTCACCGGCGAGATGACCGAGCTCTCGCTGCTGCCGAGCTCGGCCAGCTGCAAGATGTGATGAGGCGTCGCTTCGCTCGCGATGACGGGCGCGGCCCGCTGTAAAAAAGAAAGCCCGGCGCAGGCGCGTCGGGCTTTTTTCGTCTGGGGCTTTTTTTTTCGGTTCAGGCGCGGCCGGCCTCGGTCGCCTTGGGAACCTCGATCAGCTTCCCGCTCTTCACATCATAGATGAAGCCGTAGATGGGAATATTCTTCGGCGTCAGCGGGTGCTCGCGGATGCGTTTCACATCCTGATAGACGCTCTCTTCCTGCGACTCGATGGTGAGCCATTTCACGAAATGGCCCGCCGTGCAGCCGCCGCCATGCTTCGGGTTGGACCAGGCCGTCCCGTCGAAGGCCGCTGTCTCCAGGCTGTCGTCCAATAGGTCGGCCATGACCTCGTCGCAGAATAGCTCCATGCCGCAATCGGAATGGTGGATCACGAACCATTCGAGCGTGCCGAGCAGCTTGTGCGAGATGACCAGCGAGCGAATGGCGTCGTCGGAGGCGCGGCCGCCCGCATTGCGGATCACATGCGCGTCGCCTTCCGAAAGGCCGGCGTATTTGGCGGGGTCGAGCCGCGCATCCATGCAGGTGAGGATGGCGAAACGCCGCGCCGGCGGCAGAGCGAGCTGCGCCTTGTCTCCGAAATCCGCGACATATTTGTCGTTCGCCGCCAAGACTTCCGCGAGAATCGTCATTTGTTCCTCCCGTTCGGCTTGTCGCCGTTCGGAATTTCTAAGGCGCTGGCTTTCCGGGCCGGAAATGCAGAATTTTCATGAGCTCATGAATCGTCTGCATAAGTAGAATCACGCTTCCCGATAGGCGAGCAGCATCAGCCCCGCCAAAGTGAAGGCGATCGGCCAGACGATTCCGGCGATGCGCGC
>Ga0265328_10000450_pt1 | contig 19127 bp, 18 predicted proteins | sample 41624metaG_FD_202086 | JGI IMG/M metagenome (GOLD analysis project Ga0265328, IMG submission 202086) | Rhizosphere microbial communities from Carex aquatilis grown in University of Washington, Seatle, WA, United States - 4-16-24 metaG | ecosystem: Host-associated > Plants > Roots > Rhizosphere...
CACTCGATCCTCACCTTCCTACGCGAAAAAGTCCCAAAAAACTGGGCTGAATTCTGCGATTCGGTCACCGACAACTTCCGCGTCATCGATCCCAAAATTTTTCGGGTTCTGGCGTGAGCGGGGTATAGATGAAGGCGCGGCGGCGCAAATGCGAGGCGGCGATCTTGGCGGCGTCATTCATCGCACGCCTCCATCGTCCGTTCGTTGGTCTTTGCGGCTTGGGCGATCATCCGCGCCAGAATCTCGAGCGCCGCGTCGTGAATTTCCTTTTCCTCCCCGACGTTGTCGGTCGCTGGTTGCGGCGGCGCCGGCAACGGTTCGCGTTCGAGAAAATTCAATTTCAGTTGCATGACAGCCCTCCTCATCGACGATGAGTTCCGGCCGCGACATCGATTCGCGGGCGACGAGAGCGTTCACGATCGTTCGCAGGCGGAGCAAATCGCAGAGCGGCGCGATACGGCGCTCGCGAGCGTCACCCGGCGGCGTCAGCGCTCCGTCCGCCTCATTGGCCGGTTTCCAGTCCGTCCATTGCGCTGGAACGAGCGGAACCAGAAATGTCGCGGAGATGGGCAGTCTGTGATGAGGTCCTTCGACCGAGTCAATCACGACATACTGATGGAGCTGGTGGCCAAACGCGTGGGCGATCCGCGCATCCTGAAGCTGATCCGTGGATTTCCGACCTGCGGCGTGCTGGCGGATGGGCTGGTCGGACCCACGGACGAAGGAACCCCGCCATAGCTCGTCGCCTGCGACGGGCGTCCTATCGGACGCCCTATGGCGGCCCGCATTCGCCGCGCTCGTCGAATCCGATGCTCGACGAGCTGGACAAGGAATTGGAGCGGCGCGGCCATTGCTTCGCGCGCTGCGCCGACGACTGCAACGTCTATGTGCGCAGCGTGCGGGCGGACGAGCGGGTGATGCAAAGCGTCGAACGCTTCCTAGAACGGCGGTTGAAGCTGAAGATCAACAAGACGAAGAGCGCGGTCGCCCCGCCGTCGCGCCGCAAATTCCTGGGCTTCAGCTTTACGGGAGGCGCGGCGCCCAAACGCCGCATCGCTCCGCAAGCCGTCGCCCGCTTCAAGGAACGCGTGCGCGGACTGACGCGGCGGACGCAGGGCGCAAGTCTCGAAAAGATCGTCGAGAAACTGTCGCGCTATCTCATTGGATGGCGCGGCTACTTCGGCATTGGCGAGACGCCTTCGGTGTTGCGCGCGCTCGACCAGTGGACGAGGCGCAGGCTTCGCTCCATCGTCTGGACGCAATGGAAGCGCGGACGCACCCGCTATGCGGAACTGCGCCGCTGAGGCGTGGGACGCGATCGGCGGCGAAAACCGCCGGCAGCGCCCACGGCCCGTGGCGGCTCAGCAACAGCCCGGCGCTCGCCATCGCGCTCTCCAACGACTTCTTCCTCGAGGGACTCGGCCTCGCCCGCGTCACGACGAGCGAAACCGCATAATCGGCCGAACCGCCGTGTCCGGACCCTTACGCACGGTGGTGTGGGAGGGGAGGGGCCGCGAGGCCTCCCCCTATCCCGATTGAGGGCCGCCGCGAATTCCAACGATCGGCGCATCACCCCATGTTCGCCTTCACCACCTCGATGAGCTGCTTCAAGGTAAAGGGCTTCGGCAGGAAGCCGAAGTCGCCCGCGGGGAGGTTCTTGGCGAAGGCTTCTTCCGCGTAGCCGGAGACGAAGATGACCTTGGCCTTGACGCCGCGCTTGCGCAGCTCGCCGAACATCGTCGGCCCGTCCATCTCCGGCATGACGACGTCGGAGACGATGAGGTCGATCTTGCCCTTTTCGCGCTCGACCACCTCCAGCGCTTCGAGGCCGGAGGCGGCCTCGAGCACGGTGTAGCCGCGCGAGGCGAGAGCGCGCACGCCGAAGGCGCGCACGGCGTCTTCGTCCTCGACCAGCAGAATGAGGCCCTGTCCGGTGTAATCGGTGGTGGGCTTGGCGACTTCCGCCTTGGGCGCGATTTCGCCCTCTTCCGGAATGTAGCGCGGCAGCAGGATGCGGAAGGTCGTCCCGTGGCCGACGTCGCTCGTGACGAAGACGAAGCCGCCCGACTGCTTGACGATGCCGAACACCATCGACAGCCCGAGGCCGGTGCCCTTGCCGACGTCCTTCGTCGTGAAGAAGGGCTCGAAAATCTTTTCGATCACCTCCGGCGGGATGCCGCTGCCATTGTCCTCGACCTCGACGAGCACGTAATCGGCGGGCGGCAGCGCGGCTTCTTTCAGTTCGGCGCATTCGGCCGCCGCGACGTTGCGCGTGCGCAGCTGGATCTTGCCGCCGACCTCGCTCATCGCGTCGCGCGCGTTGACGACGAGATTGATGACGACCTGCTCGAACTGATTGATGTCGGCCTTGACCTTCCACAGATCGCGGCCGTGGCGCAAATCCACCTCGACCTTCTCGCCGACGAGCCGGCGCAGCAGGATTTGCAGTTCCGACAGAACGTCGCCGAGCTGCAGCACTTGCGGGCGCAGCGTCTGGCGGCGCGAGAAGGCGAGCAATTGCCGGGTCAAGCCTGCGGCGCGGTTGGCCGTCTGCTTGATCTGCATGATGTCCTGGAAGGACGGATCGGTCGGGCGGTGATTGGCGAGCAGAAGATCGGAATAGCCGATGATCGCCGTCAGCATGTTGTTGAAGTCGTGCGCGACGCCGCCGGCGAGCTGGCCGACCGCCTGCATCTTCTGCGACTGCGCGAACTCCTCTTGCAGCTTGCGCTGTTCGGTCGTGTCGAGCGCATAGACCATCGCGCCCTTCCTGCCGCCGTCCTCGTCCGGCGACACGAAGAAGCGCGCCGAGCGCACGCCCGCGCCGGAGTCTTCCTCGAAGACCACGTCCACCGGCTTCACGTCGCCGCGACCTTCGACGGCGGCGTCGACCGCGGCCTTCAGCGCCAGCCGATCGCGCTCGCTCATGCCGGAGAGCAGCGGCCAGGCGACTTCCTTCTTGGCGCCCGCGGCCTTCAGCGCATGCGGGAACAGCCGGGCGAAGGCGGCGTTGGAGCGCAGGAGGCGGCCGTCGTCGGCGAGCGTGGCGATCGCCATCGGCGTCGAATTGAAGAAGCGCGCGAATTTCACTTCGACCGCGCGCAAATCTTCTCCCGATTGTCCGCTCGCCTCGCGGTTGAGCGTCAGCGTGCGCGACAGCCCTGGGGCGCCGTCCTGGCCGAAGGCGACGCGATGCAACAGGCGCACCGGCAGCGAGCGCCCGTCGCGCCGCTTGAAATCGAGGTCGATTTCCTGCGTGCGCACTTCGCCCGGCGCCCCGGCGCCCATCGCCAGCAGCGCGCCGCCGTCGTTGGCGACGACGTCGGCGAGCGTCAGACCGCCGGAGCCGGCGTGGACGAGGTCGTAGCCGAGCCAGGCGGCCAGCGTTTTGTTCATGTAGGGAATGGCGCCGTCGGGACCGGCCGAGAAAAATCCCGCGGGGGCGTGGTCGAGGAAGTCGATCGCATGTTGCAATTCGAGGAAGCTGTTTTCCTGCCGCTGGCGATCCTCCGTGACCTCCGCGACGGACCACAGCGTCGACTTGTCGCCGAAGCGCCCGAGCGGGCCGACCTTGATTCGGTACCAGCCGGCGTCGCCGCCGCCGGTGAGCGCGGGGGAAAGCCGCAGGTCTTCGACGTGCCGCCGCCCTTCGCGCGCCGCTTGCGCCAGGCGGTAGATCGCCTCGGAGATTTCCGCCGGCCCGGAGAACAGCCGTTCCACCGTCAGCAGCCCGCTCACGTCGCGCGCGCCGCACAGCTCCATGTAGGCTTCGTTGGCGTAGACGATCTGCAACTGACCGACCGTCACCAGCAGGCCCTCGGGGCTCGTGTCGGCGATCAGCTTGGTCACGTCGTTGCGCGCCGCGCGGCTCGTCAGTTGCAGCAAGCCGACGGCGTAAGCGAACAGCGCGAAGACGCCGGCCATGGCGAAGACCGCCAGAGCCAGAACGGTGAAGCGCGGCGCGATGGCGGGGGCGAAGAAGAACACGGCCATCACGCCGATCAGCGCGGCGGCGAGCGCCAGGACCAGCCCCGCATTGCCGGGGCGCTCGGATCGGTCGTAGGCCGACGAGGCCGGGTTGTCGCTCATGGGGCTTGGTCTTCCGGGAGTCTGGCGCGCGAAGGCGCGCGATCGCGCAAGTTAGAATCAGCGCGCCAGCATGGCCCCGCGCGCGGCCCAAGGCAATCGCCGCGGGGCGGCGGGAAAGCGGCGGTCCCGGCCGCATTAACCATTGATTAACCTTTTCCGGAGTTTTCGTATAAATGATGTTATTTTAACGTTGGATCGCCGTGGCGGTAACGAGAGAGCCTTTCGCGCGGCGCAGGACAGAGAGCTCGAAGTTACATGCTACAAAGCGTCATGCAAATGCAACTGTTGCCCACGCTGCTCGCGGTGGCCGCCTTCCTGGTCGCCGTCTTGCTGACCCTGTACATCGTCCGGCTGCTGTTCGGCCGGCGGATCAAGCCGCCAGGGCCTCGCAACCGCCCGCGCCGACTGGACATCGTCGACGCCTTCGACCTCGATCGCGAACGCCAGTTGGTGATCGTTCGGCGCGACGCCACCGAGCATCTGCTGTTGATCGGCGGCCCCAACGACGTGCTGATCGAGGCGTCGATCCCGCGCGGCGAAGCCGCGGCGCGCATCGAAACGCGGCCCGAGCTTCGCGAGGCGCGATCCGAGGCGCGCGACGCGCGGCCGGAGCCGCGTGATTCGCGCCCGACGGCTCCGCCGCCCTCCTGGCCGTCCGCGCCAGAACCCGACGACGAAGACGAAGACGACGAAGCCGACGACTTGCCGATCGCCGCCAAGGTCGAGGCGCCGCCCGCCGCGCGGCCGCAGCCGCCGCGCGAATCGGCGCCGTCCGTCGCCCTTTCCGCGCTGGACAGCCTGCGCCGTCGGTTCCAGGAAGCGCCGCGACCGCCGCAGGAGCCGCCGCGCGCCGCGCCCGTCGAAACGCCGCGCCCGCCGGAGCCGCCGGCGCGTTCGCCCGAGCCGCCGCCGCCGCGTTTCCGCGAGCCGCCGCCGCGTCCGCAGGAGCCGCCGCTCCGTCCGGCCGCGCCGCCGCCGCAGGCAGGCCCCGCCGCCGAACCGGCGCGCGACGCCTTCGCGCCGCCGCCCATGCCGCAACGTCCGCAACCGCCGCGTCCCGCCGCGACCGGGCTGCCGCCGCGACCCACAGCGCCGCGTCCGGTCGCCCCGCCCTTCGTGCCGCGTCCGGCCGCGCGACCGGTGGTTCCACCGCCGCCGCGTCCCGAGCCTGCGCCTCCTGCTCCCGTGGCTGCCGAACCGCCGCCGCCGCCCGCAGAGCGACCCGCGCCGCCTCCGCCCCCCCCGCCTGCGCCGCAACCCGAGCCGCCGCCGCCGCCGCAGCGTGACCCGCTGGAGTCGCTGGAGTCGCTCGAAGCGGAAATGGCGCGGTTGCTCGGTCGTTCCGATCAATGAGCGAGGGGGCGTTCGCCCCGGAAAAAACGAAGCCCGCCGTCTCGTGCGCCTTGCGCGACGTGACGGCGGGCTTCGAGTTTTGGAGGCGCCGGCGAGGCGCCGCCCGACTTCAGCCGCGCGTCTGTTCCGCCAGCCACTGGCGCCATTGCTCTGGCGAGCCGTGGAAGGCGTTCTGATCGACCGACGCGGGGATGCCCGGCACGCTTCCATCCGAGCGATATTGCCAGAACGTCCATTTGCGCGCCCCGTAGCGCACGGTGGGGTGATATTTCGTCGAGCGCACCCAGATCGGATATTCCGAGAGCGCCTCGGAGTGCAGGATCGACTGGTAGAAGTCGACCGAGGAATAGATGATCGGCTTCTTGCCGTAGTGGCGCTCCATCTCCTCGAGCATCTTGCGCATGTCGGCGAGCACTTCCTCGCGATACAGCGTGCGCTTGCAGGATTTGGAGGTGGGCGTCGCCTCTACGTCGAGCACCGGCGGCAGCGCGTCGGCCTCGACCGGCACGGCGCGCTCGAAATTGGCGATTTCCTCATGCGCCGGCCGGCACCAATAGACGAAGTGATAGGCGCCGCGCGGCACGCCGGCGGCCTTGGCCGCCGCCCAATTGCGCTGGAATTTGGAGTCGGAACTGTCACCGCCTTCCGTCGCCTTGATGAAGGCGAAGGCGACGCCGGAATCCTTCACGGCTTCCCAGTCGATCTCGCCCTGATATTTGGAGACGTCGACGCCATGCACCGAATATTCTGCGCTGCGCGTCGCCGGATAATGATGCAGCTCGGTCTCCGGCACCGCATAGGCGAGGAAGTCCGGGTCTTTCTTGGCGTTGTGCAGGGGCGCGCTGGTCGCGAAGCGCGCCGGCCGCGTGCTGGAGGTCACGTCCATGCCGCCGCCGCAGCCGGCGAGCAGCAAGGGCAGGAAGAGGCTCGCGGAGGCCGCGAGGCGAAGACGCAGGGATGAGGATTGAGCGCACATGAGCGTCTAATTACCCCGATGCCGGTAACGGGTCGTTAACGCGCCGCCGCGCTTTCGCCCATGGTTAACAATGGGTTGCGCTTGATCGAGGGGCGTGCGCTCCGCCTCCGCCCGCTTGCGGGCAGAGGGAACGCGCCTTTCGCCCAAAATCACGCAATCCGAACCAAACTCGCGACAGATGGAACCAAAAAGTGGCGATAGAAAGAAGCGCCGGGCGGCCGGGATAGGCGACCGTGCATTGGACTACGAGCCGAAGCGCGATTTCTTGCCGGACGGCCAGGATGAGATCTGCTTCCGCTGTCCAAAAAGGCGCTTGTCGAGAAACACATTCGGCCGCACGAAAGCTCCATCGCTCACCTCAGCATGCGCGACTTGCAGAAAATCTCCGGCGAGACGATCGGCGGCCTTGCCGGGACCGACGCCGGTGAAATCGGGCGAACGCGCCGTCGGGCGCTCGATTCCCCCTGAAGGCGGCCGATCCCGAGCGGCTGAATGCGGTTTTGGCGGGGGCGGAAGCCCTCGCGCGCGGGCGCGACGCGGCGGCGCACGACGCCGCGCTGGCGCCCTTCGGCGAGGTCGATCCCGTCGACTGGTCGATAGACGCCGTGCGCGCGCTCACCTCAGAGCCCGGCTGACGCATGAGGGCGCCCTCGTCGACTCTCGTTGTCGACGCCGCCGTGCTGATCGCGGCGGCGCGTCGAAGGAGTTCCGGCGCGGTCTTGCACGCCGCGGCGGCGGCGGCTTTGGTCATGTCCGACAGGGTGGTTCACGAAGCGCGCCGCCGCATCGGCTTGGGGTTGAAACGCCCCGACCGCTTGCCGCTCGTCGATGCGCTCGTCGCCGAAATGACCGTCGTGCCGGTCGCGGCGCTCGAGCCTTTGCTGACACAAAGCGAATCGGCGTTGCGGTACGCCGTCCCGAGTCGCAACGGCGCGACGCGGGACGCTCACGTGCTTGCGCTTGCCTGGAGCCTCGAGGCGGACGTCTGGACGACCGATCGCGACTTCGCCGGAATGGGCGTCGCCAGCTGGTCGACCGCAAACCTCATGCTCGGGCTCGCGCAACGGGCTGTGTAAATCATCAGCAATTCTAAAAGTAGCGAATTTTTAGGATTCACCCTGGCGATGGAGCTTTTGCCGTCACTTCTCTCAGGCTTGAGGGCCGTCCGCGCCGCCTTTCCGGACCCGCGGCAGTGGTTCCTTGCCCTCCAAGTTCAGGTCGCATTTTTGACGAGCCGAATTTTTCAAGCATGCCGCGAAACCGGGTCCAGGCGTCATCCAACTAGTTCGATAGGTGATCAGGGAGCCGCGCCACCGCCATCGGAGCCCTCCGATATCAGGCGAAAAGCGCCGCCACGCCTCCGCTGTGGGCAGATGCGCCCCCTGGCGATCACGGGGCGCCGGGCCGACGAGACTTCGTCCAGATCCGGGGTCGCCGCTCCCCCGGACGTCAGCTTCGACGCTCGACGAGCGCGGTGAGCCCCTGCAAGAGGGCGGTTGGGTCGGGCGGACAGCCGCGGATGTGGAGGTCGACCGGGATGACCTCGGAGACGGCCCCGACGCAGGCGTAGCCGCCGGCGAACACGCCGCCGTCGAAGGCGCAATCGCCGACGGCGACCACCCATTTCGGATCGGGCGTCGCGGCGTAAGTGCGCTCCAGCGCCTCGCGCATGTTTTTCGTCACCGGGCCCGTCACCAGGAGCACGTCGGCATGGCGCGGCGAGGCGACGAAACGCAATCCGAATCTTTCGAGATCGTAGAAAGCGTTGCCGAGCGCGTGGATTTCGAGTTCGCAGCCGTTGCAGGAGCCGGCGTCGACCGCGCGGATCGACAGGCTGCGGCCGAGCCTGCGATGACTCGCCTGCGCCAGCGCGCCGGCGAGTTCCGCGAGCGCGGCGTCGCCCGGCGCCGGCGCCGGCTCCGTGAGCGGCGAACGCAGCAGCCCCTGAAACAAGAATTTGCGCATCGTCACGCCGCCTTTAGAGGTCGCACCCGGAATAGGAGCAATTGAAGGATTTGTTGCACAGGGGAAAATCCGCGACGATGTTGCCCTCGATCGCCGCTTCGAGCAGCGGCCATTGGAACCAGGACGGATCGCGCAGATGGCAGCGCTCGACCGCGCCGGCGGCGCCGAGCCTCGCCCAGACGAAAACGTCGCCGCGAAAGCCTTCGATCAGCGCGGCGCCTTCGCGGGTCTCGCCCGCCGCCGGCAAAGTCTCGACGCGGATCGGACCGTCCGGCATGGCGTCGAGAATCTGTGCGACGAGGCCGAGCGAGGCTCGGATTTCGTCGAAACGCACCCAGACCCGCGCGTCGACGTCGCCCGCATGGGCGGAGCCGACAGGGAAGGAGAGTTCCGGATAGGGCGCGTAGCCCGGGTGACGGCGGGCGTCGAAAGCGCGGCCCGACGCGCGGCCGACGACGCCGCCGCAGCCATATTGCTGCGCCAGTTCGCCGCGCAGGCGCCCGGTTCCGACGGTGCGGTCCTGTATCGACGTGGTGTCGCCATAGAGTTCGACGAAACGCGGAAGGATTTTTTTCGCGCCGCTCAGCAAGGCGTGCAAGGCCACGGCGCCTTCCAAAGCCATGTCGCCGGCGACGCCGCCGGGGACGATACGGTCCATCATCAAGCGGTGGCCGAAACACAGATGCGACGCGCGGAGAATCCGTTCGCGCAGAATGGCGCAATGCGCATGCATCAGCGAAAAGGACGCGTCGTTGCAGATCGCGCCGATGTCGCCGACATGATTGGCGAGACGCTCGAGTTCGGCCATCAAGGCGCGCAGATGAGTGGCGCGTCGAGGGACCTCGATGTCGAGCGCGGATTCGACGGCGCGCGCGAAAGCCAGCGCATAGGCGACGGTGCTGTCGCCGCAGACGCGGCCGGCGAGACGCGCGGCGCGCTCCAGCGGCGCGTCGACCATCAGCGCCTCTACGCCCTTATGCACGTAGCCGAGCCGTTCCTCAAGGCGGACGACGACCTCTCCATTCGCCGAGAAGCGGAAATGACCCGGCTCGATGACGCCCGCATGCACGGGGCCCACGGGGATTTGATGCAGCGGCGCGCCTTCCGCGGCGAGGAATGCGTAAGCGTCTCCGCCCGCCGCGCAAGGCTCCGGCGTCGCGCCGGGGCGCCGCACGCCCCAGCGCCCGTGATCGAGCCATTTTCGCGGATCGGGCGAACCCTCCGCCTCCAGGCCGTAAATGTCGGCGATGGCGCGCTCGAGCCGCAGCGCCGGCGGGTGCATGCGGCCGACGGAAGGAAAACGCCCGCTCGGACATGCGAGGCTGACGATCCCGAGTTCCGCGGATGCGCGATCCAAGATCAGCATGTGAACCTCGGCGCCGTCGCTCCATAAGCCCAGCATGTCGCCGTGGCCCTTGCCGATTTCGCGGATCGCGCGCAGCCAGCCGGTCTGATCGATCACATGCCGCGGCCAGGGCCGCGAGCGCTCGACCGCGCAGCCGCCTCGCATCGTCTCTCGCAGCGACATCATGACCTCGTCTCCCGCTCTTGCCGCATTCTAACCGAGCAGCGCCGCGACGTTGCGAAACCACGCCGCGACGTGAGGCTCGAGCCAGAGCCCCGCCAGCAGCACCAGCGCCAGATGCACATAGAGCGGGACGACCGAAGCCTCGACCTCGCCGGCCGACTCCGAGGGCTCGCCGAAAGCCAGTCCGACGAGGCGCAGCAGCAGCGCGCCGAAGGCCACCAGCAGCCCGAGCGCCAGCGGAATGGCCAGCAGCGGCTGGCGCGCGAAGGTCGAACTCACGACCAGGAACTCGCTCATGAAGACGCCGAACGGCGGCAGACCGGCGATGGCCATGACTCCCGCGACGAGCGCCCAGCCGAGCGCCGGATGGCTTTCGGTCAGACCGCGGATATCGGCGATCTTCTGCGTTCCCTTGACCTGCACGACGTGGCCGACGGCGAAGAATATCGCCGATTTGGTGAGGCTGTGCATCGTCATGTGCAGCAGTCCGGCGAAATTGGCGAGCGGCCCGCCCATGCCGAAAGCGAAGGTGACGATGCCCATGTGTTCGATCGAGGAATAGGCGAACAGTCGCTTGATGTCGTCGCGGCGGTAGAGCATGAAGCCGGCGAAGATCAGCGACGCGAGGCCGAGCGCGATCATCAGCGGACCCGGCGCAATCGCCGCGGCGTTGGCGGCGAGCAGCATTTTGAAGCGCAGAATCGCATAGAGTGCGACGTTGAGCAGAAGCCCCGACAAGACCGCCGAGATCGGCGTCGGTCCCTCCGCATGCGCGTCGGGCAGCCAGGCGTGCATCGGCGCGAGGCCGACCTTCGTGCCATAGCCCAACATCAAGAACACGAAGGCGACGTTGAGCAGTCGCGGGCTGAAGGCCGCCGCATGCTGCATCAAGGAGGTCCAGACCATGGCGTCGGAGCCCTCGCCGAGGACCGGCTCCGCCGACATATAGACGAGGATCGTGCCGAACAGCGCCAGCGCGATGCCGACGCTGCCCAGGATGAAATATTTCCAGGCCGCCTCCAGCGCTTCGGGCGTGCGATGGATGCCGACCATCAGCACGGTCGTCAGCGTGGCGAATTCGACCGCCACCCACATCAGCCCGATGTTGTTGGCGAGCAGCGCCAGATTCATGGCGAACATCATCGACTGATACATGGCGTGGTAGAAGCGCACATGCGCGGGATTCAATTTCCCCGTAGCGATTTCGTGACCGATGTAGCTTGCGCTATAGGCGCTCGTCGTGAAACCGACGAAGGTCGAAAGCACGACGAAGACCACGTTCAGATCGTCGACGAAGAGATAGGCGCCTGGGGCGGGGCGATGCGGCAGCAGCGCGCAAGCGCAAAGGAAAGCCAAGCCCGAGGCGACGCAATTGACGCCCGCCGCGAGGCGATAGCCGGGCAAGAATGCGAGGACCAGTCCCGCGAGCGCCGGGACGATCAGCAAGGCGTCGACGGAGTCGAGCGCGGGGACGTTCATCGGCGGCCTCCGCGGACGCGGTCGAGTTCTTGGATGTCGACGGTGTCGAAGCGCTCGCGGATGCGGAAGAGAAAAATTCCGATCACGATGAAGGCGATCAGGACCGAGAAGGCGACGCTGATCTCGACCACGAGCGGCATGCCCTTGGCGCCGGTCGCGGCGAGGATGAGGCCGTTTTCGAGCGACATGAAGCCGACGACCTGGCTGATCGCATTGCGGCGCGTCACCATCATCAGCAGGCCGAGCAGCACGACGGACAGAGCGAAGGCGAGATCCTCGCGCGCCAAGGGGGCCGCGGCGGCCGTGGCCGGAAGCATCACGACGAGCGACAGGGCGACGAGACAAATGCCGAGCAGCATGGTCGCGCCGACGCCGCCGACGACCTCGATGTCGCGGTGAATGCGCAGGCGCACCATGATGCGCCGAAGGCCGAGCGGTATGACCACGGCCTTGAAGAGGATGGCGATCGCCGCCGTCAGATAGAGATGGGGCGCGTGCTGAACATAGGCCTGCCACGCCACCGAGAGCGACAGGACGATCGCATGCAGGGTGAAGATGTTGATCAGGCCCGTCATGCGATCCTGATAGAGCAGCACGAAGCTGACCAGAACGAGGCCGCCGGCGAAGAGATGCGCCACGTCGAACGCCAGGGTTCCCATTACAAGCTCCGTGACACGAACAGCAGCAGCGTGCCGAGCAGCCCCAGCATCAGCGCCGCGCCGAGGAAATCCGGGACGCGAAAGACGCGCATCTTCGCGGTCGAGACTTCGAACAGCGCCAAGAGGAAGCCGCCGACCGCGAGTTTGGCGACGTAAGCGAGCGCGCCGAAGGCCATGGCGCGCAAATCCGCCCCATGCGGCGCGAGCCCCCATGGCGCAAAGATGCAGGCGATCAGGGAAACGTACAAAAGCAGTTTCAACGCCGCCGCGAGCTCGATCACCGCCAGATGGCGTCCGGAATATTCCAGCGCCATCGCTTCGTGCACCATGGTGAGTTCGAGATGCGTCGCCGGATTGTCGACGGGAATTCTGCCATTCTCGGCGATCGCGACGATGACGAGGCCGATCAAAGCGAGGCCGTAGGACACGCGCAGTTCGGTGTGCGAGAGCATGTGGAAGGCGATTTCGGAAAGCTGCGTCGAGCCGGCGATGAGCGCGACGACGAAGACGATCATGATCATGGCCGGCTCGGCCAGCGAGGCGAACATCGTCTCGCGGCTCGCGCCGATGCCGCCAAAACTCGTGCCGACGTCCATGCCGGCGAGCGCGAGGAAAAATCTGGCGCTTCCCAATAGCGCGGTGATGGCGATGAGATCGGCCGACCAGCTGAAGGTCAGTCCGGTGGCGAAGGTCGGGACGAGCGCCGCGGCGACCCAGGTCGCGGCGAAGATCAGATAGGGGGCGCAGCGAAACAGCCAGGAGGCGTCGTCCGCGAGCACGACCTCCTTGCGCATCAGCCTGAGGAGGTCGCGGTAGGGCTGGAGCGCCGGCGCGCCGCGCCGCCGCAGCAGACGCGCCTTCACCTTGCGGGTGAAGCCGAGCAGAAGCGGCGCCAGCGACAGCACCAGGATCATTTGCGCCGCTTGTGCGGCGAGATCGAAGATCATGGCCATATGGCGATCGCCAAAAGCAGGGCGACGAGGGTGGCGAAGACGAGCCCGAGATAGCCTTGGATCGTCAGATAATGCGTTCTGTCCAGCTGCTCCGCGCAAAAATCGACGGCCCGCAGGATCGGCGCGTAGAGGCCTTCCCAGACGCGATCATGGATTTCCACGCCGAATCGCGCGGGACGCGTGTCTCCAGGCGCCGGCATGTCGAGATGGTCGCGCGCGACGAAGGCGACGCTCCCCAGGGTGCGGCGGATCGGCTGAGCGAAACTGCTGCCGGTGTATTGGGTGGCCGGGCTCTGGTCCGGATAGCCGCAATCCCATGCGGGCCCGCGCCGCAAGGCGGTCGAGCCGAAGACGCGAACGATCCAGGCGGCGAAAAAGGCCGAGAACGCCATGAACAGAAACACCAGCAGGCCGTTGTAGGAACTGCGGCTCTCCGCGATCGGCGCGATCGACAGCCAGGGAATCCCGCCTTGCGTCGGCACATGGCCGCCGACGAAAAGCTTCGCGGCCGGCGTGATGGTGTCGATGAGATAGCTCGGCACGAGACCCGCCAGGAGACACAGGGCCAAGAGACCCGACATCGCCGCGAGCGACCAGGGATCCGTCTCTTGCGCGGTCTTGGCGGCGAGCGAGCGCGCGCGTCCCAAAAATGCGACGCCGAAGGCGCGCACGAAGCATCCGGCGCAAAGCGCCGCGCTGAGCGCCAAAGCGACGCCGACCGCGGGGACGAGGAGTTTCAAGCTCCATTGCGGCAGCGACGGACTGAGCAGGATCGCCTGGAAGACGAGCCATTCGGAGACGAAACCGTTCAGCGGCGGCAGCGCGGAGATTGCAACACAGGCGCCGAGAAACAGGAAGGCCGTGCGCGGCATGGCGTGAATGAGTCCGCCGAGGCGTTCGATGTCGCGCTCGCCGGTGGCGCTCTGCACGGCGCCGGCGCCGAGGAACAACAGGCTCTTGAACAGCGCGTGATTGAAGACGTGAAACAGAGCGGCGGTGAAGGCCAGCGCCGCCGGCAGGGCCATGCCGTTGGATTTGAACGCCAGCGCCAGACCGAGAGCGACGAAGACGACGCCGATGTTTTCGATCGTGCTGTAGGCGAGCAGTTTCTTCAAATCGCTCTGGATCGTCGCGGAGAGAATGCCCAGCATGGCGGTGATCGCGCCGAGAGTCAGCGGCGCCATGCTCCACCAGAACTCGGGCGCCCCGAGCAAATCGAAGACGATGCGAATGAAGCCGTAGACGGCGACTTTCGTCATGACGCCGCTCATCAACGCCGAAACCTGGCTCGGCGCGGCCGGATGCGCGAGCGGCAGCCATATGTGCAAAGGCGCGAGGCCGGCCTTCGAGCCGGCGCCCAAAATCGCCAGCGCCAGCACGAGGCCGCAGGTCCAAGGCGATCCGCGCGCCGCCTCGCGGATGTCCGCGAAGGCGTAGGCTCCGGCCGATCCCGCGAGCAGGCCGAAGGCCATCAGCAGCGCCAGCGTGCCGAAACTCGCCATCAGCAGATAGACGTAACCCGCCCGCCTGTTCTCTGCGTCTTGGTGGTGCGCCATGACGAGCGCCCAGGACGAAAGCGACATGAATTCCCAGGCGACGAGAAAGGCGAAGGCGTCGTCGGCCAGCAGCACGAGATTCATGCCGGCCAGAAAGACCGGGAAGAACGGCAGGATGCGGGAGGGATGCTTCTCATGCGCGCCATAGCCGATCGCATAGAGGCTCGCCGCGGCGCCGCCCAGATTGACGACCGCCATGAAGAAGGCGCTCAGCGCGTCGAGCCGGAAATGCGCGCCGATCCAAGGCAGGCCGAGCGGGAGAGCGGTCGACAGCGCCGCCGCGCCGCGCGGCGTCACCGCGGCGGCGAACAGAATGAGGCTGAGGCCGAGGCAAAGAGCGTAGACGACGCGGCTCGCGGCGAGGCTTTGCGCCAGGGCGACGGCGAGCGCTCCGACGCAGAGCAGGGCGGCGATGCTGCAAAGGGCGAGCGTCAGAGGCATCCTCGGCTAGGCTCCTTCGCGGTTCGCGGCGGCGTCGCTTGCCCCGTTTTTCGTCCCTGCCGGCTTGCGCGGCGCGGCGGCGGGTTTCTTGAACCGGACGCCGCGTCCTCCCTCGGACGCGAGCGCCCCGTCGCGAAAAAATTCGACGCCGAGGCCGTCGAAAGCCGCAATGAGTTTGGTCAGGGAATCGACGTTGCCGCGCACGAGGTCCTCGCTCGTCTCCATGCGCTGAATGGTCGGCAGCGACAGACCCGAAAGTTCCGCCAGCCTGCGCTGATCGAGGCCCGCCAGCGCACGGGCGGCGCGAAGCTGAGCTGCGGTGATCATGTCAAAACCATCAGTTCTGCGAGATTATCCCTGAGTTCCCATTGCTACGACGCCTGCGCCCACGACGCAAGAAAATGTGCCGCCGGAAGGCCGGCCGGACCGCAAGCGCGACGAATGGCCGCGTCGAAACCCGAAACGTCAATCGGTCGACGCAAATCCGCGCCGCCGCCAGCCCATCGGCGTCTTCTCGTAACTTCGCTCGACCGCGGCCCAGGCGATCCGATGCGCCGCCTCCTCTTGGCGGGCCTCTCCGGCATGCGCCGCGAAAGCGTGATTGAAGGCCGCGCGGAAAATGTCCTGCGCATGATCCGGCAGAAGCCGTTGCAGGTTTTCCGGCAGATCCTCGTTGCGTTCATAAGGCATGGCGTCCGGCCTCGCGCCTTTTGCGCAGCCTCATCCCGCGAGCCATTGCGCGATGCGAGGCCATTCCCGCGTCAGCGTGCGCCGTCCCATGAACAGCGCGAGATGCCCGCAGTCGGCCAGCGCCGTTTCGATCTGGCCTTCTTGCGCGCCGACGAGAGACGCCGCCGCGAACACCTGACCGGGCGAGGCGATCTCGTCTTGCGCGCCGGCCAGGAGAAACAGCGGACACTTCAGTTCGCGCAGCGCGATTTCCCGGCCGAGCGCCGGAAAATTCCCCGCGGCGAGACGATTGTCGCGAAACAGCCAATCGAAGACCTGGCGATAATAGGGACCGGGCAAATCCAGCGCGCGTCGATCCCAGCGCTCGAAAGCCGCCGCGGCGTTCTTCTCGGACTCCGTCGCCGGCGCGCCGTGAAATTGCAGCGACTGCGCGAGTCGCGCCGCCGGGTCGTGTTCGCTGGGCCACAGCGCCGCCATGTTGCGTCCGAGGACGAGACCTTTCCCGAGCCGCAAGATTTCGTCGATCGAAGCATCGTCCATCGTCCCGACCCGCGCCGCCAGGGCGGAAGGCTCCGCCTGCAAATCCACCGGCGCGCCGGCGACGACGAGCTTGCGAAGCTTTTGCGGAAAGCGGCTCGCATAGAGCAAGGACAGCCACCCGCCCTGGCAAAGTCCGATCAGCGACACGGGGGCGCGCAATTCGTCGACGGCGACGTTGAGCGCCGCAAGCTGGCTGTCGATCGTATCGAGGCGCGTCGCCGGCGTCGCCGACTTCCATTCGACGAGAAAGAGATTGTCGCAGCCATTGGCGCGCAGGGCCGCGACGAGGCTGTGCCCTTGCGCGAGATCGGCGAGCCCGGCGTCGTGCTGCGCGAAGGGCGCGACGACGAGAACGGGTGCGCAGGCGCTCTCGGGGCAAGAAAAATCCCGCAGACGCAAGGTGGAGAGTTCGAGCGCGACGACGTTCGGCGTCGCCCATTCCGTCGCGCCGCCGCGCGCCGGTGGGCCTGCGTCGTCGAGGGACTCCAGCGCGCGCCGATACATGTCCAGCGTCGCCAGCCAAGGCCAGGACCATAGGCTCCAGTTGTTCATGCGAGAGACAATATTCCTCCTTTGGCGATTGCTCGCCAGCTTTCGTCCCGACGCCCGCGACCAAACGCCGCGCATGATGTTGCAACGCGTCACGCCGCGCTTAAGTGTTTTGAGCCAATCGACTCATTTGCTCTCACCCGGCGCGAGGATCATGACACCAGCGGCTCCGATCGAACCCGCCGACTCCAAAAGCGCGTCCCCAGCGGGCGCGCTCGTTCGAACCGAGCCTGGGCGCGCCCTCGCGGCGCCGCGGCGCCCGATCGGCGACGTCGACCAAGACCCGGCCGTCTCCGCGGGTTTCAGCGACGTTCTCGATCGCAGTTTCCATGCCGGCGTCGCGCATCTCACCGGCGGGCTCTCGCCCGCCGCCTTGGCGGCCGCCTATTGGGATTGGGCCATACATCTGGCGGCGTCGCCCGGCAAACAGATGCAACTCGCCGAAAAGGCGGCGCGCAAGGCCTGGCGGTTCGGCGCTTGCGCGTCGCAATATCCCGCTTCGCCGCCCTGCATCGATCCGCTGCCGCACGACAAGCGCTTTGCCGGCGAGGCTTGGCGGCATTGGCCGTATAATCTGTTCTACCAGGGATTCCTGCTCAATCAGCAGTGGTGGCACAAGGCCACCACCGGCGTCGCCGGCGTCAGCAAGCAGCATCAAGACGCCGTGGATTTTGCGGCGCGGCAACTGCTCGACATGTTTTCGCCGTCGAATTTTCTGCCGACCAATCCGGAAATCCAGCGGCGAACGCTGGAGACGGGCGGCGCCAATCTCGCTCATGGCTTCCAGAATTTCCTAGAGGACCTGGGGCGCGCGGCGTCCGGGGGCAAGCCCGCCGGCGCGGAGGCGTTCAAACCGGGCCGAAACGTCGCGATCACGCCCGGAAAGGTCGTCTTTCGCAACCGCCTCGTCGAGCTGATTCAATATGCGCCGACGACTGGAGAAGTGCGGCCGGAGCCGGTTCTGATCGTGCCGGCCTGGATCATGAAATATTACATCCTCGATCTGTCGCCCCACAATTCCCTGGTGCGCCATCTGACCGAGCAAGGCTTCACGGTCTTCATGATGTCCTGGAAGAATCCTGGACCGGAAGACCGCGATCTCGACATGGAGGACTATCGCAATCTCGGCGTCATGGCGGCGCTCGACGCGATCTCCGCGATCCTGCCGAACCGCAAAATCCATCTGGCCGGCTATTGCCTCGGCGGAACGCTGGCGTCGATCGCCGCGGCGGCGATGGGCCGCGACGGCGACGATCGCTTGCAGAGCCTGACGCTGTTCGCGGCGCAGACCGATTTCACCGAAGCCGGCGAACTGACGCTGTTCATCAACGAAAGCCAGATCCATTTTCTGGAAGATTTGATGTGGGAGCACGGCTTTCTCGACGCCAAGCAAATGGCGGGCGCCTTCCAACTGCTGCGCTCCAACGATCTCGTCTGGTCCTATGCGCTGAAGGCCTATTTGATGGGCGAACGCGAGCCGATGAGCGACATGATGGCGTGGAACGCCGATTCGACGCGCATGCCTTACAAAATGCATTCGGAATATTTGCGCCGGCTGTTCCTCGACAACGATCTCGCCGAAGGCCGGTTTCACGCCGGCGGCAAGGCGATCGCGCTGCGCGATCTGCGCGTGCCGATCTTCGCGGTCGGCGCCGAACGCGACCATGTCGCGCCTTGGCGCTCGACCCATAAGATCCACCTGCTGGCGGAGACGGAGATCACCTATCTGCTGACGACCGGCGGGCACAACGCCGGCATCGTCTCGGAGCCGGGCCGCCAGCGCGGCGGCTACCAAGCGATGACGCGGCGCGCCGACGAACGATATCTCGATCCGGAGGAATGGACGAAGCTCGCTCCGCGCAAGCAAGGCTCGTGGTGGCCGGAATGGACGGCCTGGCTCGCCGCGCGCTCCGGTGCGCCGGTCGCACCGCCGCCGCTTGGCGCGAGCGGCGCGCCGCTCGGCGACGCCCCTGGGAGCTATGTTCTGGCGCAGTGAGCGCGCGACTCGGTCTCGGTCGAGACGTCAGCGACCGTCCGGGGTCGCCATTCCGACCCAATTGTCCTTGATCTGGCGGAAGTGGATCGCGGGATCGTAGTCTGGGGCGTCGAGGGCGAGCGTGTCTCGGTTCAGGCGGCCGATCGCGGCGAGCACGGCGTAGGAGCCGACGACATAGTCGCGTTGCGCGGTGACGAGTTTGACGCGGGCGTCGAGCAGCGCCTGTTGCGCGTTCAGCACGTCGAGCGTCGTGCGCTGGCCGAAGGCGGCTTCGTCGCGCACGCCGCGCAGCGCCACCTCCGCCGACTTCACGGCGATTTCCGAGTAGCGGATCGCCGCCTTGGCCGTCGTCA
>Ga0265328_10000452_pt1 | contig 19110 bp, 22 predicted proteins | sample 41624metaG_FD_202086 | JGI IMG/M metagenome (GOLD analysis project Ga0265328, IMG submission 202086) | Rhizosphere microbial communities from Carex aquatilis grown in University of Washington, Seatle, WA, United States - 4-16-24 metaG | ecosystem: Host-associated > Plants > Roots > Rhizosphere...
GCCGAACTTGAGCGCGCGATCAAAACGTAGGTCGCCGGTTCGACCCTTCCGCTTCGTCCGATCAGGTGAAGAGCGGCGCAGCTGCGCCTAAAAATTGCGGGGTGGTGGGGGAGCCGCACCGCTTACGTTGGAATCGAAGCCTCTAACCGTGGGGGAGACAGGGCCACCGAGGGCATGACGGGTGTTAACTATGCGTCATCAGTCGTGTCTTCGAACTCAGCTCCCTCGAACTCCATCGCCCTTTCGAAAACTTCTCCTTCGTCTTCGACAAGCCCCAAGGCTTCGTCGATGTCGATTTCCGCTTGAGGCCGCTGCAGCAAACCTTCTCCTTCGAGCCGTTCGATGTCGGGAAGGTCGCGCAGCGTCGCGAGCCCAAACACCTCCAAAAATTTCTTCGTCGTGACATAGGCGAAGGGCGCGCCGGGTTCGGGCGCGCGCAAGGCTCCGTCGATGAGATCGAGACGTTTTAGGCGGCCGACGACGTCGCGGCTGATTTCCTTGCCGGCGAGGCGCGACAATTCGGCGCGGGTCGCCGGTTGCAGGTAAGCGATTGCCGTCACCGCCAGAAGTTCAGTCGGCGTCAATTCGGGCGCGCCGGCGTCGCGAAGCTCGCCCGAACTCACCGCGCGGATCGCGTCGGAGAATCGCGGTTTGGTGCGCAGCTGATAGCCGCCGGCGACGAAGACGAGGTCGTAGGGCCGCGCGCGCAGTTCGTCGGCGATATCGGCGATCAGATCGTCGAGATTGCGCCGCGGTCCGACCAGTTTCGTCAGCATTTCTCTCGGCACGGGATCGCGCGAAGCGAAGATCGCCGTCTCGACGCGGCCCATCCATTCGCGCCAGCGCGCGCCGTCGGGCAATTCGGCGAGCTCTGGATCGAACGGCGATCCCCGTTCGCGTCTTTTCGGACGACTCATGATCCCGCCTCACAAACCATAGAGCCGAAAGTTCGGTCGCCCGGAGAGTTCGCGCACGGCGCCGAGCGCGACGAGCCGATCGAACAAGCGCCGGGCGGCGCGATCGGAGAGACGCGCCGATTTCGCCGCGCGGGCCGGAGAAACCACGTCATCCGAGAACAAAAGCTCGACGACCCGCCCGGCGCCCCTGGCGCGCAATTTGGGTTGGACCGCCAACAGCGCTTGCGCACGACGCGACAGCGCGCCCGCCAAGGCGAAGGCCTCTTGGGCAGCCATCGCATAGGCGCCGGCCACGGCGTCCGTCCAATCCGGATCGCCGGGACGCGGGCGCTTGCCGGTCGCGCCGCGGTGCAATGACGGATGAGTGATCGTGGTCGCGAGGAGCGGAGCCGGCGCATCCCAGCCAAGGCGCCGCGCCAGGACGAGGTCGGCGACCCAAAGCCCGAAAATCTCGGCATCGACGGGGGATGCGTCGGTGAGGAAATTCATTGCGGCGGCGCTCGCCTCCGCAGCCGCCGCGAGCGGATGTTCGGCGCCGTCGACGATGTCGTGAAAGGCGTCGGCGAGCCCTTCGACGTTTGCGCCGTCCGGCAGGTCGAGAAGATCGGTCGCCATTCGCAGCGTCGGCGCGTCGAGCCGGGGGTGTGCGCATGAGTCGGACAGAAAAGTGACATAAGCCGTTTCGCAAAAGTCAGCACTTTTGCGACGGTTTTTAGTGTCCTGAAAAATCAATAGGTTGCGCTTCGCAAAAGTCGAATGCGAAAGGATTTTCTTTCGCAGGAATTTTGCGAATGGCTCAGGCTAAGGTGCGCTGCGGAATGTGTGTAACTTGCTGAGTTTAAAGGATCGATCTTTCCTTATGTCACTTCTCTGTCCGACTCATGCGTAAGGGCCAGAAACGCTGACAAAACTCATCGGACCGCACTGCAACCTCGACGATCTGATTGCCGATATTGCCGACGAACTGCGCGCACGGCCTTACGACCTCGTCTTCGTCGCCGGCGGCTATCAGCTGCGCACCAAACCGCGATTCTCCGACGCGATCCGCGCGGTGAGTTCGGGCGAGCTTCGCGACGCCGGCGCGCCCGAATTGACGCCGACTGAACTTCTGGCGGTGACGGCGATCGCTTATCTGCAACCCGCCACCCGCGCGGAAATCTCTCGCCTAGCCGGCAAGGAGATCAGCCGCGACGTCATCGGCCGCCTGAAGCGTCTCGATCTCATCGACGGAGCCATGCGCGCGCCCGAACCCGGCGCGCCCTTCGCCTATGTCACGACGAAGAAATTCCTGGAGGTTTTCGGGCTCGCCTCCCTGCGCGAGCTTCCCGACATCGAACGGCTCGAAGACGAGGGGCTGTTGCAGCGGCCCGCGGCGGACGTGGATCTCGAAAAGGCTTGGGGGATTTCCGAGGAGGACGACGAGCCGTTCGAGGCTTGTCAGATCAAACGAGAGGGAAGGCTTCGATCGTCGTGAAGCGCTGACGCATAACAGCGCCTTGGCATAAGTTCGATCGAACCGAAAGTTCATGAGTCTTGCCTCTTCATCGTTGCGAAACGGCGGCACGGCCCCTGGAGCAGTTGAGACCTCGACAATCGACCCTATTTGCTTGCTCAGATCCGGCGACGATCAATGGAATGCGCCCTGTGCGCGTCTGCGCGCTCGGCGAACGATCATGGAGGAGCGAAGAGTGAGTATGTGGTCCGACATTGCGTATTACGCGACGCTGGCGTTCGAGAGCGCCATCGGGATATTTGGCGTCCGCCTTTATGAGGAGCCGCGCTACGAAGTCCTTGCCCGTCTTGGGGAGCGGCTCGAAATACGTCGTTATGCGCCACGGCTCGCGGCGGAAGTCGTGCTCCCGCGCGCGGGGCGGGCGGAAACGGACGACGCCTTCCGCCTGCTGTTTGCCTACATCGCCGGCGCTAACCAGGATGGGGAAACGCGCGCCGCCAAGCTGGCCATGACCGTTCCCGTCGAAGTGCGCGGAAATGACAAGCTCGCCATGACCGCGCCAGTCCAGGTTTCCGAAGCGGACGGCGCGGTTCGGATGTTGTTCTATCTGCCTAAGAAATATAGCGCCGACTCGGCGCCGAAGCCCACGGACGAACGCGTGCGACTCGTGAGCGTTCCGAGCGAGACGGTCGCTGCCTTGCGCTATTCTGGTCCCAGTGACAATTTCGGCTTACGGCGATCTGAACTCATGAACCTTTTGAAGGAATCGCTGTGGCGCCCGACCGGAACGCCCTATCAGCTCAGCTATGACCCGCCTTTCACGCTTCCCTTCCTGCGCAGGAACGAGGCTGCCGTCGCGGTTGATCAAAGACCTTGAAGCTCTTCCGGACGCGGCAGGCGACGACGTCATCGCTTCAGAGCGATTGGTTCAAGCCCTCCGGGGGGGAGATTTTGGCTTCTTGAGCCTCTCAGATCGGTTCAAGCCGAACTCCGGCTCCTTCGATTAGAAGGGCCAGCCTCGATGACTGCTGACACCTGTCGGAATTTGCCCGTGTTTAACTCGCGCAACAATGGATTGGGAAACCGTCTGCGGCGCGTGATGGCGTAAAAGCTCTCCTTGATTTCAGGAAAACGATGATGCTCCACCAATATCCCTGTGGACAGTTCGTCCATGACCACCACGGGCGGCACGAGCGCGAGGCAGTCGCCTTCTCTCGCGATGAGGCGAAGCATCGTCATGTCGTCGATTTCCGCAAGAATGATCGGCGGGATGTCCGCCGCTTCGAGTAAAGCGTCGAAGGCCATGCGCATGCTGTTTCCGCGCCCTGGCAGAGCGATAGGAATCTTCGCGAGATCATGCGGAAACCGAAACGCTCGTTTGACGACCTTCGGGTGTCCAATCAAGCTGACGGGCTGTTCGGAGATCAAGGTGCTCTGCCAATCGGCGTCTTGATCGGCCGTGGCGGGCTGATTTGAGAGGACGAGATCGAGCGCATGGTGCTCAAGCTGGGCTAGTAGGTCGGCGAGAGCTCCCGATCGGATGATGAGCTCGATGTCGCGCCGGCCGATGAGCGGACGAATGAGTTCGATCTGGAAGTTGCGCGATAGTGTCGCCACGGCGCCGATGCGCAGCGTGCGGCGCGCATCGTCATCTAGCCCTTTCAACGTGTTCAGCAGTTCATCGCCCGACTTGAAGACCGTATTGGCGTAGGCGAGCGCGACGCGGCCGGCTTCCGTCAGCTGGAGAGCGCGGTTGCGTCGTTCGAAGAGCGCATGACCGAGCTGTTCTTCGAGAGCCTTGAGTTGTACGGAAAGCGACGAAGGAGAGACGTTCAGCCGGCGCGCCGCCTGCGTCAATCCGCCTTCGTTGGCGATGGCCCAAAAGTAGCGCAGGTGATGGTAGTTCAGGAACGCCATGCAATCGTTCTAATTTATACAACGATCCCTTTCAATAATTGAATTTTTCAAAATACGGCTCCCGGCTTAGCCTTGTTTTCGACACTGCTCCTCGGGAGACCGCCATGTCGCAAGAGCTCGCTTTGATCGCCCTCATCGGCCCCGCCGCGCTTGCGGCCGCCGCTGTCATGCCGACGTTTGGCGGCAATGATCCGCCGAAGTCGATGGCGTTGCGTTGCGTCCTCGCCGGGACGATAGCGCTCCTTGCGGCGCTGTTCCTCGCCGCCAATGTCGCTTGGCGAGGATCGTTGTTCGCCCCCATACTTTCCGTCGCTGGCGTCGGGCTCAGCGTCTATGTCGACGCGCTCTCTGCGATGCTGCTCCTCTTGGTGTCGTTCATCGGCGTCGTGGTTCTGCGCTACAGTCGGAATTATCTCGACGGAGACCCTGGACAAAGCCGCTTCTTCAAATGGCTTTCCCTGACGCTTGCTTCCGTATTGACCCTCATCGTCTCGGGCAACCTGGCCCTTTTGATCGCCGCCTGGATCGCGACCAGCCTCGGACTGCATAAACTCCTGTTGTTTTACCCAGAGCGCCCCGCCGCGCAGCTCGCCGCGAAGAAGAAATTCGTCGCCAGCCGGATCGGCGATCTCTGTCTCGTCGCGGCCGCCTTCCTCCTGTGGTCGCGGTTCGGCTCGCTGGAGCTGCCGACTTTGATCGCCGAAATGAGAGGAGCCCCCGGGGGCGGGAGCGATCTCCTTGCGCCGGCCTTGCTCATCGCCAGCGCGGCGCTGCTCAAATCCGCGCAGCTTCCCGTTCACGGCTGGCTCATCGAGGTGATGGAGACGCCGACGCCGGTCTCGGCCCTATTGCACGCAGGCGTCATCAACGCCGGCGGCTTTCTGGTGCTGCGGCTCGCCGATGTCGTGGCGTCCTCGACCGCCACGATGACGACATTGGCGCTCGTCGGCGGCGCGACCGCCCTGTTCGGGTCGGTCGTGATGCTGACCCAGACCTCGGTGAAGGCCTCGCTCGCCTATTCCACCATAGCGCAGATGGGTTTCATGATGCTCGAATGCGGTCTCGGCGCCTTTCCGGCGGCGCTGCTCCACATCCTCGCACATTCGCTCTACAAGGCCCACGCCTTCCTATCCTCGGGGAGCATTATCGATCTCGCGCGCGCATCCTGGACTCCGAGCCCCAGCGGACAGCCGCACCCCGCGCGTTACCTCCTCGCCATCCTGACCGCGCCGATTTTTGCTCTCGTGGTCGGCGCTTTCTTCGGGACCACGCTCGTCGACAAACCCGGGGCGATCGTTCTCGCCGCAATTCTCCTGATGGGGATTGTCCATCTCTTCGCCAATGCATGGGACGAGCGCCTCAACACATATGTGCTGGGCAAGGCGGCGGGCATGGCCGTTCTCGTCGCCATCTCATTCTTCGCGCTGCATGCGGCAATGGAAGTCCTCGTCGCGCAATGCGTTCCCCGCTCCGCGCCGCTTCGGGGAGTGACCGATGCAGTCATCGCCATCGTCGTCGTCCTCTCCTTCGGAGCGGTGACGCTGTTCCAAAGCGTCATGGCGAGCCACGCGAAATCCGGCTTTTGGCAAGCCGCCTACGTCCATCTTTCCCACGGTCTGTATCTAAACACCATCGCCAACCGGCTGATGCTGCACCTTTCGCCGCGGCGCGCGGTCGCGAACTGAAAACATGGAGGCAATCGTCATGAACGCCGCAGTCCGTTTTGCCACCGCTCCCGAAAGCGCCGCGCCCGCGACAACGCGGACCCGCGCAGAAATCGAGCGCGGGATCGACGCCGCATGCAAGAAAATCGCGCCGCTGTGGCCCCTCAAGAATTTTGTCGCGGTGAATCCGTTTCTCGGCTTCAGCGATCAATCTTTTGAAGCGACGACGGCCTATTTGAAGCGAGTCGCGCACGCGGACATACTCGCGCCGCGCGGCTTCTATCGCGAGGCGATCTCCTGCGGCGCGATCGACGACCGTTCGCTCGAGCAGGCGCTCGCTTCCAGCACGAGCAGGGTGAATCTTCCTGTCGACGTCCAGGCGCTGAAGATTGCGGCGATGACGGAGCGGAAAGGCGGGATCCGTTCGCCGGGCGCTTTCACGACGGTCGCCGAGTTGCTCGATGCGTTGGCGGACGGCGATCGGCAGGCGTCACTCGTCGGATTCATGATCGACGAAATCTCGAAATGGTGCGCGGCCTATTTCGACGAGGGCCAAGCCAGTTGGCGCATGCCGCAGCGCTCTCTCGGCCCCTACGCCGCCTGGCGTGCGAACGCGAGATTCGACCGCAATCCCGAAGTGATGGGCGTGAAGGGCTTTCGCAAGACCGTGCGGGCTCTGCCGGATGACCCGATCAACGCGGTCTTGGAGGTGATCGAGCGACTGCAAATCCCGGCGCGCGCCGTTGACGACTATCTCTACCGCGCCCTCTTCGACATCGGCGGCTGGGCGGCTTACGCACGCCATCTCGTCTGGAACGACGAACTTTATGGCCAAAAGAACGACGTCATGAAGGAACTTCTCGCCATCCGAGTGGCCTATGGCTATGGCCTGTTTCAGGCGCGCACCGACGCGAAGTTCCGCGCGGCCTGGGCACATGCGATGGCCGAAGCCGCGAAGCCCCCGATCGACCATCGGCTGAACGACGATCCCGATCTGGCGCTCGATCGGGTGCTGCATGAGGCCTACGAAATCGCTTTTCGTCGGCGCTTCATCGCCCGGCTCTCGGCGAGCGACGATCGAGCATCGCCAAGCAGAGCGAGCCGCAGACCGCTCGCGCAAGCCGCGTTTTGCATCGACGTGAGATCAGAAATTTTCCGCCGCGCGCTCGAAACCGTCGCGCCCGAACTCGATACGATCGGCTTCGCCGGGTTCTTTGGGCTTCCAATCGAATATGTCCCAATTGGCCAGTCGCGCGGTGGCGCCCACTGTCCCGTGCTGTTGAAACCTCACTTTGTCGTCTGCGAGGCGGTGACGGACGCGTCGGAAAACGAGGAGCGAGAGGTGCTGGGGCTGAGACTGCTGCGCCGACGCGCGGCGAAAGCCTGGAAGGCGTTCAAGCTCTCGGCTGTTTCCTCATTCGCCTATGTGGAGACGGCGGGGCTCGGATATCTGTTCAAAATTTTCTCCGACAGTCTCGGGCTGACCCGCACGGTGCCGGACCCCAGTCTCGACGGCTTCGATCGCGCGGTGCTCGGTCGGCTTGGGCCGCGCATCGAGGCGGGCGCTCTCGATGGGAGAATGACGGGGTTCAATCACGAAACGAGCGTCGCGATGGCAGAGGCGGTGCTGCGAGCCATGTCGCTCACCAAGGATTTCGGCCGCCTGGTGTTGCTCGTGGGTCATGGCTCGACGACGGCGAACAATCCCCACGCTTCCAGCCTCGACTGCGGGGCTTGCGGCGGTCATACGGGAGAAGCCAATGCGCGCGTCGCGGCGGCCATCCTCAATGATCCAAGAGTGCGCCGAGGACTCGGCGTCCATGGAATCGTCATTCCAGGGGACACTCAGTTCCTCGGCGCTCTGCACGACACGACGACGGATGAGGTCGAGATCTTCGATGCGGAAACAGCGCCGGAGGGCCATCGCCAGGAGATAGAAGAGCTTGAGACTCTGCTCGAAAAAGCCGGCGCTCTGGCGCGCTCGGAACGGGCCGTCCTGCTGGGTGCGGCGGCGGCGCGGAACGTGGACAAAGCCGTTCGCTTCCGCAGCCGGGACTGGTCGCAGGTGCGGCCGGAATGGGGACTCGCGGGCAACGCGGCGTTCATCGCCGCGCCACGGGAGCGAACGAGCGGCGTCGATCTTGGCGGGCGCGCCTTCCTGCACAGTTACGATCAAAGCTCGGACGATGGATTCCGGATTCTGGAACTGATCATGACGGCGCCGATGGTCGTGGCGAGCTGGATCAATCTCCAGTATTTCGCCTCGACCACCAACAACAAGCTATTCGGGAGCGGCAACAAGACGCTTCACAACGTCGTGGGACAACTCGGGGTCTTGGAAGGCAACGCCGGCGACTTGCGCGTCGGTCTGCCGTGGCAGTCGGTGCACGACGGCCGCCGCTTCGTGCATGAGCCTTTGCGTCTCAATGTCTTCATCGAAGCGCCGGAAGGGGCGATGGACGCCATCATCCAACGGCACGCGCATGTGCGCGACCTCGTCGAGAATGGCTGGCTGTTCCTGCACGCGCTGGTCGACGACGGAGGGCGCATCCGGCGCCGCCTCGGGCCAGGAGAGTGGCGCGACTGTCAGCCGGAAACCGATCGCACAGCAAGCCCGGCGAGCTAGGCGATGGCGAGAGTGCATCCTTTCAACGGACAACGCGCCGCCATTGCGACGATGCATGGCAAGGAGCAAGTCGTCGCGCCCGTCATGGCGCAATGGTTCGGTCTTCTTGTCGAGCGCGCGGAAGAGATCGACACCGACGCGCTTGGGACCTTCACCGGGGAAATCGAACGAAAGGGGAGCATGTTGGACGCCGCGCGCGCGAAAGCGAGACTGGCGATCGAGCGCACGGGCGCGCGCCTCGGCATCGGCAGCGAAGGGGCGTTCGGTCCTCATCCCATTGTGCCGATCCTGCCTTCGGGATTGGAGTTGATCGTGCTTATCGACTCCGAATCGAACCACGAGATCGCGGTGCATCGCAGAACGCGGACCAACTACAATTCGACTTTCGTGACCCCCGGCGAGGATCCGTCGGACTTTTTGGAACGCGTCGGCTTTCCGCGGCATGCCGTCATCGTGCGGCCGGAGGTGGGCGACGAGCATCCTGCAATGATGAAGGGGATCGTCGACGACAAAGACTTGAATGATGCGATCGAAATGCTGGCCGCCGCATCTGCATCCGGAAGAGCGCTGGTGCAAACCGACATGCGCGCGCATCTCAACCCGACACGCATGAAGGCGATAAGGCGCGTGACGAAAGCGCTCGCGCTTCGTGTCGCGAGACTTTGCGCAGTCTGTGGATCTCCGGGCTTTGGACTTTGCGATGTGACGCGGGGCTTGCTGTGCGGAGAGTGCGGCTCGCCAACCGATCTCATTCAAGCTGAGATCCATGCCTGCGGACGTTGCGGTCACATAGAGAACAAGCGCCAGCGCCCAGAGACGCTTCGGGCCGACCCCATGTGGTGCAGCCTCTGTAATCCCTGACAAATCCAAGTCTTCACGGCAGTCTCGAGCGAGATTGGCAGGTCTCGCTTCAGGCCCATCAACCCGAGGAGGAGTGAAAATGCTGAAGGATCTTTACGAAATCGGCGAGATTCCGCCCCTCGGCCATGTGCCGAAAGGCATGTACGCCTGGGCGATCCGCAAGGAGCGCCACGGGCCGCCGGAGGAGGCGATGCGAATCGAGGTCGTGCCCACTTGGGAGCTCGATAGCCATGACGTGCTCGTTCTCGTGATGGCGGCGGGCGTCAATTATAACGGAGTCTGGGCGTCGCTCGGCGAACCGGTGTCGACGCTCGACGGTCATGACAGTGCATATCATGTCGCCGGCTCCGACGCGTCCGGCGTCGTCTGGGCGGTGGGCTCCAAGGTCAAGCGCTGGAAGGTGGGCGACGAAGTCGTCATCCATTGTAATCAGGACGATGGCGACGACGAGGAATGCAATGGCGGCGATCCGATGTTCTCGACGTCGCAGCGCATTTGGGGATATCAGACTCCCGACGGCTCCTTCGCGCAATTCTGCCGCGCGCAGGATCGCCAATTGATGGAGCGCCCCAAGCACCTCACCTGGGAGGAGGCGGCTTGCTACACGCTGACGCTCGCAACAGCCTATCGCATGTTGTTTGGCCACGAGCCGCACCGACTGAAGCCCTCCGACAATGTGCTCGTCTGGGGCGCGTCCGGCGGGCTTGGAGTCTTTGCCGTGCAGCTCTGCGCGGCGACCGGCGCGAATGCGATCGGTGTGATCTCCGACGAGAGCAAGCGAGACTATGTGATGTCGCTTGGAGCCAAGGGCGTCATCAACCGCAAGGATTTTAAATGCTGGGGCCAACTCCCTAAGGTCAACACGCCCGAATTCAACGAGTGGACCAAAAACGCGCGGGGTTTCGGCAAGGCGATCTGGGACATCACCGGCAAGAAGGACGTCGACATCGTCTTCGAACATCCGGGCGAGCAGACGTTCCCGGTTTCCTGCCTCGTCGTGAAGCGAGGCGGCATGGTCGTGTTTTGCGCGGGCACGACGGGCTTCAACCTGACCTTCGACGCGCGCTACGTCTGGATGCGGCAGAAGCGCATCCAAGGCTCGCATTTCGCGCATTTGAAGCAGGCGACCGCCGCGAACCGTTTCGTCATCGACCGCCGGGTCGATCCCTGCATGTCGGAAGTGTTTTCTTGGGAAGAGATTCCGCAGGCGCACACGAAAATGTGGCGGAACCAGCACGCGCCTGGGAATATGGCCGTCCTCGTCTGCGCCCCGACGACCGGCTTGAGGACGATTGAGGAAGTCATTCAAACGTCGGCGAAGAAATCGCTCAGCCCTCGGGGCGAGATGGAGCGCACGACCTGACCACTGTTCAGCCGAGGAGCGCCGACGCAATGCTTCGTCGTTGCGCCGGACGCTTCTCTTGCGCCGAGCTTCGAACCTGGAGTTTCTGCAATGCTATCGCCCGGCAGCCATTTGGCTCGGCTCGAAGCGGAATCGATTCATATTCTGCGCGATGCCGTCGCGGAATCCGAAAGACCTGTGATGCTCTTTTCGGCGGGCAAGGACTCGACCGTCATGGCGCATCTTGCGTTGCGCGCCTTTTTTCCGGGAACCCCTCCATTTCCCCTGCTGCATGTCGACTCGACCTGGGAGTTTCGCGACCTCACAGAATTTCGCGACGCATTCGCGCGAGAACATGGATTCGAACTCATCGTTTACGCCAATGAACAAGGCCGCGCCTTGGGATTCAACCCCTTCGAACACGGCGACCGCTATACGATGGTGATGCGAACCGACGCGCTGAAGGCTGCGCTTGACCAAGGCGCTTATGATGTCGTCTTCGGCGGCGCGCGTCGCGACGAAGAAAAATCCCGCGCCAAGGAGCGGATCGTTTCGATCAGAAACCCGGGTCATGTTTGGGATCCGCGACAGCAAAGACCCGAGTTTTGGCGTCAATACAATCTGCGGCTCTCCAAGGGACAATCGGCCAGGGTCTTCCCGCTCTCCAATTGGACCGAACACGACGTCATCGAGTACGCGCTCTTGCGCGAGATCACGCTCGCTCCCCTCTATTTCGCGGCTCCACGCTCCGTTGTCGAACGGAGCGGCGCCTTTATCGTTGTCGACGACGAGTCGAGAATGCGGTTTCAACCGGGGGATCAAATCACGACGAAAACCGTCCGCTTCAGAACCTTGGGATGCTGGCCGGTGACGGGGGCCATCGAATCTCAGGCCAGCGATCTCGCCGCCGTCGCGGAGGAAACCATCGCGTCGAGGATATCCGAACGCCAAGGCCGGGTCAGCGACGGCGAAGATGGCGGCTCGCTCGAACAAAAGAAGCGTGAGGGCTATTTTTGACATCCGGCATATGAGATTGCGCAGCAAGATCACGGACGCCGTCAGCCAGAATCAGAGTCTGCGCCCCATCACCTTCGGTTGCGCGCTGGGCTGAACAGGTCGTCCGCGGCGTGCGCAGCAGATCTTCCCGTAACATGTGATCGGTTGCTCAAACCCAAAGCAAATCTTACGGAACGCAAAATGAAAGCGCCGCGGGATTTCTCCCGCGGTGCTTTCTTTCAAGCTCAACGATTCTGGAAGCCTACGCGCGCGCTGCTCTCGTCACCAGTTTCGGCTCGGTCAGCAGGGCGCCGACGGCGACGAAGGTCACCGCCAGAACCGCGTGCAGCCAGCGATCCGGCCCATTGATGTGCACGAAGCCGAGCAGCATGGATCCGCTCGTGAGGAAGCCGGCGATCGCAACGACGACATAGAGCCCCGCCACCACGCGAATGGCCAGCAGCGGCTTGCCGGCGAAAGCGCCCGCCAGAAAGGCGAGGCCGGTCACGAGATGGACTGCGTTATGCGCCGCGTTCGTCTCGAAAAGCCCCGTCTCCGAGCTGATCGGATTAGGCAGGAAGCTGACGAGTCCGATGGCGACGAAGGTGACGCCGAAGAGTTTCGCCGCGAAGTCGGCGTTCCAGTATTTGGCAAACATTGTCGTGATCCTTTCGAGGTTGCTGTGGTCAGGCGGCGGCGCGCGTCGTCCCGACGAGCGGAAAGTCGATTTCGGTGCGAGCGATGTGATTGAAGTAGTTGGTGAACACGTTCATTGCCGTGTGCCCGACCATCTCGACGATCTCTTCTTCCGAGAAGCCGGCGGTGCGAACGGCGGCGAGATCGCCGTCGGTGAGATGACCGCGCTCGCGCACGATCTTGACGACAAAGGCGAGTGCAGCAGCGGTCTTCGCATCGCCGGACACGCCGGCGAGATTGCGTTCGATCTCGTCCTTGGAGACGCCAGCCTTCTTGCCGAGCATCGTGTGTGCGGAGGCGCAATAGTCGCAGGCGTTCGCGCCAGCGATGGCGACGGCGAGCTGTTCGCGAAGCTTGGGATCCAGCGCGCCGCCGGCGAGCCCCGCCGACAGGCCGAGATAGCCAGCCAAAGCAGCCGGCGACTGCGCCATCGTGGAGATGAGGTTCGGCACGCCGCCCATTTGCGTCTTGACGGCGGCGAGCAGGTCTTTCGTCTTCTGGGGCGCCGTAACGGCGTCGATCTTCCGAATGCGTTGCATGCGATACCCTCCTTTGTCTGCGGACCGACGAAGCCGCGCCGCATCCATGGAGGTCACATCGCGCCAATCGAGACTAAAGAGCAATATGGCCGAGGGAGTTAGGGGGTAACGGCAAACCCAATGAGACGATCTGCAAACTTTAGGCTTCGTCTCCTCGGAAATCGGAGGGCGGCGCGCCGAACTTCTGCGCGAAGGCGCGGGTGAAGGCGGCGGCCGACCGGTAGCCGACCTTCTTCGCTACCTCCTGCACATTGACGCGCGACTGACCAAGCAGCGCCAATGCGCGTTGCAGGCGCCAGTCGGCGAGATAGCTCATGGGTCCCTCGTTCATGAGTTCGCTGAAACGATCGGCGAAACGGCTGCGCGACATGCCGACGGCCAGCGCGAGACTCTCCACCGTCCACGGATGGCTGGCGTCCCTGTGCATCAACTCCAGCGCCCGGCCGATTTGCGGATCGGTCATGGCGCCGAGCACCCTTGCAAGATCGGGGGATTGTTCGACGCTGGCGCGAATCGTCTCGATGAAGAACACCTCCGAGAGCCGCGCGATCGCAGCCGCGGAGCCCAGGCCTTCGGTAAATACCCGGCGCACGACCAGACGCAGCGTTTCGTCGAGCAGCGGGTGACGGGCGCGGTCCGCCGGCGTCATGACGATCGCGTCGGGCAGCGCGCGCAGCAGGGGATGGTCCGCCCCTTCGGCGAAGCCGAAATGGCCGCAGACCATTTGCGTCGACGCGGCCGGATTGCCCGAACCGACCACGAAGACGCCGGCGCCGTCGTAACCGGAATCCTCAATCACCCGCTCGAGCGGGGCCGGCGTTCGGTCCGCGCGATCGGCGAGGACATGTTCCTGCCCACGCGGAATGACGATCACGTCGCCGGGTCCGATTTCGACGCTGCGACCAGAGGCGAGGCTGACGTGACAGCGGCCCTGGACGACGAGGTGAAAGCGCGCGGTTTCGCGATAGGTGGGAACCGTGATGGCCCAAGGGGCGGAGTAATCGGTCCGGAAATAGAGCGTGGCACGCAGCCGGATCGTGTCGAATATGTCGCTCAAGACGTCGATCATGTGGATCGTCCTGTGTGATGGCACCAAGGGCCGCAATAAAGCGACCCTGGGCGCATCGAGCCTGTCCCTAGGTTCATGATGGACATCAAGCGCCTGACATTCTCGGTTTGCTGCGTGTTTCCCTAATTTGCATGCACGCGCGACGTATCGTCAAACATCTCGCGGATCCTGGTTCGCAGAGCCGGCAGAACACGGTTTTCGAACCAAGGATTGCGCTTCATCCAGGTTCCGCTGCGCCAAGATGGATGAGGCAACGGGAAGAATGCGGTCGAATGTTCGTCGAAGTTCTGGACGATTTCGGTCAGGGTTCGGCGCTTTTGGGTCTTGAGGTAGTTTCGTTGTGCGTAACTGCCGACGAGTAGAGTCAGCCGATCGGGCGGAAGACCGGACAAAATCCGCTCATGCCAGAGCGGCGCGCATTCCGGTCGCGGGGGAAGGTCCCCGCTCGAGCCGGCGCCGGGATAACAGAAGCCCATCGGGACCAGCGCGACCTTCGTCGGATCGTAGAAAGTCTCTTTCCCAAGACCCGTCCAATCGCGCAGCCGTTCGCCGCTCGCGTCGTCCCATGGAATTCCGCTGGCGTGAACCCGAGCCCCTGGCGCCTGGCCGATGATGACGAGGCGGGATGTCTTGCTGAACTGCACGATCGGGCGAGGTCCCGCCGCCAGCTTGCTCGCGCAAACGGTGCAGGCGCGGATCTGCGCGAGCAGATCGTCGGCGGCTTGATCGGGTTTCATGGTCGGTTGCCTCTCCGTCGGCCGGGACCTTCACCCGCGCAAGCATTCGGTGGTGAAGTCCATGAAGGCGCGAACCTTCGGTGAGATGAGGCGGCGCGAAGGATAGACCGCGTTGGCCGCACGATCGCCGAGAGTGTGATCCGGCAAGACGCGCGCAATTACCCCGCTTTGCAAGAGAGCCCGCGCATAATGCAGCGGGACGACGACCGGCGTGCGCGTTCCAAACGCCGATTTCATCGCGCCGGATCGCAAGAGATTGACCATTTGCGACGCGACCTCGGCGGCTTTCGCTCGGGCGCTCGATTTCGCCAAGCTCGATGTGATCACCCTTTCCTGGCAGAAAGCGCTGGGCGGCGAAGCGGCGCATGGCGTGCTCATTCTTTCGCCGCGCGCCGTCGAGCGACTCGAAAACCATACGCCGTCCTGGCCGATGCCGAAAATTTTTCGTCTGAGCAAGAGCGGCAAGCTCAATGAAAGCATATTTAAAGGCGAGACCATCAATACGCCGTCGCTCCTCTGCGTCGAAGATTATCTCGACGCGCTGAATTGGCAAAATCCATCGGCGGGCTCTACGCGCTCATCGCCCGCGCGGATGCTAACGCCGCGACGCTCGCAGGCTGGGTCGAGAAGACGCCTGCGTGCGATTTCCTGGCCAAGACTCCCGCAACGCGCTCCAACACCAGCGTCACGCTGGTCGAGAAGGAAGGCGCGGGCTTCGACTTCAACGCCTATCGCGATTCGCCGCCGGGCCTGCGCATCTGGTGCCGCGCGACGGTCGAGGCCGCCGACATCGCCGTCCTGACGCAATGGATCGATTGGGCCTATGCGGAAGCGACAGCGGGCCTCGTCGCCGCCGACTGACCGAACGACGCCTCCCTCTTAAGCGCTCAATCCCCCCTCAACCACCGCTCTCGGCAGGATGCTGCAATGACTCCTCGTGTTCTCATCTCGGATCAGCTCTCGGCAGCCGCCTTGCAAATTTTCACGATGCGCGTCGTCACCTTCGATCCCTTCCTCTCCGCTGAACGCGCCAAGACCCTCGGCGTCGAGCAGGTGGAACTCTACGACCTTCTGGCGCGCGCGGATTTCATCATGCTGCACACGCCGCTCATCGAGCAGACGCGCAACATTCTCTCGTCCGACAGCCTCGCCAAGACCAAGCAGGGCGTGCGCATCATCAACTGCGCAAGGGGCGGCCTCGTCGACGAAGCGCCTTGCGCAGGGCGCTCGACGGCGGCCATGTCGCCGGCGCGGCCCTCGACGTTTTCGTGACCGAGCCCGCGACCAGCAATGTGCTGTTCGGCCATCCGCATGTCGTCTGCACGCCGCATCTCGGCGCCTCGACCTCGGAGGCGCAGGAGCAGGTGGCGCTGCAGGTCGCCGAGCAAATGTCGGACTATCTGATGCGCTGCGCGATCTCCAGGGTATGGTGGCGGTTGGCGGTCATAACCATTGATAATTACCCCTTATCGATGGTGATAGAACCAACTGCTTGACTTAGTAAAAAACATATCCGAAACTACCCAAAATCGTCCCTCGACCCCTTTTCCGGCGGAACTCCGCGAGGCGTCCATGTCCATCACCGTCAAAATCGGCGAGGCGAAAGCCCGCCTCTCGGAGCTCATCGCCAAGGTCGAAGCCGGCGAAGACATCGTCATTCAGCGCGGCAATGAGCCCGTCGCCCGCCTCGTGCCGCTCGAAACCGACAAACGCCGACGGGCGCAGGAGGCGATCGCTCGCATCCGCGCCTTGCGCGACAGCGGCGACATCAAGCCCGTGACCGTCGACGAAATCCTCGCTTGGCGGCACGAAGGCCATAAATACTGATGCCCTTCGTCCTCGACGCCTCCTTAGCAGCGAGCTGGTTTTTACCGGACGAAGCCAGCCCCGCGACGAACGCGCTGCTCGATCGGCTCGTGGACGCGGAAGCCGCCGTACCGAGCCTCTTTCGCCATGAGATGCGCAACTTGATGTTGCTTGCGCATCGGCGGGGTCGCCTGTCGCGCGCAAAATTCCGCGAAGTGATCGCCGAACTCGGCGCCGCGCCCGTTCGCGATTGCGGCCCCGGCGCCGACGACGAAATTGTCGACCTCGCGATGAAGCATGATTTGACGGCTTATGACGCCGCCTATCTGGGCTTGGCTTTGCGTGAGCGCTTGCCACTCGCGACGCTCGACAGAAAGCTCGCGGCCGCCGCCCATGCGGAAAACGTCCCGGTGCTCGGACCGCTGGGCGCGTCATGAAGCCGGGCGACGACTTTGCGATCGATGCGCTCGCCGGATTTCTGCCGTTGGCGACGCGAGACCGGCTCGCCGAGTCGCTGAGCGAAGCGGAAATCGACACGCTCTCGCATCTCGCAAAGACCGGCACGGGGCCGAACTCGCTGCGGGCGCTGGCAAGCGACCTCGTCTATCTCGAGGCTTGGGCGCGTGCATCAACGAATGCGCCTCTCGTCTGGCCGGCGTCGGAAACGACCGTGCTGCGTTTCATCGCTCATCATCTGTGGGATGAGGAAGAGCGCGAGAAAAATCCCGAACATGGCATGCCGCGAGAGGTCGCCGAGGCTTTGCGCACCGAAGGTCGCCTGAAGTCGACCGGCCCGCATGCGCCGGCGACCGTACGGCGCCGCCTCGCGCTCTGGTCCAGCCTGCATCGCTGGCGCGGACTCGACGGGCCGTTTAGTAATCCGTCCATTCGGAACGCGTTGCGTCTCGCCATTCGCGCCGCCGATCGGCCGCGAGCACGCAAAAGCGCATCGGCGATCACCCGCGATGTTCTCGATCAGCTGCTCGCGACTTGCTCGCGGGGCAGGGCGGTCGATCTGCGCGACCGCGCGCTTCTGCTACTTGCCTTTGGCTCCGGCGGGCGTCGCCGCGCGGAAATCGCACGGCTCAAAGTCGACGATCTCGAAGAGCGCGAACCGGTCCCCGCCGACCCTAAGGCGCCGAAGGACGAACAGCTTCCGGTCATGGCGATCCGGCTGCGGCGCACGAAAACGTCGTCGGCCGACGCCGGCGAAAGCGTGCTCGTCGTCGGCCGGCCCGTCGAAGCTCTGCGCGCCTGGCTCGCCCTTTCGAAAATCGACGCCGGTCCGGTGTTTCGGCGGATCGACAAATGGGGAAATATCGGCGCCGCCGCGCTCGATCCGCAAAGCGTCAACGCCATGATCAAGAGCCGCTGCGCTGGCGCGGGGCTCGATCCAGGGGAATTCTCGGCGCATGGGTTGAGGTCGGGATATCTCACCGAAGCCGCGCGCGCCGGCGTGCCGCTGCCCGAGGCCATGCAGCAGTCGCGGCATCGCTCCGTCCAGCAGGCGGCGCGGTATTACAATGAGGGCGAAATCGTGCGGGGCAAGGCGGCGCGATTGGCGTAGGCGTCAGGGTAATTGTCAGCTCGCCTGACCCCTTGAGGCATCCACCAACTCGCACCGAATTCGGGCCAGAGCGCTGCTAGGCGCAACTTTCATTGCGCGTAGCGCCATTCGTGCGCATAGACTTGATTGTTGCGCGGACCTGAGCCATTCTTGCGCGTAGAGTTTGCACGCAAGAAAGCTCCGCCTTGGCGAAACAGATTCCCGATGATGCGCTGGCGGTTATCGAAAACGCTGTGCGCCGTCACCCAGGCGGCGCTTCGGCAAGACAGGTCATGCGCGACCTTGCAGCCCCAATTCCCCTTCGGACTCTGCAATATCGCCTCAAATCTCTCGTCACTCGAAATCGTCTCATCATGGAGGGCGAAGGGCGTTGGGCGAGATACCGCATGCCCGGCGCGGCTGCCCTCGCACCATCCGAAGTTGTCGCTCGGGAAGAAGCAGAAGAGCGCGCGATTCCTTTATCCGAGGCAGGGACATCGATCCGCAACTATGTCCGGGAGGCGCTGGAAGCCCGCAGGCCCGTCGGTTACGACCGCAAGTTCCTCGACCACTATTGTCAGCTGAACAGAATTGTTGAGACTCAAGGCGTTAGCACAGGCAAAGCATGGGGTTGGTGAGACTGAGTCTCACGAAATCCGACTCAACCGCGCGCTCAACATATTGAAATACCTAAGTTTTGTGGGGAAATCGCCTCGTTCACGCGAGGCGTTCACGCAGTCTCACGAAATCCGAGTCAAGGGGTTGCCAGAACATATTGAAATACCTTTATTTTATGGCCGCAGCACCCTTCACGTGTAACCGTTCACATCCCCCGGCGATTCAAACGACGACCTTGGCGGGGATTATGGGGAGCGTTAGGTTTGCGCGGGCCGCGGCGATGAGGTTGCGGGCGTATTCCCATGGCTCGACGCCGCGTTTGC